>Ga0315298_1000512_pt1 | contig 74784 bp, 47 predicted proteins | sample WHS_1_MG_FD_203077 | JGI IMG/M metagenome (GOLD analysis project Ga0315298, IMG submission 203077) | Extremophilic microbial mat communities from Washburn Hot Springs, YNP, Wyoming, USA - WHS_1_MG | ecosystem: Environmental > Aquatic > Thermal springs > Hot (42-90C) | place: USA: Wyoming... | reverse complement strand
CGGCCGGGAGGGCGGGGTCGAGCGGGAAGGTAGTGTTGGGTGAGAAGGAGATCATGGAGGTGATAAAGGAGGGTGGGAAACTGAGTTTTGGGGATGTGTTGATGTTGAGGATCAGGCACATAACCGATGGGGTGGCGTTGGGGTCGAGGGAGTTTGTTGAGGAGGTGTTTGTGAGGTATCGGAACAAGTTTGGGTTGAAGCGGAAGAGCGGGGCCAGGCGGATACCTGGGATGTTGTTGGGGGAGGTATATGCGTTGCGCGACCTCAAAGTGAACGCGATCGAGTAAGGGGTAGAAGGGCGAAGGCGCAACGAGGGCGTAGAGAAATTTCCAGGAATCAGAGATTGAGCAGGCCGAAAGACTGGCGATGGAGTTCGGCGATGGGGGATTGTTGTCGTCTGGTGTTGTTAATCGCCTCGTCGGGGTGTTGATTGGGGTTAAATCGACAATTGCAGGGGCGTTGAACGGGGCTGGAGACGCCTTGCTGAATCAAATCTGAGGTTTCCGATGGTTGTTTAGTGCGGTTGAGGGGTGTTTCGTGCCGGCGGAGCAAATAGAGGGACAGACACGATATGTGGCCCAGCTGATCGGCGCCGGGGGCGACCGAGGCAAATAGAGGGACAGACACGATATTTGGGCCGACCGATGCCGGCGGGCTGATCACGCCAGACGGATCGGGGTGACGGTCAAGGTACCATTTGGGCAATAAATCAGGCAGTCAACTTGCCAATGTACCCTGATCAAATGCCCTGTGGTACTGAGGTCTCAACGGTGAGAGTTGAACGTTGGTGTGCTCGGATAAGTTTTGTGTATCCGGGGGTGAAAGTTCTCCCAGGCTGGCGTGGAACCCATCGGCGTTCAGAACGAAAGAACTGAGTCTGCAACAGCATGCCTGGCACCCTATCGCGTTTTCGGACGAATAGAGCCGGCGGGTGCTTGGCGTTAGGCCTGAAACGGGTCCGATGCGAGGTTTTAAGTCGGGACTGGTATTGGACGTCGGTGAGGGCTGGTCATTCGCTCCGGGGTGGTGCCGGCTCGGTTTCGAGGAGGTGCTTGTCAAACCACTTTGCCATGACTTCGACTTCCTCGGCGATCGTGGGCCATGGATGACCGCCGTCTTTTTTCACTATCAACTCGGCTTCGCCTCCGGCTGATTTCAAGGCGCTTACCAGTTTCTGCGATTGTTGCAGGGGCACCAATGGGTCAGCATCACCGTGAAAAACAAGAAATGGCGGCGGTGTCCCTTTGACCTGAAGCGCAGGTGAAACTGCGGCGGCTTCCCGTTTAATCTCGTCTTCGGTTCGTCCTGCGGCTCCGCCGACGAATAGTAGTTGACCCAGAATGATCATCGGGGCCTGCCGTCCGTTCCAGTCAAGGAAATCTGTCGGAGGAAAGAACACGCCAACAGCTTTGACGTGTGTATTATGGCGCAACAGCGGATTTCGCGCATTGGTTTGGGACTGTTCCGGGGTTAGGGCTACCAATGCCGCAAGATGTCCCCCCGCCGACGCGCCCGTCAATCCAAGCCGGTCCGGCGCAATTCCGAACTCTGCCGAGTGTTCCTTTACCCATCTGATGCCGGTCTTCACGTTCTGTGCCATTTCGGACGCGGTGTAGCGCGACACTGATCCCGGCCGCACAGCGAACACTGTGTAGCCATGGGAACAGAAGATGTCGTACATGCCGGCGCGCGCGTGATCCCGGATCTTGCCGCGGTCGGAGTACCATGCCCCGCTGGCAACATCGACAATGCCGAGTCCGTTGGTTTTCCCTTTTGGCACGAAAACATCCATCAGCAGGCCGGTGCCGTGCACCTCGCCGTAAACGACATCGATTTTCTGTTGATAGATGCTTGAGTCCTGGGCGGCGTTGGCGGTCCATGCCGTGTGCCATGCAACAACTCCAAGCGCCAGCGCAGAGCGAATTTTCGATGCAATGCTGTGTTTCATGCCGGTTCCGGTATTCCTAAAAATCAACCGTTTGTTGCATTCCATCAAAGCGCGCTCAAGCACACAAGCAATAGATAATGCTTACGGGTTCGGGCCGGCCGTTGGCGGCGAACCGGTTTGCAAAGACTGGTTTTTGGCACAGCCCCGGGACTTTGCAGCCAAGCGCAGTGGAGCGCCAAGCCTGCAAGGAACGCCCCTGTCCCGCCGCGATTATTCGATTGCGGCTGTGCCGCGCCGGCGTAACTGGTTGTGTACCGAAGAATTGAAGCGTAAATTGTCCGCCGATCCGCTCGGCACTCGCACAAGGTTTCCGGCGGGCACAAACAGATTGCACCTTTCACCATGAATTGTTCTCTTACAGTCAACAAAGGACCGCACAGAATGATGCCAAGAGCCGAAATTGACCGGGCCGGGTGTTCGGCTGCCCCGCAAATACGAACCACCTGGAAAAGAGAAATTGTCGGCATGGTCGCGTTGACCTTGCTTTTGCTTTGCCACTTGCCCGTTGTGCTGGCCGCCGCGGACCTGACTGACGTGATCGTCGTGTTCAAAACGCACTTCGACATCGGGTACACCGACATGGCCAGCAATGTCGTGCAGCGTTACCGCACCACAATGATCGACGACGCACTCAAGGTCGTGGACCAAAACCGTGACCTGCCGCCAGATGCCCAGTTTGTCTGGACACTTCCCGGCTGGCCACTTGCAAAGATTCTGGAAGAATGGCCGGGCCAAACCCCTGATCGCCAGCGCCGTGTGCGTGACGCCTTCCGAAATGGCCGATTTGTCACACACGCCCTGCCTTTCACAACGCATACCGAGCTGCTCGAACCCGAAGACCTCGTGCGCGGACTCGGCCACGCTTCGCGCTTGTCGCGCGAGGCGAATCTTCCGCTGCCCCGTGGCGCCAAAATGACCGATGTGCCATGCCATTCGTGGATTCTGCCGACGCTGCTGCGCCATGCCGGCGTTGATTTCCTCCATCTGGGATGCAACGCCGCCAGCAGTTCACCCAAGGTACCACGCCTGTTCTGGTGGGAAGGCCCCGACGGTTCGCGGCTTCTTACGATGTACACCGCTGAAAGCTACGGCACGGGTCTGGTGCCGCCGCCTGACTGGCCGTACCGCACCTGGCTCGCACTCATCCACACCGGTGACAACCACGGTCCTCCCCGTCCCGACGAAGTCAAGAAGCTCTTCGAAAATGCCAAAACCAACCTGCCAGGAGTAAAAGTGCGCATCGGGCGGCTGAGCGATTTCGCCGATGCGCTGCTGGCCGAGAAACCCGATATTCCCGTTGTGCGCGGTGACATGCCAGACACATGGATTCACGGTCCTATGAGTGATCCCCGCGGCGCCAGCATTGCCAGAACAGTCCGACCACAAATCGCCATAGCCGAGTTTCTGAGCACACTGTTGCCTGTCTGGGGCGTCAGTGTGCCAGGCGCAACAGAGGTCGTCGCCAACGCTTACGAGAACAGCCTGCTCTATGGCGAACACACATGGGGCGGCGCGTACTGGTGGATTTACGGCAACTACATCGCGCACTACGGCGACAAGTGGCGCGACGAACGAAGAGCAGGGCGGTTCGATCGCATTGAATCGTCGTGGGCCGAGCACACGGCCTACATCGAAAACGCTGACCGATTGGTCAAGCCGTTCCTCGCCGGGCAAATGCAGGCGCTTGCTGAAGCGGTCGCCGAAGATGGAGATCGCGTGGTGGTTTTCAACCCGCTTCCCTGGCCTCGCACTGGCAGCATCGCTGTGGCGGAGCTCGATGGAACCAAATTCGATCGCCAAGCTCCTGGTATTCTGAGGGCACCCGGTGGAGAAGCACAGGCTTTGTACGATCTCCGAGGAACTCAGATACGCCTCTGGCTGTCCTATGTGCCACCCATGGGATATTGCACGCTGAAGCATGTTCCGGACCTGCCAGATAATGTTCATCTGCCACGTCTCGACCGGGACAAAGGAATTCTGCACAATAATTGGCTCCGCGCGCAACTCGACACACACCGCGGCACCATCGAATCGCTCAAAATGCAGCCTTCCCCGACCGATGCTGCCGGGACAGACCTTGCCGTTGAATTTGTTGACAAGAGCTCGCCTTTCGGTCTTGGCCAGGTCCTGTACGAACGTTTTGATTCAAACCAGGTTGCTGGATACGTTAAAAGTTATGTGAAGATTGACGCAGCGTGGGCAACCAACGAACTCGGCAAACCGTGTCTCCCGCCTGCTTCGATTGTCCCCTATTCAGCCGCATCTCCGACCGGTTTCAAGGTCGATTACAGTGTTTCGTCTGTAGCGGTTGAGGCGACACTGCGCGCGCCTCCCAGCGAGAATGTGCCGTTTGGCGTGACAACCCGCTACCTCTTTTACAACACGACTGAGTTTTTCGACATCGAAGTTACAATCGAAAAGAAGCCCGCTGACCCGTGGCCTGAAGCTGCATGGCTCTGTTTGCCGTTTGGCGTCGATTCACCGCGGTTTCATCTGGGACGTCTTGGTTCGATCGTTGACCCTGCAACTGACATTGTCTCCGGCGCGAACCGGCATCTGTTCGCCGTCAACACTGGTCTGGCGGTGCTGGACCCATCCGGGCGCGGCATTGGCATTTGCCCCATCGACAGTCCGCTTGTGAGCCTCGAAACGCCCGGCTGCTGGAAATACTCGACGGATTTCGTTCCCGGCAAAGCAACCGTTTTCATCAACCTTTTCAATAACCAATGGACCACCAATTTCAGGCTCTGGAACGAGGGCACATGGACCAGCCGGGTCCGCATCTGGCCGATGCAGAAGTACGATGCTGCCGAAAGTCTAATCCTGCCTTCGCTCGAAGCGCGGTTTCCGCTGCAAGCCGTGTGCGTGACGGGAAAGGGAGGCAGGCTGCCTGCTGTAGCTCCGGGTCTGTCTCTGGGCCGTGGGTCATTTCAAAAGGGTAAAGCCGCGCAAGCGAATGACCCACGCCTGGTTCATTACCTCTGGCACCACAATGTTCTTGTCACAGCGTTTGGCCCCAATCCTGACGGACCGGGCATTGTGCTGCGTCTTTGGGAAATGGCAGGGCGCTCTGGCGATTACCCGGTGTTTCTACCGGATGGCTTGCGCGTTTCGCACGCGCAGCCGGTTGACTTGCGTGGGCGGGCATTGGGGCAGGCGATCCCGGTCGAGCACGGGCAATTCACCGCCGCGCTCAAGGCATTTGCTCCCGCATCGTTTGTTCTTACGCCGTGACTTCGCTGTCCCGCGTGGGACCTGTTTGCTCGGCGGGCGCAAAAACCTCTTTCAAATAAGAGAGACTGCGAGTGGCGATCGTTTCAGGTCCGTCTGAGAAATCGAATACCTCGACTGAAACGTACCCGGAATACCCGACTTTGCGGAGTGCGGCGGCAATGGGGCGGAAATCTACGTCGCCGAAGCCGGGGCCTTTCAAGTTGCGATCGTTCGCATGGAAATGGGCAAAATGAGGCGCGGAAGTCCGGATGATTTCAGGAACAGGCCGTGACTCTGAACACATGGCTTTAACATCGAGTATGATCCTTGCAGCCGGCGAATTGAATACTCGGGCGAATTTGATCGCTTCATCGGCGGTGTTAATGAAATCGGTTTCAGCGGGCGCGAGCGGTTCGAAGCAGATTGTTACGTTTTTTGTTTGGGCAAGGCGAACTGCGGGAGTCATTGTTTCGATCGCCCATGCCCATGCTTGTGCGTTGGTTACGCCGGGAAGTTTGCTGCGTTGTTTGGGCGAGCCAAACACGATGATGCGCCCGCCCAGATCGCTGCAGAATCTCACCAGCTCTTCGCAGTAGCGGGCTGTTCGTGCGCGCACAGACTCATCGGGGTGCGTGACGTGGAATCCCTCGGTTTTGGCCAGGACCCAGTGTATGCCGGCTATTTCGAGACCGACGCGTTTTGCGAGGTTCCGAATTTGACTTCGCCGATCGGCACTGACGTCAGTAACGCGCGGCGCGATTGTAAACGGGGCGATTTCGACGGCGTCGTAGCCGATTTTGGCGACAAACTCGAATGTTTTTTCGAGGTCCCAACCCTCGAACACTTCGTTGCAAATGGCAAACTTCATACGCAAAGCAGGTTCAGCCGGCGCAGCCGCACGGTTTCATTCAAATTGAGCTCTTGTGTCAAATATGTCCAGTCCGGTTGCGGCGGTTGCAGAGTTGGTGGAGATGCTGATACAGTGTTGCGCGTGATACGGAACGTCATCTTCGATTGGTCTGGGACATTGGTGGACGATTTGCCGGCTGTATTGGAAGCCAGCAACTACGTCTTCGCCATGGCCGGGGTCCCGAAGATGGATTTGGACCAGTTCCGTCGCGAGTTTTGCCTGCCGTTTACGAGGTTTTACGATCGGTATGTGCCGCACGTGCCGATATCGCAACTTGAAGAATGGTTTCATGACGCGTTTCGGCAGTGCCGGCACATGGTTGCGGAGATTCCGCATGCGCGCGAGTTTCTCGAATTCTGCCGTGAGCATCGCCTGAGGACGTTCCTGTTGAGCAGTGTTCACCGTGACCATTACATCGTGCAGGCGGAGGCAACCGGGTTCGGATCGTATTTCGACCATGTTTTCGTTGAAGTGAGGGATAAACGCACGAAAATGCGCAGTCTGGTTGCAGAGCATGGCCTTTTGCAGCACGAGACGGTTTTTGTGGGGGACATGGAACATGACGTTGAAGCGGCGCGCGCCGGCGGAGTGTATGCGTGTGCGGTGCTGACGGGGTACAATCATCCGGAACAATTGCGCGCGTGCGCTCCGGACCTGATAGTCGAGCATCTTGGCCAGTTGCGCGATTGTCTGACTCGAGACGGCTTTGAAATCAGGGCGGCACTGCAAAAACTGGAATCAGAACAACAACAATCCTGACAAGAATGGACGCGATCATAATCCGGGATTTGGAGATTTCATGTTGCGTTGGAGTTTATGATGCTGAACGCGAAAAACCGCAACGCTTGTTGGTTTCGGTCGAAATGGCCGCAGACGTTTCCACAGCGGCGGTGAAGGATGACCTGCGATGGTCGATCGACTACGACGCGGTCTGCAAGCGGATAGAGGGCATCGGCAGAGAGCGGAGCTGGAACCTGATCGAGACCTTGGCAGTGGAAATCGCGGAAACAATCATGCGCGAGTTCGCCCCGCTGTCGGTCATTGTTGAAGTGAAGAAATTTGCTGTTCCGGGGACGGCACATGTGGGTGTGCGTGTGACCCGCCCGCAGTAGTGGCGGGTGGTTTTGGGTCTGAAAGGGCGGCGATGCCGGGCAGTTGATGGGATTGAAACACGGGCCCGAAGCGGCTATAGGGATGGGCGTGGAGTCACAATCGCAGGCATCTCCGTTGGAAAGGCCGGTCACCGTGTTGCGCGGTGTTGGTTCCGAGCGAGCAGCGCTGCTCGCAAGGCTTGGAATCAGATCGGTGGAAGACCTGTTATTGCATCGGCCAAGGCGATATGAAGACCGGCGGGTGATTGGACGAATATCAGAGCTTCGATTGCGTCAGCCGGGATCGACAGCGGGCAGGATCGTCGCGCAGGGAGTCAAGACATGGAAACGAAAAGCGCGTTCGGTGTTCGAAATCATTCTCGAAGATGGAACGGGGCGCCTTCATTGCCGTTGGTGGGACATGCCCTACATGGAACAGTACTTTCATGTTGGCGACACTGTCCTTGTGTACGGCAGACCGTCTTCAATGCGCCCGCTGACCATTGACCATCCCGAGACGGAAATCATCGATCAAGGTGAGGAGGCGAGCATACACATCGGCAGGATTGTGCCTGTTTACCCGCTGACAGAAGGTCTGACGCAGCGCTGGCTGCGAAGCCTTGTGTGGCAGGCGCTCGACCGATTTGGCAGCGAAGTGGTCGAGCCGTGGCCGGAAATGCCGTCGGTCGGTTACATGTCACGCGCAGAAGCGGTCCGCAGGTTGCATTTTCCCGAGAGCTTTGAAGAAGCCGAGGCCGCGCGCCAAAGGCTTGCACTGGACGAGTTCACCGCATTTCAGATACCGCTGCAGCGCCGGCGGCGAAATCTCGAGCTGAATGTGCGGGCTTTGCCATGCGGCGGAGACAACCGGTTGATTCGCCCGTTTCTAAAACAGCTCGAGTTCAAGCTCACTGAAGCGCAAACACGCGTGTTGCGCGAGCTGAGAAGTGACATGTCAGGTCCGCATCCGATGCGGCGCCTGTTGCAGGGAGATGTCGGCTCAGGAAAGACGGTGGTTGCGGCATGTGTTGCTCTGATGGCGATTGAAAGCGGGTACAATGTGGCGATCATGGCGCCGACCGAGATTCTGGCCGAGCAACATGCGCAAAACTTCGCAAAGTGGTTCGGGCCGTTGGGCGTTCGAGTGGTGCTTTTGACGGGGAGTCACAAGCCGGGCATGGACTCCGAGAACAGGCCGGTCGGAACTGCGGCGCCAATGCTTTACGTTGGTACGCACGCTTTGATTGAACCGGCGTTTGCGCCGGACAACCTTGGCCTTGTGATAATCGACGAACAACACAAGTTCGGAGTCGCGCAGCGGGAAAAACTTGTCCGCAAAGGAAGTCATCCTCACCTGTTGGTAATGACTGCCACGCCGATTCCACGCACACTGGGTCTGACGATTTACGGCGACCTTGACGTTTCGGTGATTGATGCCGAGCCACCGGGCCGAGGGCGGGTTCGGACCTTTGTGCGTTCCACGGCAAGTCTTCCCAAAGTGTGGAATTTCGTTTTGAAAAAACTGAACGAAGGGCGGCAAGCGTATGTTGTTTGCCCGCGAATCGACAACGGCGACACGACGGATGGCATTGCGGCTGTGATGCGCGAGTTTGAATCCGTACAGCGGACATTGGCTCCGCACAAGGTCGGGGTTTTGCACGGGCGGCTTGGCGCCGTTGAAAAGCAAACGGTCATGGACCAGTTTCGGTCGGGCATTCTCGATGTGCTGGTGGCGACATCGGTTGTTGAGGTGGGGGTCGATGTGCCGAATGCGACTGTGATGGTGATCGAGAACGCCGAGATGTTTGGATTGGCGCAGTTGCATCAACTGCGAGGGAGGATAAGGCGCGGCCCGCATGAGGCATACTGCATTCTTGTGGCCTCGGCGCAAACGAAAGAAGCGCGTGAACGCCTGCGCGTGCTGGAGGAGACATCGGACGGTTTTCGTGTTGCCGAGGAGGACCTCAGGTTGCGCGGGCCGGGCGAAATGCTTGGGGTTGCGCAGAGTGGGGCGCCTGCGTTCAGGTTTGGCGATCTTGCGCGTGACCTTCCCGTCATAGAGGACGCTCGGGTTCGGGCGGCTCAGCTTGTGCGAGACCGGTGATTATTGGAACTTGGAATTGGCAGATTGCGGATTACATTTTGCGCATGAGATCGCACCTGCTTGTTGCAGTGATGCTGGCATGTTTGATTGCCGGATGTGGACGGAAGCAATCCCAGCCACCGTCAGACAAGAACACAAACAGCACCGTCGGGAATCCGTTGACCGCCCCGGCGGATTACGCCGGAGCGGTTGTGCGGTCAAAGAATGTTGCGGAAAAGGTTGTGGACGTCGCTTCGCTCAAACAGGCGATTCAGATGTTCTATGCTTCGGAAGACAGGTACCCGCAGGACCTGAACGAACTGGTGAAGTCAGGTTACATGCCGGCGTTGCCGAAGCCGCCGACCGGGATGAAGTTCCAGTATGACAAAACGCGGGGCGATGTCAGGTTGGTTCCGGCTCAATGACGAACGCTGTCATGTGGCTGGAAAGGAAGCGGGAACGCGGAAGTTAACCGGCAATCATGCAATGCGGTGCGGCGCTCCGCCGCAGTGGCCGGGGTGACTTCGTCGCTGTCGGCGGGAGACGAGATTGTGATCAGTGGTTGAACAGTTTGACGGCAAAAGTCTCGAAAAATCTGCTCATCTGCGATTGCTCCGGATGTTTTCGAAGACAGTGGTACGGCGCTCTGCAGTTGGGATCAGATTGGTCTGAAGAATCATTTTACCGTTCTCAGACCGAGTCCAACACGTTGGTCTTACAGTGACAAAACAGTGAACGAGCAAATTGTAATTTTGGATTTCGGGTCTCAATACACCCAGGTGATTGCGCGTCGAATTCGCGAGTGCGGGGTTTACTCGACGATCATGCGCCATGACACGTCTGCGGCGGAACTGGACGCCCTTGGCCCGAGCGGGATCATTCTTTCCGGAGGCCCCAAGAGTGTTTACGCTCCTGATGCTCCTTTGCCGGATCCGTCGATTTTTCGAATCGACATCCCGGTGCTTGGCATTTGCTACGGTGCGCAGTTGTTGGCGCGTTTTTTCGATGGCAAAGTCGAGCCGGGTGCGCAGCGCGAGTACGGTCGGAGCACTCTGACGGTGACCGACTCTGGCTGCAAACTGTTTCACGGGGTACCGGCGCGGTTCAGGGTGTGGAACTCGCATGGGGACGTGGTGACGGCGTTGCCGGCGGGTTTCGTGGCTGTGGGGGTAACGGACAACACTCCGTTTGCTGCCATTGCGCACCGGGACAAACCGATATACGGGCTGCAGTTTCATCCCGAGGTGGCGCACACTGCGCACGGGTTGAAAATACTTTCAAATTTCGCAAATGGCATTTGTGGATGCGGGCGGAACTGGACAATGCGCCGGTACGCTGAAACCGCCGTCCACGAAATCAGAAATCAGGTTGGCAACGAGCATGTGATACTCGGGTTGAGCGGGGGTGTGGATTCCAGTGTTGCGGCAGTTCTGTTGCACAGAGCAATTGGTGACAGGCTTACCTGCATCTTCGTCAACAACGGTTTGTTGCGCGAGGGGGAATCACGGCTTGTTCGCGAGGTTTTCGGGCGGCACTTCCGCATGCGTTTGCGGTATGTGGATGCTTCGAAAATGTTTTTGCAAAGACTGCGAGGGGTGACGGACCCGGAACGAAAGCGAAAGATCATAGGGCGGACATTTGTCGAGGTGTTTGAGGATGCGGCGCGCGGGGCGGGCAAGGTTCGTTTCCTCGCGCAAGGGACACTTTATCCTGACGTCATCGAGTCGGTGCCGATCGGAGGCAACCCGGCTGCCAAGATCAAGAGTCACCACAATGTGGGCGGGTTGCCGCGGCGGATGAAGTTCGAGCTTGTCGAACCGCTCAAGTGTTTGTTCAAGGACGAGGTCAGGCGTCTCGGGCGGGAGTTGGGGTTGCCGGACGAGATTGTGTTGAGGCAGCCGTTTCCGGGGCCGGGTCTTGCCGTGCGGATCATTGGCGAAGTTACGCCGCAGCGGCTGCGAATGTTGAGGAGGGCGGACGCAATTGTTTTGGAAGTGATGAAGCAGACCGGTTGGTACGATCGCATTTGGCAGAGCTTTGCAATATTGCTACCGGTGCGGAGTGTGGGTGTGATGGGCGACGAGCGCACTTACGAGTACACAATCGCAATTCGCGCTGTCGAGTCGCAAGACGGAATGACGGCCGACTGGGTACGGCTTCCGCATGAGATTCTCGAGACGTTGGCGAGCAGGATCGTGAATGAGGTTAAAGGGGTTAACCGATGTGTTTTTGACATCACGAGCAAACCGCCCGGGACAATCGAGTGGGAGTGAGAATCAGACGTTGCTCGAAGGAGCACAATCGGATCTTTGACGTGGCGGTTGTTTGCAACGTGGCGGGTGGGGATCATCTTGGGCGGGGTTCGTGTCTGGGCGCTCTTGTGAACCGGCCGGTGCAATTGCAGTTTTGACCCGTGTATCTCAAGCGAATGACGGTTTGTGTGTGGCCGGATGACTGGCTGGTGAGATTCCCGGGCCATGGCTTGATTGAAGCGCCAAACCACCAGTACGGGCATGTACATTGAAGAACTCGATCAGGACATAGCGATTGCAAGCGTTGTCGAGGCCGAATCGTTGGTTGCCAGTCAGCCGGGTTATTGGAATGTGATTTCGATCTGCGACGGGCTGGCAGACAGGGCACGGCTTGTGGGCGCGCGCGACCTGTTGCAGCTTCATTTCGATGACATTGAAGACATGTACCTGAGCCTTGGCGGAATAATTGCAACCAAGGAGGACATAACCAGAGCTTTGAGGTTTGCAAGAGAGGTTAAGAACGACCCACTTCTGATTCATTGTACTGCGGGTGTGTCGCGAAGCACGGCGGTGGCATGGATTGTCACCTACGACAAGCTGCGCGGGCAGCCTGACGCCGCGCGGAAAGCGCTGGATATTGTTCGGGCGGTGCGTCCCATGCTGATACCGAACAGACACGTTCTGAAACTTGGCATCGCGGTGCTTGGAAAGAGCAGGGCTGAGCGGCAACAACTTCGGCGCGACCTTGCAGAAGTGTTGTGATCGGAATGGGACCGGAACGTGTGGGCCGTGACTTTGGTCGAGTTTTTCGCGTGGCTGTTCCAAACTCGCGCTTGCGCAGGTTTTGTGTCGGGAAATAGATTTGCGGCATGGCGCACGCTGATTTTGTTCATCTGCACGTTCACACCGAATACTCGTTGTTGGACGGGGCATGTCGTTTGGACCGGTTGGTGGAGCGAGCGCGAGAGCTCAAGTTTCCGGCGCTGGCCATTACTGATCACGGCGTGTTGTACGGTGCGGTTGATTTCTATCGCATGGCTTTGAAAGCCGGCATCAAACCGATAATCGGTTGTGAAGTGTATGTTGCGCCGGGAAGCCGGCATGAAAAGCGAACAATGGCGGGCGGGCGCGACGTTTACCATCATCTTGTGCTGCTGGCGACGGACCTTGTGGGGTACTCGAATTTGATCCGGCTTGTTACTGCGGGGCACCTGGAGGGATTCTATTACAAACCGCGCATCGACAAGGAACTTCTTGCTCAGCACAAGTCGGGGCTGATTGCGTTAACGAGCTGTTTGGCCGGTGAAATTCCTGACCTGATACTGAAGGACCAACTTGCCCAGGCGAAGGAAGCAATTGATTGGTACCGGCAAACGCTCGGGCCCGAGAACTTCTATCTTGAAGTTCAGAATCACGGCATCCCGGAGGAAGTAAAAGTCAACCGGCAGTTGGTGGAATGGTCTCGAGAATTCGGACTTAAACTTGTCGCCACCAACGACGTGCACTACCTCAAGAGTGACCATTGGCGTGCGCACGAGATACTGATTTGCATTGGCACTCAGACAACCATCAAAGACCCGAAACGACTCAGATACGAACCCGAACAATTCCATCTACGCTCGGCGGACGAAATGAAGTCGTTGTTTGCAGAGATACCCGAGGCAATCCAGACAACGCTTGAAATCGCCGAACGCTGCAACCTCGAACTTCCGCTGGGGAAATCACATTACCCTGTATTCGAGCCGCCCAACGGGCTTGGTCGTGAGGAATACCTGCGCGAGCTGGTGGCTGAGGGCCTTGAAAAGCGGTACGGGATGCGTGTTCGGGTTGAAAACGGTTCTTTCAAGCTTGTTGCGGTGGAGGATCCGGCCCGCCTTCCCACTTACAAACCGGCGAGTGACATGTCCGGGGCCGCCGATTCAACCGAGGCTGTCACGGCTGCTGCCATCGAAATACTGAAACGGCTCGAGTTCGAGCTGCAGACGATCATCGACACCGGTTTCACGAGCTACTTTTTGATTGTTGGGGATTTTGTTAGGTATGGGCGAAGCCACGGGATTGCGTGTGTTGCGCGCGGTTCGGCTGCGGGATCAATTGTCACATATTTGCTTGGGATTTCCAATGTCGATCCGATCCGGCACGGACTCCTTTTCGAGCGGTTTCTGAACAAGGAAAGGATAAACCCGCCGGACATCGACATCGATTTTGCCGATGACCGGCGCGCGGAGGTGATCGAGTACGTGCGCCAGAAATACGGCAAAGATTCCGTGGCGCAAATCATCACATTTGGCACGCTTGGCGCCAAGTCTGTGATCCGCGATGTTGCGCGTGCAATGGGGTTGGACTACAGCGACGGCGATCGCCTTGCGAAAATGGTCCCCAACACGCTCAACATCACGATCACCCAGGCCCTGGAGGAATCCCCCGACCTCAAACGCGCTTATGAGAACGAACAGACAACGCACAAGCTTATTGATGTGGCGTTGGTGCTCGAGAACCTCGCCCGCAACGCTTCAGTGCATGCCGCCGGCGTGGTAATAGGCGATCAACCCCTGATAAACATCCTGCCGCTGAAAAAGGACGAACAAGGCGGTATCGTCACCCAATACGCCATGGAAGCCGTCGGCGCGTTGGGATTGCTGAAGATGGATTTTTTGGGGCTCAAAACGCTCACCGTTATCCGCAACACATGCGAAATGGTGAAACAGACACGCGGCGTCGAGGTCCAAATCGACCGGCTCCCGCTCGACGATCCAAAGACATACGAGCTTCTGAACAAGGCAAACACGCTTGGGGTGTTTCAACTTGAATCTGCGGGGATGCGGGATTTGTGCCGCAAGTTCGGAATCAGTTCGATTGAACACATCACGGCATTGATTGCTCTGTACCGGCCCGGGCCGATGGAACTGATCCCGGAATTCATCCGGCGCCGACATGGGGAGATGGCGATTGAATACGAGCATCCTCTGCTTGAACCGATCTGTCGGGAAACCTACGGTGTGATGGTATATCAGGAGCAGGTGATGCAGGCCGCGCGTGTGCTTGCCGGGTTTTCACTCGGCAAAGCCGACGTGTTGCGGCACGCCATGGGGAAGAAGATCGAAGAGAAAATGGAACAACAGCGCCAGGCTTTCGTCGCCGGTTGCGCTGAAACCAATCAAATCCCACGCGAAAAAGCCGAGAAAATCTTCGAGCTGCTGCGGAAGTTCTCGAACTACGGCTTCAACAAGTCGCATGCGGCGGCGTACGCGATTGTTGCCTACCAAACGGCCTATCTCAAAGCCAATTACCCGGTCGAATTCTATTGCGCCATCATGACCAATGACATGGCGGACACGGACAAACTGGCCGAGTACATTGCCGAGGCGCGCGCCAATGGCATCGACGTTCTCGGGCCGGACGTGAACGAGAGTGACATGGGATTCACGCCGGTCAGGAACGCATCAGCCATCCGGTTCGGTTTGGTCGCGATCAAAGGCGTTGGCGAAGTTGCGGTGAAAAACATACTCGATGCGCGCAAGGCGGGCGGGAAATTTGCGTCGCTGGCGGACCTGTGCAATCGAGTTGACACGCGAACGGTCAACCGTCGTGTGTTGGAAGCGCTGATCAAATCCGGAGCGTGCGATTGTTTTGGCAAAACGCGGGCTTCGTTGATGGCGTCGGTTGAAGCGACGTTGAGCAGGGCATCCAGTCTCGCCCAGGATCGGGCGCGCGGCCAGACCACGCTGTTCGGTTTTATCGAAGAACCGGGCGCGGGGCCATCAGGGGAAGTTGATCTGCCGGAATGGCCTCAGAACGAACTGCTGGCGGCGGAAAAAGAACTGATTGGGTTTTACGTTACAGGTCATCCGCTCACGCCGCATATCGGGATTCTCGAGAAATACGCCTTGTGTGCTGCAAAGGAACTGTCCGAACTGCCGGAGCGAACGGTGACGCGTGTTGGCGGCATGGTCACGGCAAAGCAAACAGGCGTTTCAAAGAAGACAAAGAAACCCTACACCATGGCTACGATTGAGGACATGACCGGCAGTTTTCAGGTGCTGTGTGTCAACGACAGCCACGAAAAATTCGAGTCATTGCTCGAGCAGGGGCGCGCTGTGATGGTCGTTGGCGAACTTGGAGCCGGCGATCAGAAGGCCAAGGTTTTCCCGTACGAAATCGTGCCATTGGAAGAAGCGCCGCAGCGGTTCACCTTGCAGGTGCATCTGCGGCTGCACACCACGCTTGTTGACAAAAAGAAACTCGAAGAGCTTCGGGACGTTGTTGTTCGGCACAGAGGGCGCTGTCCGCTGTTTTTGTGCTTTGTGTATCCCAGCGGCGTTAACGTGTTCGTTGAAGCTCACGATTACTATCGGGTTCGGCCATCGCAAGAGCTCGAGCAGGCTGTCAATGCGATGTTCGGAGAAGGCACGTACTATGCCAGGATTGACACTTCTACGCCGCCACGTTCGAGACGCCGTTGGGAACGTGCTGAAGAAACGGGAAACGGCACGAGCCGTTGAAACCAGGGAGCAGGCAAACATGCGCTTGACATGGCGCAGCGGTCGAATTGGGATTGCTCCGCAGCCAAACAAACCAAACTTTTACACTGCAAACCATGAATGCGAATTCTTCAAGAATCTCGAGGCGCAGATTCATTTCCACTAACATTGAGGCAGCCGTGGCGGCGTGTGCCGTCCCTGCGTTTGTCCCGTCAACCGTTCTCGGCGCGCAAGGGCGCGTTGCACCTTCAAACCGGATCAACGTGGGTTGCATCGGGGTTGGACCACAAGGCCGTGGTGTGATGAGCAATTTCCTCGGGCAACCGGACTGCCGGGTGGTGGCCCTGTGCGACGTTCTGAAGCGGAACCTGAACGCTGCGCTGGAAATGGTCAACAAGCATTACCAGGACAAAAGCTGTGCAACGTATTCGGATTACCGGGAATTGCTTGGCCGCAGTGACATTGACGCGGTGCTGATTGCCACGCCGGACCACTGGCATGTGCCGGTGGCTGTGGCTGCCGCCCGAGCCAACAAGGACATGTATCTCGAAAAACCCATGGGCGTATCTGTCGAGGAAGACCAGATTCTGCGACGGGTTTGCCAGCAACAGAAACGCATATTCCAGTTCGGCACTCAGCAAAGGTCGTCACAGCAATTCCGCCTCGCATGCGAGCTGGTTCGCAACGGGCGGATTGGGAAACTGCGCCAGATAAACGTTTGGTGTGCTGCCAGCCGTCCGGGCGGCCCAACCAAACCCATCCTGCCGCCGTCCGATCTTGACTACGAAACATGGCTTGGCCCGGCTCGTGAGACCCCTTACACCCAGGGCAAGGCCATTGACGAACAAGACGCATGGAAAACATGGTGGTACAACTACGATTATGCACTCGGTTTTGTGGCTGGCTGGGGCATACACCCATTGGATATTGCGTATTGGGGACACCCGGAGATGATGAAAGGCGTGCTTGAGATTGAAGGGCGCGGCGTGTTCCCGACCGAGGGCGCCTGCAACACTGCCATCGCATGGGAGGTAAATTACGCTTTCGCCGATGGGGTGCGAATGTTGTACCGCGGCACCCGAAACGGATATGACAAGGTCATTCCAATGAACAATTTTGCGGATTGGGAGCGGAAATACGGCAAGATCGTCGATCACGGCACTGCTTTCGAAGGCACCGACGGCTGGGTTCTTGTGGATCGCACACAGATACGGACCAGTCCGGAAAGCCTTGTCGAGACGAAGTTTGGTTCCGGCGATGTTCAGTTGACCCGGAGCTCGAATCACGTCCGCAATCTCCTTGACAGCATCCGGTCAAGACAACCTGCCATTTGCCCGATCGAAGATTCCGTTCAGGGTGATATACTTTGCCATCTGGCCGATATTGCGATGCGGCTGGAACGCAAACTGAAATGGGATGGGCAAAAGGAGAAGTTCGTGGGGGACTCGGAAGCGAATCGACGGCTTCGAATGCGCACGCCGAGGCCGACATGGCGATGGGTTTAGGCCTCACATTTCTCAGCCCGGCGTAGCCGGAACCAAAGTTCCCTGACGCGCAAAGACGCGGTGCATTCGCCCGTTGATCAGAAAGATCTGCGCCGCTGGTGTGGCGCACGCTCTAAAATTGGCATGAAAATCACGGTTTAAAAATGCCCGGGTTGAACGTCTGTTTGGGCTAAGCAGAACCGATCTGGTTCTGCTGGGATAAACCGAGCAAGCCCTACAGATATGGGGACAGACACGATGTTCGGGCAATCGGATTTTTGACCCGCCAAGCCTGTCCGAGCACCGGTTGCACGGTCCAAGCCGGCTGTGGCGCCCAAATGTGTGGACAGGCACGATGTTTCGCTGCGGCGCCGAGATATGGGGGCAGACACGGAGCTAAAGCCTCAGAACTCCTGACTCCCGAGGCCGTGACTTCAAGTGCCGTGGAATTTTCCTGACACCACCGCGCCTGCAGCAGCGTTGGAAATCAATGGGTTACACATGGAATCGATCGCTTGGTGGTTCCTGGAACGGGGTCAGACTAATTCTACGGCCTCAGGAGACCTGACTCTCAAGGTAATCTCCGCGCCATGAATATGACACCGGCAGGAGTGCTTTCTGACCGCGGCAGGTCGAAAAACCCCATTTTCTGATAAAACCTGTAAGCGCGCGTGTTGACTGCACTAAGCCCAAGATGGACGCCCGGCGAGCCGAGCTTGATGAGCTTGGCAATGAGATGTTCAACCATCTTTCGTCCCAATCCACGGCCCTGCGCACGCGGCAGAAGATCAATGTGCATGTGCGACGGATAGGGACGGAATGTGTCCGGGTAATAGAACTGCGGGTTGTGGTATTCGTAATACAGTTGCTGGGTTGGCGTCCACGACGCTGGATCGCCAACCGGCGCCGGATGGCGGGCTCGCAACGGAGGAAACCATTCCTGAATCACTCGACGGTAAAAACGCTCTGAGTCAAGGGCGCCGAGCACGTAGCCACAGATGCTCTCTGCGTCCTCGAGGACATGGGCCAACTCGGGCTCGAACATTATGTAGGGTCCGACATAGATGTTGCCCAGCGCGGACGGATCGTCGGAGTAGAGCGCGGTGCCGTCATTCCCCGAATCGCCGGTTTTCAGACAAACCTCGTATGCGCCGGGCATGTCGCGGGGCGTTGCCGGGCGTATGTGGAAAGCTGAACTCGGATCTGGTACGTCCATTTTTGCTATTGGTGAATGAGTGAGGCCGATTTTTGGTCTGGGTGCTCAAAGTTCATTCTCGCAGCGCGGGCTGTATTGATCGCGCAGAAACTGACCGGCGCGGGGATCATCCCACGCGGACTTGGGCGGAACCATGGCTGCCGGCCTACGCAGGCCAGCCGGGCCTATTCTGTCGCCGGACGAATTTGCTGGCTTCGGGGCAATTGGGCGAGCGCATGTTGGGGCCGTCCCATTCCATTTTCTTGCCCACACCCACGCGCAGTGCAATGCAGCCCAGGAGAATGATTTCAGTGAGATAAGCGGCGATGTCGAAGTTGGAATAGGCTGGCGTGCCATCGCGCATCATTCTGAACCATTCTTCGACGTGGCCTGGTGACCGCGGGATTGTCTGAGGAACGGTTTTGACGGCCTCGTGATTGTTGCCCGAAACGTACTCCTTTTCGCCGGCGAGCATGACGTAAAACTGCGAACCGTAATCGTCGGGTGAAAACAGTTTTCCCTTGTCACCGATCAGCAGACAACCGCTGCCCGGAAGCCCACCGCGCATTTCGGCAATTTCCTTCGTCAGTTCTGGATTCGGTCGCAAAGGTTTGACTGTTTTATCGGACGGGTTGCCGTCGTACCACCAGAACTTGAGCGGAACCATGTCTTCCCGGGCTGGGAATTCGAATCTGATACGAGATGTTTTCGGGAAGGTCTCGGGAAAGAGAGTCGAGGTTTCCTCGCATTCAACGAAGTTTGGATAACCGAGTTTGAGGGCGCGGAACGGCATGTTGACGGTATGACAAGCCATGTCGCCAAGCGCGCCGGTGCCGAAGTCGTACCATCCACGCCATGCGAAGCTGTGGTACACGCCTTTCTTGTAAGGTCGCATTGGTGCGGGACCAATCCAAAGGTCCCAGTCCAATTCAGGCGGTACCGGGTCTTCGCCCTCGGGCCTGTTGAGTCCCTGGGGCCAGACGGGACGGTTTGACCAGACATGCAGTTCTCGGACCGGCCCGATAACGCCTGCCTGAATGACCTCGACAGCACGGCGCAAACCGCTGCCAGCGCTGCCCTGGTTCCCCATCTGAGTCGCCAGCTTTTTCTCTTTGGCCAGTTGCCGGAGCAAGCGCGCTTCGGCGACAGTCTGTGTCAACGGTTTCTGGCAGAACACGTGTTTGCCCATGCGCATCGCCATTGCAGAGGCAACACCATGAACATGATCCGGTGTCGAAACCGTTACGGCGTCGATTTCCTTCTCCATTTCCTCGAGCATCTTTCGGAAATCGGCGTAGAGCTTTGCCTGGGGATATTTCTGAGCTTTTTTCCTGAGAGTGTTTGCGTCCACGTCACACAGAGCGACAACAGCAGCGCCGGAACGCGCTGCGTCGTCGGTGTCGCTGTCACCTTTGCCGCCAACGCCTATGCAGGCCACGCGGATTTTTTCATTGGCACCGAGGACGTTGCCCACGTGCGGAAAACCAAACGTGAACGCTGTGGCTGCAGCGGCGGATTTCAGGAAGCGGCGACGATGGATGCCGTTAGTTACGGTGGTGAAGTGTAATTGGCTTTGCGTTTTCATTTGATTGTTGGACGCAGGTTTCTACATCAAGATTCAAGTTGGGTCAACTGCAACGCCGAAATGGAATGCCATGCTCGAGAATTTGCCCGGCAATCGCATGTTAGCGGGTTGTGCGAGACTTTTGCCTGCAAACTGTTCGTCTGCTGATCTCACTCGCATCTCCCCCGTGGGCGACCAAGTCGCCCTTTTCAGCGCGGCGCGACGGAGTGCCAAGCCCGGGAGGGAGGCATTTATTTCGCCGCGATCATTCGGTTCCGGCTGCGCCGCGCGGAGAAACATGCGTGCCCGGAAAACTCACCGGATTGAACGTATTTGTGTTCCTTGGGCGTTTGCCGGTGAGATCATTGGCGCGAAAATTTGAAAAAAAACGGTTGCTTTGGTTCAGTTTTGCTGTTACTTGTCATGTGTCTTAGGTTTTTGGTGGTCAGCCTTTCAACGGTTCAACGAACCTCTTCGGGCTGGCTCTGCTCCCGAAGCTGCGTGGCGGTGGGCATCAAGCGCTTGCCACACACAAGTTGAGGATTGAGCAGCAGCATCCACACCAGCGAAACAAGTATGAGTAATGTGACAACTGTGCCCGAGACCGGTGCGGGCTATCTTGAAATATCCGAAAAGGGCTTTGGGTTTTTGCGAACTGCGGAGAATCATTTTCAGCCGAAACCCACGGATATCTTTGTTACGCCGGACACGATCAAGAAGAACTTCCTCAGGGAAGGATGCCATGTTTACGGTCGGCTTCAACCGCCGCACCGGGGCAGCAGTCCGCAGTTGCGCGAAGTTCTCGAGGTCAACGGAATGCCCTTCGAAGAGTACACACGGTCGGTCCGCTTCGAGAATCTCACCACCATTGATCCCTACGAGAAGTTCAAGCTGGAAACGACGCCGGAATTGATCGAGACGCGGATCATTGATCTCGTGACGCCGATTGGCAGGGGCACGAGGGGGTTGATAGTTGCGCCGCCGCGCACAGGGAAAACGACGATCCTCAAACAAATAGCCAACGCCGTAACCACGAACCACCCTGAAGTGCATGTGTTGGTGCTGCTGATTGATGAACGACCCGAGGAAGTCACCGATTTTCAACGGTCCGTCAAAGCAGAGGTCGTGGCCTCGTCAAACGACCAGGACCTCGAGACGCACGTGAGGCTGTCGCGTTTCATGATCGAACGTTGCCGCCGCATGGTTGAAGCGAAGAAAGATGTTTTTGTTCTTCTGGATTCTCTGACCCGGGTGGCGCGAGCCTACAACAGCGTCCATGGCGGAAGCGGACGGACCATGACAGGCGGTGTTGACGCGCGCGCGCTTGAGATTCCGCGGAAGATTTTCGCCGCTGCGCGAAAAATCGAGGAGGGCGGTTCACTGACGATTGTCGCAACCGCGCTCGTCGAGACCGGATCACGCATGGACGAACTGATCTTCCAGGAATTCAAGGGCACCGGCAACATGGAGCTGGTGCTGGATCGCAAGCTCGCTGACAGACGGCTTTTCCCTGCCATTGACATACCGAGAAGCGGTACCAGAAAAGAGGAAAAATTGTTCCCCAAACACCAGATCGAGGCTGTCCGCAAGCTCCGCCGCATGATGGTGGACTTGCAGCCGGTCGAGGCAATGGAGACCCTTCAAGCGGCCCTGAAGAAACACCGCACAAACGACGAGCTGCTCGCCAAACTGCTCTGAGTTGTGTAGTGCTGTCTTGGGAAATCTGCGCAGCAATCGCTGATTAGCGGGTCGTTCCAGACTGTTGTTTTCAAACTGTTCGGCCATTGATCCCAATCTAATCCGTCTTGGGCAACGAAGTCGCCCCGGTCAGCGCTGCGCGACACAGCGGTATTCCTGCTACCAGCGTAGTTGTCACGAACCGAGCATTTGGTTGCGGCCGCGCCGCGCTGAGCGGAATCATGCTCGACCATTCGGGGTTGCGGGAGATGATTCCTGAACGTCTGGTTTGGAGGGCGTTGGCGCGGTTGTTTCCGAGTTGAGGAGCACGCTGAGATTGTCCTTGCGCGCCATATACGAGGTTATCATTTCAACCGTGCGCTCGACGGCGCCGGTGCTCGCTTTGACCACGTGGACGGCGTTTCTGCCCAATTCGTCCCGACGCGCCGGGTTTTTGAGAAGGTCATCTATTGCCGGAGCCAGTTCGGAAGCGTCGTGGATTTGCACGGCAGCGTTGTGGCGGACAAAGCTCTCTGCGATGGCAGCAAAGTTCTGCATGTTCGGACCGAAAATCATCGCTTTGCCAAGAGCGCCAGGTTCGATCGGGTTTTGACCGCCTTCGGCAGTGAGGCTTTTGCCGACAAACACCACCGTTGCATGTTGATAAAAGCACATCAGCTCGCCGGTAGTGTTGACAAGCAGGCACTCGACGGAACCCGGGGGCAGCCGGGTGGCTGAAGTGATCTCACGCCGATAAACGAACTTCACCCCCCGCGCTTCCAATTCGCGCCCAACCTCTTTTCCGCGTTCAAAATGGCGCGGCACAAGCACCAGAAAAAGGTTTGGGTGAAACGGTTTGATCCGTTTGTAAGCTTCAGCCAAAATCGCTTCCTCCCCGGCGTGCGTGCTTCCACCCACGAGAAGCTCGGCGGATTCCGGGACGCCGATCTGTTGGAGCAGGGCCGGCACGTCCAATTGCCCCCGCGCTTCGAATTTGGCTGCATCGAATTTCAGGCTCCCCACGACATGGACCGCTTCCGGCCGACAGCCGAGCTGGCGAAGTCTGGCCGCGTCGGCTTCGCTTTGGGCGCCGACGCCTTTGAAGCTTGCGAACAGCGGCCTGAAGAGAAAACCGAGGCGCCTGTAACCGCGATAGGAGCGATCCGAAAGTCGAGCGTTGACGAGGAACACCGGCGTGTGCCGATCCCGCAATTTCCAAAGAAAATTCGGCCAGATTTCCGCCTCGATCAGCACAACAACGTCGGGGTGTATGACAGCCAATGCACGCGATACCGCGCGGCGGAAATCTATTGGGTAGTAAATTCTGAGAATGTGCGGCGGCAGTCTCTTGCGCAATTGTTCCATGCCCGTTGAAGTCGTCGTCGAAACCACGATTTTCGCGTTTGGAATGCGCGGTTCGAGCGCGCGAATCAACTGGGCGCATAGATTGACTTCGCCAACGCTTACTGCGTGGAACCAGATCACGCGGCGATTTGTAACAGCATGTTTAACGGCCGAGCCGTATCGACCAAATCGCTCACGCAGTCCGTCCCGCCAGTTGCCGCGGCGCCACATTTTCAGGAAATACCATGGCGAACTCAGCCAGAACAACAGCGGGAACAGAATGTTATAAAGTATCCTCATCTGAATTCGCTGCAGGAGTTTTTAGACCAAACCTCGCTCTGCCGCAATTCCTCTTTGGTTCGCATATTTCCCAGCCCGGCGTAGCCGGAACCAAAGTTCCCTGACGCGCAAAGACGTGGTGCTTCCCCCCGCCGTTGATCAGAAAGCTCGGCGCCGCCGGGCTGGGAAATATCTGCTTCGACCTCGTCCCCTGCCCCCGGCTCACGCCTCCTCAAAAAAATGCAGGCACTGCAAATACCGACTTCACAGTACCGTCATGAAAAGCCCAGTGATACGTATCACCGTAACTCCGTGTCTGTCCCCACATCCCGACCACCATGCGCCCTTTCGGCCACCCCATTGAACGTTGAGAGTTGAACGTTTCACGTTGAACGTTCCTGATCGGTATATCGGACAGCGTGTCTGTCCCCATCTCTGGGTGCCAGGGCTGGCTTGGACCACCCAACCAGCGCTTGGACAGGTCCGCCGGGTCAAGAGTCCGGTTGCTTGAATTGCGTGTCTGTCCCCATATCTGGGGCTTGTGCCTGTCCCTATATCCTCGTGCCGCAGCCGGCCTCGACCGCCCGATCGGGGCCTGGGTAGGTCCGGCGGGTCAAAAGCCCGGCCGCCCAAATTCCGTGTCTGTCCCCATATCCCGACCACCATGCGCCCTTTCGGTCAACCCGTTAAGAGTTGAGAGTTGAACGTTTCACGTTGAACGTTCCTGATCGGTATATCGAACATCGTGTCTGTCCCCATCTCTGGGTGCCAGGGCCGGCTTGGACCACCCAACCAGCGCTTGGACAGGTCCACCGGGTCAAGAGTCCGGTTGCTTGAATTGCGTGTCTGTCCCCATATCTGGGGCTTGTGCCTGTCCCTATATCCTCGTGCCGCAGCCGGCCTCGACCGCCCGATCGGGGCCTGGGTAGGTCCGGCGGGTCAAAAGCCCGGCCGCCCAAATTCCGTGTCTGTCCCCATATCCCGCCCCACCATGCGCCCTTTCGGTCACCTCATTGAAAGTTGAGAGTTGAACGTTGGACGTTGAACGTTCCTGATCGGTATATCGGACATCGTGTCTGTCCCCATATCCGGGTGTCCCGCCAGCCTCGACCGTCCAACCGGCGCTTGGACAGGTCCGCCGGGTCAAGAGTCCAGTCGTCCAAATTCCGTGTCTGTCCCCATATCCCGACCACCATGCGCACTTTCGGTCAACCCGTTAAGAGTTGAGAGTTGAACGTTTCACGTTGAACGTTCCTGATCGGTATATCGAACATCGTGTCTGTCCCCATCTCTGGGTGCCAGGGCCGGCTTGGACCACCCAACCAGCGCTTGGACAGGTCCACCGGGTCAAGAGTCCGGTTGCTTGAATTGCGTGTCTGTCCCCATATCTGGGGCTTGTGCCTGTCCCTATATCCTCGTGCCGCAGCCGGCCTCGACCGCCCGATCGGGGCCTGGGTAGGTCCGGCGGGTCAAAAGCCCGGCCGCCCAAATTCCGTGTCTGTCCCCATATCCCGCCCCACCATGCGCCCTTTCGGTCACCTCATTGAAAGTTGAGAGTTGAACGTTGGACGTTGAACGTTCCTGATCGGTATATCGGACATCGTGTCTGTCCCCATCTCTGGGTGCCAGGGCCGGCTTGGACCACCCAACCGGCGCTTGGACAGGTCCACCGGGTCAAGAGTCCGGTCGCCCAAATTGCGTGTCTGTCCCCATATCCCGGCCACCATGCGCCATTTCGGTCACCACATTGAACGTTGAGAGTTGAACGTTTCACGTTGAACGTTCCTGACCGGTATATCGAACATCGTGTCTGTCCCCATCTCTGGGTGCCAGGGCCGGCTTGGACCACCCAACCAGCGCTTGGACAGGTCCACCGGGTCAAGAGTCCGGTTGCTTGAATTGCGTGTCTGTCCCCATATCTGGGGCTTACAGCCGGTTGGGACCGCCCGATCGGCGCTTGGTCAGGTCCGGCGGATCAAAAGTCCGGTTGCTTAAACTGCGCGTCTGTCCCCATATCCCGTCCACCCTGCGCCCTTTCGGTCACCCCGTTGAAAGTTGAAAGTTGTACGTTGCACGTTCAAAGTTCCTGATTGGTAACCGGACATGGTGTCTGTCCCCATATCTGGGCACCACAGCCGGCTGGGACCACCCGACCGGTGCTTGGTCTGGTCCGGCGGGGTCAATAGTCCGGTCGCAGATACTCAGTGTCTGTCCCCATATTTGGTTCCGGGCAGACTATCCAATGTAACACTTCGAAGACCGCACTCTAGTGACCGCACTACTCGCTGCCAGAGAAGCAGATACTGACAAACTGAGCCAACTCGCAGTTTGAAAATCTTCGCAAATGTGATCGATTTCTCAATACAGTAATCCAACCCGGCGTAGCCGGAACCAATGTTGCCTGACGCTCAAAGAGGCAGTGCTTCCGCCCGTTGATCAGAAAGCTCTGCGCCGCCGGGTTGGAAAATACCTGCTGCGATTCCGTCGCCTGCAAAAAGCTCCCGCCTCAGGCCCCCTGAAAAAACACTGACACTGCCAATAGCGACGCCACAGTAGCGTCATGAACAGCGCAGGGATAGGTGTCGCAGTAACTCCGTGTCTGTCCCCATATCTCGCCCACCATGTGCCCTTTCAGTCACCCCTTTGAAAGTCGAGAGTTGAACGTTGGACGTTGAACGTTCCTGATCAAAATACGGCGTCAGTAACTGCGTGTCTGTCCCCACATCTCGCCCACCATGTGCCCTTTCGGTTACCCCTTTGAACGTTGAGAGTTGAACGTTGGACGTTGAAGGTTCCTGATCAAAATATGGCGTCAGTCTCCCTATTTGCACCGCCGGCCCCCAAACACCGTGTCTGTTCCTCTAGTTGCTCCGCCAGCGCCAACCACCCTGCCAAGTATCGTCTCTATATCGTGTCTGTCACTTTATTTCACAACTCGTACATCGCACCGCAAAGGTTCTTCGGTTGTGTTTGGTCGGTCGGTTAACCTTCCTCACCGGAGCCCGTTGAGCGCTACGACATCGCACACCGGGCAGGTCTGGGGAGGAGACTCGCCAACTCGTCAACCTCCTCCAAACCTGCGCACGAACTCCCATGCTTCGCGGTCTTGATCTGTTCGGATGTCGGGCTCGAAGCCGAGGCTGCGGTAGATTTTCATGGCGCGAACTCGGCCTGCCTGAGTTGCGAGGTAAGCGCGCAAGTGGCCGAGTTCGACCAGCAATCTGCAGGTTCTTGAAACCAGTGCGCGTCCAAGTCCACGCCCCTGGAATTCTCTCATCACAGCAACCCAGTGGACACGTCCCCACGACTCGCCATAGTAATCGTCATCGAACCACGCTGTTGCTGTGCCGATTGGCAGACCGTCGGAAGTGCAGCAGTAGAGTTGGCGTTGCATCAGGCGCAAATCGTTTCTGCCAAATTTTTCATGGAACGTCGCAGGCGTGATCGCGTGATACGGCTCAGCGTCGAGGTGGATGCGTGTCCAGTGGTCCGCGTCGCCCGGCTGATATGTGCGCAGATGGAATCCGTCTGGAACGGGGATTGTGGGGACTCGGGTCAAATCTCTGCACACCATTCTGACCCGGATCAGATCAACAGGCTGATCGCCGCTGCGTTGGTGGTCTTGGGCCATTCCGAATGTCTTACCGGCATGAACGGCCGGAACGCACGCCATTACCAGTTTTTGGGGATCTCTGATTCAGCCCACACGATTCTCCCGGCGACGATTGTCAAAACGGCTTTTCCTTTCAGCCGCCATCCGTAAAAGGGGCTGTTGAACGATTTGCTGGCAGTGCAACTGCGATCGAAAACCCATTGCAGATCCGGGTCAATCACTGTGACGTCGCCATCGGCCCCGGGTTTCAGTGTTCCTTTTGAATGCAGATTAAGGACCCGGGCAGGGCCGACGGTGAAGAGCTTTATGACCTCGGCCAGTGTCATTTTGCCCGAGTGATAAAGCTGCATCAGGGTTAGCGCAAGGGCGGTTTCGAGTCCGGTTATCCCGAAGGGCGCATGGTCAAACTCGACTTCCTTTTCAAAATCGCAATGGGGTGCATGATCGCTTGCGACGACAGTGATTGTGCCGTCGGCCACTGCATCAAGCAGAGCCTCGCGATCGGCAGTCGATCGGACCGGCGGATTCATCTTCAGGTTCGGGTCGTAACAAGGCCATGAAGGCGGAGCCTCGGTCTGTCCCATCTTGCTGAGCAGTGAACGTCCGTCTTCTCTCCAAAACTCTTCGCTGCCGGCCAGTGCGGCGTCTGTGAGTGTGAAATGATGCGGACAAGCCTCGCCTGAGACATGCAGGCCACGTTGCCGTGCTTCTCTCAAGAGACGCACGCTGCCGGCGGAGCTGAGGTGCTGAAGGTGAACCCGAGCACCGGTGCATTCGGCCAAAAGAATGTTGCGGGCAACAACCACTTCTTCGCCTTCTTTTGGCCAGCCGCGCAAACCGAGCACAAGACTGTACCGGCCTTCATGTGCAACGCCATCGCCGACCAGCGACCTGTCCTCGCAATGATCGAGCACGGGCAGATCAAACATTCTGGAATACTCGAGGGCACGCCGCATCAGCTCGTTGTTTTGGACACAACGCCCGTCGTCGGTTATCGCTGTCACGCCGGCGTTTTTGAGCGACCCGATTGGGGCGAGGTCTTCGCCTTCGAGGCCCTTGGTTATTGCGCCTGTGATGAAGACGTTGACTTTGGCGTGTTCTTCTGCGCGCCGTTTGAGCGACAGCGCAGGACTTGCGCTGTCGATTGGCGGCGACGTGTTCGGCATCGCGAGAACTGACGTGAATCCGCCGTGTGCGGCAGCCATCGTGCCGGTGACGATTGTTTCCTTTGCGGATTGGCCCGGCTCGCGCAGGTGAACGTGCATGTCGATCAGTCCGGGACAAACGACCTTGTTGGCAACATCAATGCGCACGACGTCCGGCGGAGCCTTGTCGGCTGCGTCTGCGCCGACGCGCACTATTTTGCCATCAGAAATCAGCACGTCCGCGACCTCGTCAAGGTCCTGACTTGGGTCGATCACGCGGCCCCCAGCAAGAAGCAGCGAGTTCATCCGGCGGGTAAAGGTACACGGTGGTGGATTGACAATGCAAGCGCAGTTGCTAATATGCTGGGCGAGGCACGCGGGTGTAGCTCAGTGGTAGAGCTCCAGCCTTCCAAGCTGGCCACGTGGGTTCGATTCCCATCACCCGCTCCAAAACCGGTTAACTCCCACAAAATCAATGGCTTCCGAGCGTTCCAAGCTGCTATATTTCCCCGATTGCTAACGCCCGTTTCCAAAATTTCCGCCAGTATCAGACACGAATCGAGTCCGAAATCGGGCAATGCAGAAAAATGCGGGGACAGAAAAGTGCAGAAAAATCTCTGGCAGAAACATCTAGGGGAGAAACATGTTTGGCAGAAACATGCGGGGCAGAAATATCTTGGAACTGAATCGTTCTTGGGGCTTGCCATAATCTGGGGGAACGACTGTAGCGCTGGGCTTGGTGTCAAATTCGAAATCCTTAACGCGGCGCAGCGCGGCGCGACACAGCGGTATGCTCGCAACCAGCGCAGTTTTCAATCCTCGCGCATTTGGTTGCGGCTGCGCCGCGCTGAGCGGTGTTCTGAGGCGAATTGTGCCACACGACCGTTGCGCTGTTCGGGGAAAGTCCGTGCTTGACTAACATACGGCTCTCTGGTCGGGTCTTGGATGGCACAGGGAGGTTTGTTTCCTCTCGGCGCCTGGAAAGAGCGTATTATGTTTATACACGGCCGGAAGGTCAGCCAGTTATCTTTGTTCTCACTATTACAGCTTGTCTTTGCCTGTTCTCTTTATGCTGGTGATGCCCCGGAAAGCATTTTGGAAAAAGCCTTTCCGGGCGTCCCGCCGGGGCGAAGCGGCGTGAAACTGTCCGACAGTGATTTTGTTCCAATCAGCCCGGCGTACGCATGGACACGAGGCAATCCGAACAAGGTCGAGGTTGTGTTCACTGCGCCGGTTGATCCGGTCTCGGCCACAGCCGTCGGCAACTACACTGTCAGCCCTGCCGCAAGCGTGATTCGAGTCGAGATGGGCGATGATACCTACACGGTCGTGCTGACCACGACGACTTTGCCCGACACCATCGCGCACAGTCTGACTGTGAATGGTGTAAAAGATCGATCTTCACCTGCGAACACAGTTCCGGCCAATGCGCGGGTTGCGATTCTCAAGGGCCAGGGCGTTATCACCCGTCGAGTGTTCAACGGCATAGGCGCGAACTGGCTTGAAAGCCTGACCAACAACGCCAAGTTCCCAAACAATCCGGACCTTGTGAGCTGGCCGGCTTCATTTGAGGTGCCAGCCAACCAAGGCGATTATTATGGAACCCAATTGATCGGTTACCTGCATCCACCTGTGACAGGCGATTACATGTTTTACCTGTCTTCAGACAACCAGGGCATTTTGTATCTGTGCCAGACGCGTGACCCTGCGTCCAAGGTCGCCATCGCCACGGTGCCGGATTCCAGTTCTTATCGCCAATGGAACAAATACCCGAGCCAGCGGTCCGGGTACGTACGTCTCATAGCGGGGGAGTCATATTACATCGAAGCTTTGATGGCCGAGTCTTCGGGGGAAGACCATCTTTCGGTTGCGTGGCGCATGCGTGGCATGCCGGACCCTGCGAATGGTGACCCGCCCATCCCGGGCGAGTTTCTTTCATCAATCACACCTTCAGGGGCGGTTGGAATACTTGACTCGCCTCGCAGCGTTACGGTGCAGGAAGGGCAGAGCGCAACGTTTGCCGTGGTTCCATCAGGGACGCCGCCGTGGACATATCAATGGACATGCAACGGTTTTTCCGTGCCCGGTGCCAGTGGGAACACCCATGTCACAGCAGCTCTGAGCTTCGCGAACAACGGCGACAAGTACGCCGTGATTGTTGGCAACCGGTTCAGCAGCGTTACCAGTGTTGTCGCAACTGTCACGGTTGTACCCGATCTGACTCCGCCTTCGTTGCTCGGCGTTTCCGGGAGCGCCACTTTGAACAAAGTCCGGCTCACATTTTCAGAACTTTTGGACTCTGAATCGGCTTCAAACACATGTAACTACTCGATCAGTGGCGGATTGAAGGTGTTGGACGCTTCGCTGTTGCCTGATGGCACGAATGTCGTGTTGACCACCTCTCTGCAAACCAGCGGACAAAAATACACGGTGATCATGACAGACATAGCTGACGTCTCTTCGGCTCGCAACCGCCTGTCAACAAGCGCAACTTTCGCCGCATGGGTTTTCTGCAGAGGGTTTGTCCATGCCGACGTCTTCAGCGGCATCGGCGGGGGCGCTCTGACGGACCTGCTGTTGAATCCTGCATTTCCGGATTCGTTCTCTGATTCGACGGAGCTCGCTACATTTGAGCGGTCGTCTTTTGCGGACAATTATGGCCAGCGCATCAGCGGATGGCTTCTCCCGCCCGTCACCGGGTACTATTTCCTCTACATTGCATCCGATGACCAGAGCGCTTTGTATCTGAGCCCGGACGAAGAACCGGCCAACAAAATGCTTGTTGCTTCGACAGCGGGTCCCACCGGCTGGCGGAATTACAATGCTTCAGCCTCCCAACGCTCCCAAGCCGTTTGGTTGGAAGCAGGTCGGAGGTACTACATCGAAGCTCTCCAAAAGGAGTACGGCGGCAACGACTACGTGAATGTGACTTGGCAACTGCCGGGTCAGCCCGCTCCGGCCAATGGCGCACCGCCAATCCCGGGCGCATATATTTCAACGGCAGCCAACCCGGCGACCGCATCGCTCGCATTCACGCAGCAACCTGAGAACGTCGTTGTCGAGGAATCTAACTCTGCGACCTTCAGTGTTGCCGTAACCACGCCATCGCCGCTTGTTTTCTATCAGTGGCAGCGAAACGGCATCGACGTTCCCGATGCCAACAGTTCAAATTACGTCACGCCACGGCTGCTCCGGACCGACGATGGCGCGCAGTATCGTTGCATTGTTGCCGTGCCTGGCATTTGTTTGACCAGCACGCCTGCCTCGGTGGTGGTAATCGCGGATTCTCAACCGCCTTCAGTTGTGTCCGCGGCCACACTCTTTTGCAGCACGAACATCGGCATTTGTTTCAGCGAGCTGATGGACTCGAAATCAATTGCCGACCCGGCAAACTACACTCTGAGCATCCAGGGTCAGGTAACGACGGCAACGAGCCGATCTGATGGTCGTAGCGCAGCGTTGGGTGCGACCGCTGTTGGTCACACGAACTACATGCTGCAAGTCAGGAACCTCACCGATTACGCCTCCAATCGCATTCAGTCCACATCGGTTCCTGTCGCCGTGCTGCCTCTCCAAAAAACTGACATCGGGGTTCCAGGCGATCCTCTCGAACGCGGTTCGACGTTCACCTGCCGCCCGGGGAACTTCGACGTTGTAGCAGGTGGAAGCGATTTCTGGGGGACCGGCGACCACGGTCATTTCGTCTATCAAACCATTGAAGGCGATTTCGATGTCGCAGTTCGAGTCGAACAGTACGCCGGCGCCAATACTTACAGCAGAGCCGGCCTGATGGCTCGCGAGAGCCTCGACATGAGCGCAAGAATGGTCAATGTAACTATGTTCCCGACCACCCACGCGAACCGGTATGAAGCCCACTGGCGGACGACAGTCGGCGGCAATACAGGCGGGTGGTCCGGGCCGTACCAGTACGGTTTTCCGGGTGTCGGTGTGCCACTGCCGAACGCATGGGTTCGTCTCACACGGACAAATGACGTGTTCACCGCATTTGCGTCGAAGGACGGGACAAACTGGGTGCAGTTCTCACAAACCACATTTGCCCTGCCTGCGCGATTGCACGTTGGCATGGCCACTTCGGCCCAAAACAATTCCGCCGGAGCAACCGCCAGAGTTTCTTACCGTGACTACCGACTGATTGGCGCAACGACAGCGCCTGCACTCCTTGACCTCGCCATTAAGAAGGCCATCGACCCACCATCGGCTTTCGCTCTTGATAACGTTTATCAGGCTTTGCCAACGGGCGCGCAGGTTCTGGACATGGCCGCAGCGCCGCTTCGTCCCGCATCGTTTCACATCCGAGTCCAAAACGATACTTCTGCGCCACTGTCCGCTGTCCTCCGAGCAGTCGAGGAAAACAACACCGGTTGGACTGCCATTTACAGGCAGGGCGGCAGCAACATCACCGCGGCGATCACCAGTGCCGCCGGTCACATGATTGAAAACCTGCCTGCTAACGGAACGGAGCTGATCGAAGTCGAACTCAGGCCGGGGGACCGCGTCGTCGGCGCAGCGCGAATGCGCACAACGATCAACGTCGCCGGAGACCTTTACGCGGGTTTTCGCACCGATGCGGTTCGCGCCGAAGCCATAAACGAGGTCGGTTTCCAGCCGGACTTGATGGTACGCGCGATCGACGACGTTCTTTATACGGGCGAAGGCATCTACAACCTAACCGGCGCTGACCAGACACGGCACATTCAGCTCACGCCTTGCGGGCCGGGGGCTTTTGCCGCGCGCCTGCTGAACGCGGGCAATATCACAAACACTTTCATTCTCACAGCCACGGCAGGTGACTCCGGATGGTCGGTTCGATATTTCGAGGGCCTGATCGGTACGAACGATCTGACGACCGATTTGACCGGGGCGGGCGTTTACGTGACGCTGAGTCCGGGGGCGTCCTGGGAGAGCCGCGTGATCGTCGATCCACTTCAAATCCCGGGCGGTTCCGCCAGCGGCAGTTTCAATGTCACGGCCCGATCGACCTCGAACACGGCGCGGGCGGATGTTGTTGTGCTTTCTGTTCAACGGCCGCCGTCGTCGCTGGTCCCAGTGCCCGCCGTCTATGCCTCGGGCGAAGATTTCGCCAAGGGCACGATGATAGGCGCCACTGCGACCAACGACATGCTGACACTTCAGGACCGGTCTGTAACTCGCCCGTTCATCTGGGTGCCGAATTCGAACGAAGGCACCGTGTCCAAGGTTGACACGAGAACCGGTAATGAGCTCGGTCGTTACCGTGTGTGTCCGACAGGTGTTACGGGTAATCCGTCGCGCACCACGATTGACCAGTACGGCAATTGTTGGGTTGCCAATCGGCAGTCAGGAACTGCGGTCAAGATAGGGCTTCTCGAAGCGGGCGAATACATCGACAGAAACGGCAACGGCCGGGCCGACACGTCCCGGGACATCGACGGAGACGGCAACATCACCGGCAGCGAGATTCTGCCATGGGGCCAGGACGAATGCGTGTTGTTCGAGGTTGTCGTAATACCCGGCAAAGAAGGTGTGTTCGCGCCGGGCGCATATTCGGGCGGTTACGCAAACGATTATTGGAACCCGGGCCCGCGTGGGATAGCGATAGATTCTCGGGGAAATCTTTGGTGCGGCACGTGGGGCACGATGAAGTACTACTACATCGACGGCGCCACCGGCGCCATACTCAAGACCGTTGACGTCGCCAGCCCGGTTCAACACCACCCGTACGGGGCTGTGATTGACTCGCATGGCAAACTCTGGTCGTCAGGTTACCACGACCAATTGGCGCTCAATAATCTGTTGCTTCTGAATCCCGATACAGGCGCGATCACCAACTTCAACCTCGGCCACCAGACATACGGGCTTGGCATCGACCGCCAGGATCATCTCTATGTGGCCGGCTTCAACAGTTCTGTCCTGACACGAATTAACGTCGTCACACTAACGCGTGACTGGACAATCACTGCGCCAAACCAAAGCAGAGGCGTGGCTGCGACCGACGACGGCGATGTGTGGGTCGCCAACTCAGCCGGCGGCACGGTGACAAGGTACTCGAACGACGGTGCTTACAAGACAACCATCGCCGTCGGCAACACCCCGACAGGTGTGTCGGTGGACGCAGATGGAAAGGTCTGGGTCGTCAACAACGGCGACGAATACATCAAACGCATCGACCCCAACACCGATACCATCACGCTCTCGAAGAGAATCATCGGCGGCACTCATTACGGGTACAGCGACATGACAGGCGTGATCGCTCGAAATACCACAACACGCTTTGGTACCTGGACGGTCACTCACGACGCGCTTGTTGAACTCACCCAATGGGGCACTGTCGCATGGACCGCCATAGACCCGGCGGGCGACGGCGTGCGAGTCCGCGTCCGCAGCGCGAACCTCTGCGAGCAATGGTCGGCTTGGGAAATTGCAACAAACGGCGCTCCGCTTTCAGCAACACCGCCCGGCCGGTTCCTACAAATCGAGGTCGCTTTGTCCGCTCGCGTGGGCGAGACACCGCCAATGTTGCTGGATTTGACGGCTGATCCTCTGCCGCGCCGTACTGCAGACCTTGCGCTCACATTGAACGGTCCGCTCGGGCCATTCACAAACGACCATTTGGCAACATGGACAATTGCAGTCACGAACCGCGGTCCAAACGACGCCCGCGGCGTTGTCCTGACCAACTGGTTCCCGGCCAACCTGGCTCTCCTTTCGGTGACAAACTCGGAAGGAATACTGGTCCAGACCGCTGGTGCTGTCCGCGTCGATGTCGCCGAGCTCAAGAGCGGTGCCGGGTTCACATCGACGATCACCGGGGTTTGGAATGCGCCGGGGCAATTCACAAACATGGCGGCGGTGTCTCACTTCGAGCAAGACCCGGTTTTGGCCAACAACTCGGCTGGTTCAACAGGTTTCGTGAACGTCAATCCTTGCATAGCCCCGCCGGAAGGGCTGGTCGGCTGGTGGCCGGCCGAAGGCGACGCCAACGACCTTGCCGGATCAAACAACGGTGTGCTGGTGAACGGAGCCACCTTTGCACCAGGCCGGTCAGGTCTTGCCTTCTCCCTGAACGGCAACAGCGCATATGTTGATTTGGGTCGCGTTTCACCGGGCACACGCTGGAGCCTCGAGGCATGGGTCAACCTGTCTTCGGTGCCATCAGGGCGCCGAGCGATTTTTGGGTGTCACGCCGATTGTCGCGACTGGAGCCTCGTATGCAACGAGGGCGTTTTTGGCGTGAACATTGGCAGGGGCAGTTGCGTTGCAATAGTCAGTTCGGGCGTAAAAGCCGTGGCCGGCACATGGTATCATCTGGTTGGTACATATGACGGCACAAATGGCACAATCTACGTCGATGGAGTGGCACGCAACTCGGAACAGGGCGCGATCAACTACGTCGGCAGCTCGAGTGGATTGCGGATAGGCGGCAGTGTTTGTTGTGGAGAGTATATCGCCGGTCTTGTTGATGAAGCTTCGCTGTACAATCGGGCGCTCACTCCAACCGAAGTTTTCGCACTGTACGAAGCCGGCAAATCCGGCAAATGCAAGCCGCTCGGCGCTCCGACGCTCAACGTCACGTTGGTTCAGCCCGGGCTTTGCCGCTTGTCCTGGCCAACAGCAGCGTCAGGGTACCGGCTCGAGTTTGCACCCGCGCTCGGAGCACAGTGGCAGTCGGTGCCCGGCACACCACTGATTCAAGGCAGCGACCTTGTCCTGTCTGTGCAAACTGAGGGCGCAACACGGTTCTTCAGGCTCACAATACCGTAGTAGTTTGGCGAGGCTTCGCCTCAGACCGACCAAGCATGCCGCGCCGTAATGCCAAACCGGTGCTTCCCGCTCTTGGTGCCTTGTCCACCCCGCTAAAATCTGCCCGCTCTGGCGGCGGCGTCCAAATTCCGTGTCTGTCCCCATATCCCGCCCACCATGCGCCCTTTCGGTCACCCCGGTAAAAGTTGAGAGTTGAGCGTTTCACGTTGAAGGTTCCTGATCGGCATACCGGACATCGTGTCTGTCCCCATATCCCGCCCGGCATGCGCCCTTTCGGTCACCCCGTTAAAAGTTGAGGGTTTAACGTTTCACGTTGAACGTTCCTGATCGGCATATCGGACATCGTGTCTGTCCCCATATCTGGGCGTCACAGCCGGCCTGGACTGTCCGACCGGCGCTGGGTCAGTTCCGACGTGTCAAAAATCCGGCCGCCCGGGCCAAGCATCGTGCCTGTCCCTCTATTTGCTCTGCAGGTGGCCCAAACAGCGTGTCTGTCCCCATATCCCGCCCGGCATGCGCCCTTTCGGTCACCCCATTGAACGTTGAGAGTTGAACGTTGGACGTTAAACGTTCCTGATCGGTATATCGGACATCGTGCCTGTCGCCATATCTGGGCGCCACAGCCGGCCTGGACCCTCCGACTGGCGCCTGGTCAGGTCCAGCGGGTCAAGAGTCCGGTCGTCCAAATTCCGTGTCTGTCCCCATTATCCAAGCCACCTTGCGCCCTTTCGGTCACCCCGGTAAAAGTTGAGAGTTGAACGTTTCACGTTGAACGTTCCTGATCGGCATATCGGACATCGTGTCTGTCCCCATATCTGGGCGTCACAGCCGGCCTGGACTGTCCGACCGGCGCTGGGTCAGTTCCGACGTGTCAAAAATCCGGCCGCCCGGGCCAAGCATCGTGCCTGTCCCTCTATTTGCTCTGCAGGTGGCCCAAACAGCGTGTCTGTCCCCATATTCGGCCCAGCATGCACCCTTTCGGTCACCCCGTTGAAAGTTGAGATTTGAACGTTGGACGTTGAACGTTCCCGACCGTTACGTCGGACATCGAATATCGTGTCTGTCACCCCATTCCGCCGCACCGGGCTGTCCGGGACTACGCCGGCACCCCCGCGGCGATGAGGCTGGCCAAATATCGTGTCTGTCCCTGTATTTGCGCCGTCGGCACAAAACACCCCCCCAACTACACTAAACAACCATCGGAAACCTCAGATTTGATCCAGCAAGGCGTCCCCAGCCCCGTTCAACGCCCCTGAAACCCCGGATTTATCCCCAATCACCACACTGCCGACACGATCAACGACGTCACACAACAACAATCCCCCATCGCCGAACTCCATCGCCAGTCTTTCGGCCTGCTCAATCTCTGATTCCTGGAAATCTCCCTACCCCCTCGTTGCGCTTTCGCGCTTCTCCCCTTACTCGATCGCGTTCACTTTGAGGTCGCGCAACGCATAGACCTCCCCCAACAACATCCCAGGTATCCGCCTCGCCCCGCTCTTCCGCTTCAACCCAAACTTGTTCCGATACCTCAGAAACACCTCCTCAACAAACTCCCTCGACCCCAACGCCACCCCGTCGGTTATGTGCCTGATCCTCAACATCAACACATCCCCAAAACTCAGTTTCCCACCCTCCTTTATCACCTCCATGATCTCCTTGTCCCTCAGCGCGGCGCAACCGCAACCGAATGGTCACGGTCAGATAACGGCGCTGGCTGCACGCTCGGCGTTTCTATGGCCGGTCGTGCCATCGGCCTTTTGAAAGGACAATCACATCCTGATTCCGTATCATCCTGCGCTTCCCTTGCGCACCGCATCCTTGATCCGTTGGATGTGCCCCCGACCGAGTCCCTTTACCTCGCAGCCGAGCTCAAAATACCGGCGTATTTTGGCGTCGTCCAAAATGCAGAAACAATCAACAACGGCGATGGGCTTGCCAGCGCTCTTGACCACCCACTCCGGGTCCAGTTCGAGATACTCCTTGTGTCGAACGGCAAGGACCACAGCGTCCATGTCTTTGAGCGCAATCGCAAGGTCGCGCTGCACACGCAGATTCTTCAGCCCATCCTGCCGATGGAAAAACCGCGCCAGACTGTAGCCCGGATGAGGGTAGGTATCCTGCGCCTCGAATTCCCACCAGTGTTCAACATACGGGTCGTGAACATGTACATTGGCACCCATCTCAGCCAGTTTGCGCACGATGATTTCCGACCCGCTGTAGCGGGTGTCACCCACGTCTTCACGATATGATGCGCCAAGAATCAACACATCAGCCGCTGCGAGCGGTTTGCCCATGTTGCGAAGCGCGTCCCGCACAAGCTGCGGGGGGCGAAGCGACCGCGTGTCGTTGATATCAACCGCCATTGGCGTGATTCTGAATATGTCATCGTTCCACCCAAAAATGTGCTCGTAAGCCCACATCCCCAATCCACCGTCCTTGGGCAAACAGTATCCGCCAATGCCCGGTCCGGGGAAAATAATGTTTGAATGTGTCGGTCTGACCTTGATCGCGTCGATTACCTTCTTCAGGTCCACGCCATTGCGTTCGGCAAACACCGACCATTCATCGAGAAATGCCAGGATGGTAGCGCGGTAGCTGTTTTCGACAATCTTGGCTGTCTCGGATTCAACCGGTTTGTCGAGAACCGTCAGAGGATACTTCTCCGTGTTGAGCACGCTTTCGAGGAAACGCACAACACGTTCGCGGGCGACTTCATTGATGCCGCTGCAAACCCGCCAGAAATCTCGAATGCTGGCGACATAGTTTCGCCCCGGCATGACACGCTCGTAACTGTGCGCCAACAGAGGGTCGGACTGAATGCCCCGCCGTTCAAACGTTTTCTTCATTATGGGATAGGCGACCTGCTCGGTTGTGCCGGGTGCAACAGTGGTTTCAATCAAAACAAGGGCATCGGGTTGGATGTGTTCCGCAATGGTTGCGATCGACGCCTCCAGAGCCTCCATGTCAGCAGCTCCTGTGCGAACGTTGCCGAGCGATTCTTTCAAGTAGTCGCACTGCACGTCCACAACCACAACGTCGGCCAGTTTCAACGCCTCCAAATTGTAGGTCGCAACCAACGTCCGATCCTCCTTCACGCAGCGTCGAATCAGCTCGTCCACCTCGGGATCCTCGGACTTCACCGGCGATACGCCGCGGTTGAGCAATGGAATCTTCCAGAAACTTCGCGGACTCGGGCGTTGCACGCCGATGACAAACTTGGATGGTTTGCCGGCCTTGTCACGCGCGCTGGCCACAACGGCCGCCATCACTGCACCGACAAAACCTAGCCCGACGACAACCACAACCTCACGACCCAGCTTCCGGTTTTGTGCGGCCATCTTGCTGAGTCGCGCAAATTCCTTCCTGTAATCATCAGATTTGGGCAGGGGGAATTTCTCACCGGCAGGACTTGTGGAAAACACATCTCGCTCTTTCATAAGGGACATTTTACGCATATACAGCCCTATTTGTCCCCCTTAGGTCAATTACAAAACTCTCAGCGCGGCAGAGTTGCACGCAATTCACTTGCCCATCAATTACGATTGTCCATACTTGGCTTGCTATGAACACGGCAGCACTCAAACCCGTGACAAAATCCGATCTGACGTCGCGTCAACTGAAATCAAACACCTCAGCGCGGTGCAGTTACAACCGAATGATCGCCGCGAGACAAACGTTTTCGTTGCAAGCCCGCCGCTGTGTTGCGCTGGGCCTTTTCGTCGGAATTTCGGTTCTGGCGGCCGACATTTTACCGCCCATTTTCGCCCCGCCCGAACCCCCGGGAATGAAGCAGCTCTTCAACGGCAAAGACCTCACCGGATGGGACGGGGACCCGCGGCTCTGGTCCGTGCGCAACGGAGCAATCCACGGCGAAACAACCCCAGAGTCGCCAGCCAAGGGCAACACTTTCCTGATACTCAAAGGTCAAACATTCGCGGACTTTGATCTGCGGCTCTCGTTCCGGTGCAGTTCGAACAACAACTCCGGCGTTCAATACAGGTCCCGCCACGTCACGGAAGGTAACCCGCCCAACAATTGGGTGGTCCACGGTTATCAACACGAAATCCGAAATGAGATCAACCTCCCAAATGTGACCGGGTTTATCTACGACGAAGGAGGGAAACGGGGCAGAATGTGCCTCGCCGGCGAAAAAGCCACATGGGAAAACGGAAAGAAAAACGTCACCGGCACACTCATCGACCAGGAATCTTTCAAGAAACTGTTCAAGTTGGACGACTGGAACGACGTCGTCATCGTCGCCCGTGGCAATCACATCCAGCATTTCCTCAACGGCAGACTAATAATGGACTTCACCGACAACGACCCGCAACTGGCGCTCAAGGAAGGAATCATCGCCTTCCAACTCCACGCCGGCAAACCGATGTGGGCCGAGTTCAAAAATATCCGCATAAGTGAATAGCCGGGACCTTGTTTTTAACCGGCGATGCATGCGATGCGAGAACGCCAATGTGCTGTCGCCACTTTGGATCGAAAACTTCACCGGAATGACGATCCGGGCGTGCTTCATAAACCACCCGGCGAGATCTCCTTCCGGATCCTGACCCAAAGGCAGAAAACGCATTGGCAGAAACATCACTGGCAGAAAAATGAGGTTGCTGTGGGTTCGCAGCAGTGCCTCAGAGGGTGATTTGTGGCATGCACCGTCTTTCTGCCCTGCATTTTTCGTCTCGCCAGAATGTCAATCCCTGAGCCATGGACGGCCGCCAGTGCGGTTCGCGCGCTGAAGCCGATATCGTGTCTGTCCCCTTTTATTGCTCCGCGAGCGCCACCCCCCCCAACGGCCCCCAACAGTCTTCGGAAACCTCACGCATGACCCCAAATCTCGTATGCCCCTTGAGCGACGAAGTCGCCCCTTTCAGCGCGGCACAACACAGCGCTCAGCTTGGAACGAACGCATTTATCTCGCCGCGATCCTTCGGTTGCGGTTGCGCCGCGCTGACAAGGGTCCGGGCTAAGCCGTGCGTGCCGAAACGAGCCCACGCCGGAAACGTACGCATCCGGCAACAACAATCAGAACCATCACCAAACACCCAAACCGCCACATCGCCGGCGCCGGCTGAACAGCAGTCGCGTACAGCCGCACACCAAGGTCAGCCCACGGGTCCACTTCCAGCGGCCTGACAAATGTCAGCACACTGCCCTGCTCAGGGATAGTCGCCCGAATCGCAGCCGGACTCGGCAATGCGGCTTCCTGCTGCTGAATGATGCGCTCAGCCAGTTTCATTTGGACGGCGCTGTCGTCGGCAGTGTTTCTGTCGATCAACTGTTTTGCTTCTTCCTGCGTGTAAACGGTCTTTCCCTCGCGCAATGCACGCGGAATGGCCGAAATCGCGCCTGTCTCACCTGCGAGTTTGGCCTGACCGACATTGAGACCGACCAGGGCCTGCTGCATTTTCAGGTTGTGCAACTGCACACGCGCATCTTCATTGAATGCGCTGTCGTGCTGCGACAAACCAAACGCTGCCTGGAGACTGCGCCGCGCCTGTTCGGGATCGCCCTTTTCGAGCAACTGATTTGCCGTGTTAAGGTACTTCTCGGCTTCGCGGGTCTTTTGCATTTGCATCGCAAATTCATTCTGAATGTAGGAGTTGAGATCCAGTGCAACCCGCGCCGGAATTGCCTGATCGCTCTGCAATTGCAGTGTGCCGGTCCAATGCGTCACCTTCCATTTCTCGCTCAGGAAAACGCGCCACGTAATGTTCTCGAGCGGCAAATCAAGCTTGGGCCCGGCCATCCGCAAATCCAACGACCTCGGCCTGCCACGCCCGACGCGGCTCGAATAAAAGAACTCGACAGTGGTGTTTTCCCCGATCTTCGAGTGTTCCTGCAACGGGATGAGGACCTGGTTTGTCTCGCGCCATGGCCACACGCTGTTCTGGTTGACAAATGCGAACCAGAACCGCGCCTGCTCCGGCAGCGTGACACGGAGCAACCGCTTGTCGCCGGGCACAAGTTGCAACGTCACCTGCGTAAGCATCATGCCGTCATCCGACAAAGCCGATGTCAAACCAAGGCTCTGCACGCGCGCCGGTAAAAGCCGCGCAGCTTCGTGCCTGACCAGTTTGACCGGCAAACTGAACGCGGGATCGACAACGCGATAGGTATAGTTTGCCGCCGAGGCAGCAATGCCCTGCCGGAGAACGCGCGGGATTGATTGCCACTCTGCCGACTGGAGCGCCGGCGGCAGTGAATCGACGTGAATCTGCAAGCGCCCTGCAGTCTGAACCGTCACAAACCCGCGCTGAAGGTTGACTTCCTCCGCCTCGATGCCCAACAACGTCAGTTCACCCGCCGATTCCGGAACCTGAATTCGGTAGCTGACCTGCATCAGGTACTTGCCGATCACGCGCCGGTGCAACTTGATTTCCCAATCGCGCCACACCGTGTTCGTGCCGGGCTCGCGCTGGACAAAATCTGAAACCTGGTCGCCCCGAAACCGCACGCTGTCCGCATTTGCCGGAAGCCGCACAACGAGGCTCTTCAAACCTGTGTTTTCAATCTCATACTGCATGTTGGCGTCCACCCGGACTTGAGCGTCGCTTATCGTCAGATGCTGAAGGCTTGTGACCTGTATCCATGCATCGACACGTTCAAGCGCAAGAGCAAGGCGCCAGTCCCGCTCCAACAGCCGAAAGGCGAGCACGCCCTTCTGTCTCACACCCACCGTCACGGGGTCTATTTGAGTCACGCCTTCCCTTGTCGTCACTTGGAGGCGCAAACCCTGTTCGGGAACCAACACCAGTTGGCCGCGCTGTTTTTCAGCCTCGTTCAAAACAATCCGGGGAACAACCCAGTTGCTGGCCGACCGCACGCCCGAGCCAACAAGGCTTATCGCGAACGAATGTTTGCCCTCGGTCCGGCTCTTGAGATGCAACGTCACAAGCCGGCCAGAATCGGACTTGATCTCTGTCCAGTGACTCATTGCCTGGCCGCTGACGGACTCGACATCCATCCCGGTTGGCAGTTCAAAGCTGAGCTTGAATATCCCGGCCCGGGTTATCTGGGCTTCGAGTGTGGCAGCCAACAGCGTGCGATCCTCGGCAAGCGACAGTGTTTGTTGAGATTCAACTCTGACGTCCGCAGCAACCGCTGACGCCTTCACAACCACCGCCCCGGTGGGCTCCGAATACCGAAACGCGCGGCGCAAAGCCAAACCCGGTATCTGCGCCCGCAGCGTTTCCACCAATCCCCCCGGAAAATCCTCGAGATTGATCGGTGACAACCCCGTCGCAACAACGTCGTCCAGTTGAACTTCCTGGCCGGTCGCCACAGCCACAAGCCCAACCTGCCCTGCCGCCTTGTTGACCGAAATCAATCCGGCCTTTTGTTCGAACGGGAGCGCGCCGCTGGCAATTTGTGACCTGATAAGAATGGTCATTGGTCGCGATTGCGCCGGGCTGAGTGTCACCCGCAACAAGCGCTCGGCAGGATCAAACCGCCAAACCGCCATCGAAGGCATTTCCACGTCGCTTATCGTGATCCCCTCAGGAACATTGAATGTCAGTTCCGACACTTCACCCTGCGCGGGCCGAATGCTGACACTGTGACGTCCTTCAATCACCCCGGCAGTCGGCACGTAGAGCTGGCTCATTTCAGCATAAAACACGACCGCTTCACGCCGCGTGTCGCGCGCGCGCGGTTTCCACCCAATCCATGAGTCAACCGCAGGTGCAAGCACAAGCGTCGCAACTGTGTTCGTCGCCGGAGCGATCTGTTTCCGCACCACAGACACCGCTCGGGGGGACTGCACATCCACGTCCTGACCAACCACGGTCACTGTGATCTGGTTGACGAGACCGGGCTCGACCGGCATCGCAAACCCCCGTTCGCCGTCCCGGTCAACAACCCGCACATGGTAGTGCAAATCGACCTCGATCAACCCCGCTTTTTCGGCAAGCAAACCCTGCGTGGGCCGCGGTTCAGTCGCAAGCTGCACCAATCGCCCGGCATCTGCAGGAAATCCAATCCGCGTGATCACCCCCGGCGCATGAATGATCGGCAGCACCTGCCCTTTGTTCGCCTGCCATTTGATCTTTGCATTCCCAATCGCAAACCGCTCTTCTATGCGCACGTCCTGAACAACCGAATCAGCCCGCCACACCGCATTCGCACCAGGCACACCCGGCGCCTCCGCAGACAGCCCACGACCGCACAGCGCAAAAAGCCCGATCAACACGCCGATCACAGCCGAACCCGCTGCCGCACCGTTCCCAACCCCGGGCGTCGGCCCGGGCTTCTCGCATGCTTTTCCCCAGCATTTCACCGCGGGCAGGAACAACTCCAGCACCAGAAAGACACACGCCACCGCAAAAAATCCCACACCGCCATCGGGCAGCCGCAGCGCCGCCCAGAAAACCAGAACCCAGGCAAGCGTAACGCCGTTCTTTGCCAGCCAAGCCCGCGACGTGAGCCTGCTCCACGCCCACAACACCAACCCCGCCAACCCTGGCCACAACACCCAAAGAAGTGACACCACCGACATCTGCGCATCCACGTTCCCAACATCAACCGCCAGCGCCACGTCGGACTGTTGGATCGGAGCAACGAAATGCAAATCCCGCACCTGCGCGCCACGCGCCGATTTCACCTCGAACGCGAGCCACAAAAGCAGTGCCACCGCACAAACCCCGGCCAAAAGCGCAATAACACCGCCAAACAACCGCCTCAGCGTGAATCTTCCAACTCCTTCAGTCGATGCGAACCGGCACGCCACCACCGCCAAAACCGCCAACAACAGGCTTACCCCGATTGTGCCGCCTGTCCGCCAGCTTTCGCTGCCGGACAGCATCCGCCGCAACCCGGCAAAACCTGACGGATCAACCATCCCGCCAGCAGGCGTAAGCGTGCCGCCCCGGTACATCAGCCTCTTCCCCTCGTCCGGTTCAATCCGCCATTCGGTCAACAACACCGGCGCGGCCAGCACCGGCGCCGATACTCTCATTTTCGAGGCCGATTTCGCGCGCGACGCTATCTTGACCCGAAGTTCATGGAGTGTGTTCGGGTCCGCCTTCTGCGGCAATGGGATCAGGTTCGTCTGCCCATCAACAATCGGCACAACAACGTTGCTGTTGACAATTGTTGACCATAGCCGGGCGCCCTCCGGCAAAGACAGCCTGAGATGCGGCATACCTTTGTTTTTGACGAAATACCTCGCATCGGTGACCACCTGCCCCTCGCGCGTAATCCGCGTCACAATCGATGCGCGATCAATCACCTGGCTCACCATGTCGCCTTGCGCCAGCGGTTGCAGCGCCAACTGCAGGTTGAACGGGCGGCTCGTGTACCGGTACGCGGCCAAAATCGGCGCGTCGAAAAACAATCTGTGCTCGGGTGGAACCTCGCCGGGTTCAAGGGGAGTCAGCGACGAAGACACGTTGACAGGCTGCACATTGAACTGATAGCTGCTCACAACAACGGTGTGCCCCTGCTCGGATGCTGCGTCGAGCGGTCGCGCTCCGGTAAATGTCAGAGTTTCGCCCTGCGCCTTGAACGGACGTTCATAGGTCGCCAACAACGTGTAAGCCCCTGAAACCGGCGTGTGCAACTGCACCAGATAACCGCTCTCGGTCTTTTGCCAACCTCTAATGTCTTTGCCAGTGAACTCGACGTTGAAGTACTCGCCGGACAATTCAACCCGGAACGCAGCCGTTGGCGCGCCGGAAACAAGGTAGTTGATTATACTGCTCCCATAAGCAATCCCCTCGCCCACGGAAAAAAGATGAAACGCGTCAGCCTGAATCGACTGCGGCAGACGCTCGACATTCATTGTCAGCGCCCACCCCGCGTCACTGATCCTGTACGCCGCCTGAATCCCGACGACCTTCTTCGGAAAAAACGCCGTCGCAATTTCCGTCAGCCCGCTCACAGCCCCTGGCGTCATCCGGTACCCTGTTTCTGCTGCAACCCCGACATGGCCGCGGACCGATTTCGCCTTCAACACTTCGATCCGTGGCAGTCGCCATGTGCCCTCGCCCAGAGCCTGGTTGCGCTCGAAACGAATCTCCACAAGTTGCCGACCCGACACCGGATTGGCATAAACAAGACGCAGGCTTGTCTCGGTTCCGCTGTCGGTCACAAAATAATCGCTCAGCCCGGACGCGTTGAGCCGTGCAACAGCATAACCCGGCGGCGCACGAACCATCAGTTCCCGCACCGGCGCCTCGCGTATGTCCAATTCAATCTCCGCATCGATCGCCAGCTCGGTCTCGCCAAGACTGTATGTCAACACCTCCGATACAGCCACTTCGGGCAATATGTTGTCCGCCTGAAGCCTCAGTCGGAGATCGCCGCCAGAGTACCTGTACGCAAAGGTCTGCGTCGCACGCGGCGCCGCCAGAGCTTTGCTCGAGTCGGTTTGCGGAAATTGTTCAGGCGATATCTGCGACAGCCCCGTCGTCTGCACAACCTCGATCCTCACTGCGCCATCGTTCACAACCCGCACCCACCCGGCAAACCGCGTCGCGCCTTCCGGGCGCAACGTGATCGCATCCATCGTTTGCGGAAACGAACCGAGGGGCGTTTGCATCTCGACCTGTACCACAAACCGGTCTTTCTGCGGCTGGTTAAGCCGAACCTCCAATGGGCGCTCGCCCTTGCTCGAACCAGGGCCAACGTTCCATGCAAGCACTGCCGGCCCTTGAACGCGCGTGACTTCGCCTTCCCCACCTATTACCAACACAACCCGGCTCAATTCCCCTTGCATCACTTTGAAGTCAAGCACAGCGCTCTGCCGCATCAAACCCGGCCCCACCGAAACCTGCGAGAAAAGTTCAGCCGCATAGAACAGCGCACCCTCCTGTTCGCGGCGGGCGCTCTTCCACGCCAGATCAACCGTGCCATCCGGCGGCAAATGGCTCGCAAACTCATTGCCGGACCGCTCAGGGCGCGCAGCCCCAACAAATTGAAACTCGGTTTCCGCAGGCAAACCGCGCAGTAGAATCGGTTGCAACGTCCCCGGCGCAGTACGAAAACTGATCTTGTTCCACCCGTTTGTGACACGAACCGCCGCGTTGAACCGCAGCTCGATCGGAAATTCGCCGGGCTTGTCAAATACAGCCGCATAGCCACCCTGATCGAATTGAAGCCGCCAGCCGCTCGCCTGTTCATAACCCGTCAAAGCTGCGTCTCCGGACAAAATCGTGAGCTTTCCGCCCCGCTGATTCTTCACCCTTGCGACAGCAGTCAACGTGAAAACCGCCTGATCGTCGCTCAACTGCCCAACCATGCGGAAATCCTTCAACACCACACGACCGGCTTCAGGGTCGGCAGCCGCAACTCGCAGCGGTAATGAATAGCCGCTCCCGTGGAAACGAAATGCCTGTGTCTGATCGTCCGCGGCCTTGTTGAGCGATTTGAGCTCGACAGGCAGATACTCGGGCTCAACCGGCACAACACCGACTGGCTTCGCCACTTCAACACTCAAACCCAAATCCGAGTCGATACGAATGTAACCGTGCGCAAGCGTCGCGGGTTCGGTCACCATCGACAACGGCGTCACTTCGACTGGTATCTCCGTTATCACCGTTTCCGCAGTGGCACGGCCGGTGAACGACATCAACCGTTGATCGGTCTTCTTAAGCTGCAACACGAGGTGCCTCACTCCGCCAGTGCTCCATCGGATACTCCAGTTCTCGAGGTTCTCGCCGGTCACCTCCCGTATCTCCCCGCTCCCGCTCAACGCAAATGCCACCTCCCGCAAATCGCCCTCGATCGCCTCCACATTGAAGCGAAACTCCTGAGCAACCACCGCCGTTGACACCTTTGTCCGGCTCTGGATCGAAGCCGCATAAATCGATTTCCGAGCAGCACCGGTCAACCCCCGCAGATCAGCCTCGATAACCAACCGCGCCTTCTCTTCATCGACAACACCGGCAACAGAAGCTTTCTTCACCTCGACGCTGGTTTTCTCATCCGCACCGAAAACGCTGCTCGCCAGCGCAAAAAACAGACCTGCCAGCATGTGCTTTGTGTATTTCATATGATTCGCTGAAAAGTTTGCACCGTCATCGCAGGCTATTCTCCCGAGATTCTCTGGTACTCGCGCAACATCCATTCAAGCTTTCTTGGCCGCGGATCAAGATCGAACGCCTCAGGCACCCCGTTCAGGTAACTCAACAGCGACCCGACCTTCACCTCGCTTGCATACGGATTCGACGCCAACCGCTCAGAAAATGCTCCCGCCACCACCGCCAACCGCATCGACGCACTGGCGTTCTCCAACGGCCTCGCAACCCCCGTGTACGGCACCGGCCAGCTCATCTCCCGATACAACCCGCTGGCAGGTTCACGATACCGAACACGCACGACACAAATGTTGCCTTCGCCATCAGGTTTGGTCTGGATGACGTAAAGCGCATTGCCCGATTCGGCCGCCGCAACCTCCGCCGCATCCACCGTGTTGTCGCGAAACTGCTCGGCCGTGAGCTTGTGCTTCGCATACCCAATCTGACGCCACGAAACCACACGATGCGGATTGAACTCGACCTGCACTTTCACGTCTGCGGCTGCCACCTGCAACGCCCCGGCCAGCTTCGCCGCAAAATCAGTCGCCGCCTCTTCAGGAGTGTTCACGAAACCATAACGCCCATCCCCGTTCCGTGACAAAACCTCGAGCAGTTCGTCGTTGTACCCCTCCCATCCGATCCCGAAACAATCCAACGCTATTCCCCGTTTCCGTTGTTCTGTCACCATTCGTTTGAGCGATTCCGGCTCGACATCGCCAAGGTTCGCAGCGCCATCAGTCAAAAGCACAATTCGGTTAACACCGGTTGGCAGGAAATGACGCGCCGCAGTCTCATACGCAAGCTTGAGCGCGTCCTCCAGATTCGTGCCGCCTTCCGGAGTCAGGTTCCCCACTCGTTCTAGCAACTCCTCCGCGCGATCACCGCTCAGCGCGTCCACCCAAAGCCGCGCTGTGCGCGCAAACCCAACAACACTCACAACGTCTTCCGGTCTCAATTGCTGCGCCAGCACCCGCAACGCTTCACGAATTATCAATACACGGTCCGCCCGCTCCATCGACCCAGAACTGTCCAGCAGCAAAACAAGATTCAGCGGGCGCACCGAATCGCGCCCAAACGCCGCCGTTCGAATCGAGAACCGAATAATGTCCCTGTTGTGCGCAAAAGGATAATGAGCGCGCTCCCAGTTAAACGCCATCGGCATCCCGGCTGTCGGCTCAGGGTCGCGGTAATCAAACGCATTTATGAATTCCTCGCTCCGAATGCTGGCAGGCGCCGGTACCGTGCCGTTCTCGAGGCTCGCCGCTGCAAGCCTGAACGACACATCCGATATGTTCAGTGAAAAGGTCGAAAACGGGTTCTCCACCGACAACACCTCCGGCTGCGGCTCCGGAACAGCATTGGTAATGATTCCCAAACTCTCCACACCGGCGTCTTTGTCGGCAAAGTTGAAAACCTGACCTACTGCCGGACTGTCGCCAAGCACGGGCACGAACTTGCTGCCTGTAACTTTTTCCTTTTCAGCCAGCCCGGCAATTCGCTCTGTCACCTCCGTCTCTCCAGCGTCACGGTCATCCATCAACTTGAACCCAAGCCGGCCTGCAACGCCTGTGTCGGCAGCCGGTTTCCCTGCCGTCGCCGTTCGAGCCGGCGCAGCCTCGGTCCGAGACTCGCCGGCAGCAGATGGAGTTGCCTGTTGAACCGGTCGGGAAGCCGGCGGCGGCATCGTGGCTGGAGGCGGAATCGCCTGCACTTGGGCCACCCCAAGTGCAGGTGCCTTGACCGCCTCGGCGGCCTGCCTCGCAGCTTCAACGCGCCCAGCGCTGGCATACCCTCCCAACGCCGCGCCGCCAACTCCCCCAGACGCCGGAACGGTCGCTCTCGAGCGCTCGACGCCCTCAGCCTGGCTTCGATCCTGCACAGAAACCTTGCTGTCCTTGGGAAACAACCCGTACCTCATCAGCATTCGAATGTCCTTCGGGGCTTGAACGCCACTCGCCGACTCAGGTTGCGCAACAGGCCGGCCAAATGCTGCCTCCTCTTTCCCGGACGTATCTGCAGGAGCAAGCTTATCCGCCTTCTCGAAAAGCTTCTCCGAAACCCGGGCCTCCGTCGGCAAATAAACCCGGATGTTCCTTCGCTCAGCCGCCTTGGCCTCTTCCGCCCGTTGACCTTCCGGCGCAGACCCCACCCCAAAAACCTGTGTCCCTTTCCGAACCTCTTCCGACGCAGAAGGAACAGCCTCAACAGCCGCAAACTGGGCCTCTTGTCCTGCCACTGGTCTCCCACCCTCGACCCTTCGTGAAAAATCTTCAGAACTCTGGCCAACCGACGCGGACGGCACCAGATCCGATCCCAATCTTGTTACGAGTCTCGGCTTCGCTGCCATGCCCCCCATGCCCTTCGTCTTGCCAAACGACCCAACCCCGACCAGCAAACTCGCAAAACCAATCAACACAACAAATGCCGCCGCAATGCTCAGCGGCACAGCCCGGTCCATGCTCGCCCTGAATCTCAACCTGCGACTCTGCACATTCCTGCTCGCAAACAATTCCATCAGCCGTTCCCGCCTGGCATCAGAAAGACGCGGCGCGTCGCGGCCGGAGTTGCTCGTCGCCCCACGTTCGCCCACGGCTTCTCCGATCAACTCGATCGTCCGCTCGATCCTCGCCTTGCTCTTGGCCAATTCAGGATCGGTTTCAACCGCCCGCCCAACCTCAGCCGCTTCGGATGGATCCAGTTCGCCCAGCAGCATGGCTGTGACGCGGACTTCGAGTTCTTCGCGCTCGTGCTCTGGAGAATTCGCATTCATTTAACAAGGCCGGCTCTAACAAGATCAGCAGTAAGTCTTTTCAACGCGTGGTGCAGCAGGTAACCAACGTGGCCAACGCTCAGCCCGGTCCGCGCGCTTATTTCCTTGTACGACAATCCATCATAAAACTTGAGCATGATCAGCTCCCGGCTGCGCGCGTCCAATCCCTCCAACCCGAGCCTCACAAAACCTATTCCCTCGATCCGCATCAATTCTTCATCCGGCGAAGGGCCACCGTCAGCCGGCTCTGTAATGGCCATCGATCCGGTGCATACGTCCTGTTCCAGCGGTACCATCCTTGCGGTCTTTCGCTTGTGATTCAACGCGAGGTTGTGCACCGTGCGAAACAGCCAATTCCGCGGATCACGCACACCGTCCGATTGACCGTGCAACCTTACAAAAGCTTCCTGAACAATCTCTTCAGCCACGTTATCGTCGGACAGCAGACATCGAGCGTATCGGAGCAAGGGGGCTTCCAAAGCGCCAAACAGCGCTTCGATTGATCGCGCGCGCAAAGCGCCGCCACCGGCCGACACTGGTTCTGCAATACCCATTTGGTCCTTCAACCGACACTGCCGGCCGCACGCTCAGCGCCGCTCCCACACCTGGTTCCCGCTCTCTGCATGCGCCAAACAATATGACACGCCAGCCGCCTGTTTATTAGCCCTTTTATTCCACAGCTCGCTGCCGCAAATAGCGCTCATCAAGGAGCGCAAGCGCAGGGTCTCTGTCCGTCAGGCAATCTGGCTTCCGGCTGCGCCGGGTTGTAAAACGTTCGGGCCCGGAAATCCCACCAGCCACCCCCTTCGAGTACACCCATGCCTTCAGTCCGGCGACATCTCCGGGTTGGAAACGACCCGGGTCCGATACACACAGTTTGACGCAAACGCCCGACAAATGCTCCCCTGATCAGAGCAATTTTGGCTCGCGATCCTCCCTCGCAATCTGTTCACCGAGACTTTCAATTCGGGCTTTGCGCTTTTCCATGATGAACTTCTCAAGCTCGGGATTGAACTGAACCGGATACCGACTGTCATAACACGCAGTGCAAAAACCATCGGCCGGCAAACCCGTGGCCTTGATCATCCCCTCCTGCGACAGATACCCAACTGAATCCGCGTTCAAATACCGCCGTATCTGATCGATTGAATACCGCACCGCCATGAGCTTGCTTCGGTCCGGAAAATCAATCCCATACACGCACGGATACCGATGTGGAGGGCAACTAACCAACACATGCACTTCTTTCGCACCCGCTTCCTTGAGATTGTTCACTCGGATTCTGCACGTCGTGCCCCGAACAATCGAATCGTCAATGATCACAACCCGTTTCCCCCGCACAAGCTCCCTTATCAGATTCAACTTCACCCGCACGTTGAAATCACGAATCAATTGCGTCGGCTGAATAAAACTGCGCCCCACATAGTGATTCCGCACAAACGCCATCTCGAACGGAATCCCGGATTCAATTGAATACCCCAGCGCAGCGCAGTTCCCACTGTCGGGCACAGGCACAACAATGTCCGCTTCCCTCGGATGCTCACGCGCCAGTTGTCGCCCGAGCTCGACACGCACCGAATAGACGTTCTTCCCCAATATCGTGCTGTCCGGGCGCGCAAAATACACAAACTCGAAAATGCAGAAAGACCTCCGCCTTGGCTCCGGAAACGCTTGTATGCTCCGCATCCCCTCGTCGTTGATCAACACCACCTCCCCGGGCACAACGTCTCTCACAAACCGCGCCTTGATCAGGTCAAATGCACAGGTCTCACTCGAAAGCACCCATGCGCGCCCCAGCCGCCCCACCGAAAGCGGTCGAAACCCGTTCGGATCGCGCGCCCCAATGAGCTCGCGCTCCGTCATGATCACCAATGAATAAGCGCCCTCCAACTGCCTGAGCGTTTGTACAAGGTTGTTCGACGGCTGCGCCAGCAGGTAAAGAATAATCTCGCTGTCCACCGTGGTCTGGAAGATGTGCCCCTTTGACTCGAGGTCGTCGCGCAACCATGCCGCATTCGTCAGGTTGCCATTGTGCGCCACCGCAATCTGGCCCTTGGCACAGTTCACAACCAGTGGTTGCGCGTTCCTGATATGACTGGACCCGGTCGTCGAATAGCGGGTGTGTCCCACAGCCATCCGCCCACGCAACGCCGCCAGCTCATCCGCGCTGAAAACCTGCGCAACAAGCCCCATCCCGTGACACTTGTAGAATTCGCCACGATGACATGACACTATGCCCGCGCTCTCCTGGCCCCGATGCTGCAAGGCGTAAAGGCCATAGTACGTCAGCTCCGCCGCGCGCGGATGCCCGTACACGCCAAAAACCCCACAGTAATGCTTCGGATAATTGTGATCGCACATCGCCAACGCCTCTCAACGACGTCATTCTCTCTCGAACGCCAACCCGCCCGCAAAACCCGATTGCAGCCTCCGGTCTTTCTATTGTCAAACTCAGACTAATCTGTTCTGCGATTCAGACACGGGGGAGAAACAAGGTGACAGACATGATATTTCGGATCGCGTTCCCGAATGCGCAAACTACTCAGCGCGGCGCAGCCGCAACCAAACACTCGAGGCGTAACCATGGCGCTGATTGCAGAAATCCCGCTGTGTCGCGCCGCACTGAAAGGGGCGACTTCGTCGCCTTGGGGGGAGAGAGAGATGCGAGTGGGATCGGCGGACGAACAGTTCGAAGCCAAAAGTCTCGAACCACACGCTGATCTGCGATTGCTGCGCAGATTCTATAGTAGTAACCCAGCCTTATCCACCGGCAACGACCGTCACAATCTCAAGTCTGTCGCCCGGAGACAGCATTCTCTTTGCGAACTCGGAAGGTGCTACCGCTTCGCTGTTGTGTTCGACCACCACGCTGCGAACAGGAAGTTTTTGAAGGACCAAAAACTGTTCCAGCGAACACGGAAACTCGATGGCAACTTCACGTCCGTTGGCTATGACAACCTCTTTGTTCACGGGGAAAATGCAGGTGCGTGATTTCTATGAGCAGATTCCATGGCGGATTCTTCGCCAAACGCAAAATCCCAGTCTTTCCACACCGGTTCGTAGCCGAGTTGCCGAATCCGATCCGCAACCTCTGACGGACTGCGGTTGTCCGCAACATCGAATTGGCCCGTGGCATCCGTGCCCCTGCACCGGGCCTGCGCGACCGCGGCGGTTTGGCATGAATCGTCAAGGTCAGCAAACTGGCCCGCGACGTGAACATGCTCGTGGCCTGCGCCTGTGTATCCGCCGGGTTCGGTGTGGCTTCCGGCGCTCATTAACGTGATGCCCAAAGGAATCAACCCATCTCGCAAAGTGGCGGTTTCGCGAGTCGAAAGAACGATTCCAACGTCCGGCAGGAACACCCGGAACGCACAGATCAGTTGTGCCAGTTCGCGGTCTGTCACGGTTACCCTTGGGCTGAAATTTCCGGCACTCGGGCGCAACCGCGGCACCGAAATCGTCAGATAAGACCTCCAGCAATTGCGAAACAGGTACGCAGCGTGCGCGGCAACGCATATCGCGTCGCTTCGCCAGTCGTTCAATCCAAGCAGCGCGCCGATGCCGAGCCTTCTGAACCCGGCTGCATGAGCGCGTTCCGGCGCCTCGAGACGCCAGTCGAAATTGCGTTTGGGGCCGACCGGATGCAATTCAGCGTACAGGGCGCGGTCGTACGTTTCCTGGTAAATCACCAACCCTTCGGCGCCTGCGGCGACCAGTCTCCGGTAATCAGGCGTATCCAGCGCACCAACTTCCAGCGACAGGCTCGGAATCTCCTTGTGGAGGGTTCGAACGCACGATTCCAGGTAATCGACGCCCGCCAACTTCGGGTGTTCGCTGGCGACCAAGAGCAGATTGCGGAACCCCTGGGCTTTCAATGCGCGGGCTTCCTGCAAGACCTCTTCGATCGTCAGTGTAACCCGCCGAATATTGTTGGAGCGCGCAAAACCACAGTAGGCGCAGTTGTTCACACACTCATTGGACAGGTAAATTGGCGCGAACAATCTGACGACCCGACCGAACCGTTGCGTTGTGATCAAATGCGCGCGGCGCGCCAGCGTCTCGAGATGATCCGCCGCAGCGGGCGAAATCAGATGCACAAAATCCTCCAACCGGAGCCGGCTCGAGGCAAGGCTCGCCAGAACGGATTGCCGGCTTGCGCTGCGGGCTCGTTTCAGCAGCGTTTCAAGCGGCAATGAATTCAATTCAACGGCAAAACTCACCGAATTCAAGTTAGCAGCCGTCGGCCAAAAGTCGAGATTGCAATTCTTGACCGCCCGACGAGTCGGTTCCCGGGAAGGGTTGCCGGGGGATTTTTCTCATTGCGCTGTAGGAATTAGCAGGTAACTTAGCGCTGGTTTGTCCGATGGTGTAACGGTAGCACAGAGGTCTTTGGAGCCTTTAGTCCAGGTTCGAATCCTGGTCGGACAGCCAAAAATGCCTTTCCGGCGAAGCTCGGCCTCGGACCGGCCATGCACGCGAGTCGATGACGACCGACGAAGTGTTGCTGATTTCGGCACCTCACTCGCCCAACAAAAACGCGGCTGCTCAGCGCTTCCCATTTCATTCCCGATTGAATTGATCAACCACGTTTTCCCACCGCCGCAGCCCCATCCAAAAACGGCCCCGTTTGGCAGCACCAACGACGTCGTAGTACCAAATTGGAAAACAGTAATTCAAGGAGCTGCAGTCGCACTAATTCGGTAGAACCTCTGGTTTTGGCCCGGCGCGATGTTGTCGATGAACTGACGTTGCTGTGAAGTGGCTGTTGCGGGATATTCGGCAACACGCGTCCAGCTAGGTGCGACCAGGTTTTCCGAGGCTTCAACCGAATAAGCAACCTTGGGAACAGTCGTGAACGACATCACGAGCCGCCCGGCAGAAACTTCAACGGATGCGATCTGGACGGCTGCGTTTTCCCGGCCCGGCGACGGCGTGTTTGCGAACCAGTTGGCAGGATCGTTACCGTAGCTGTTCCCGTTCAACCTCTGTAGAGAAAGTCCGAAACCGTCGGCCTGAACAGGCCACGGATTGGTATCTGAGTACTTGATTTTGTCCACGGGGACGTACGGGACATAGCCTGCGTCCGGGTGAGGCGGCGCCTGGGGCACGTCCGGCCGCAACAGTTCAACTGTTTCGCCGTCATTGCTGAGTTTGCCGGTCCAAGGTCCGTAGATTCGGACGTCATCTGTGATGTTGTACTTGGTGCGGAAAGCCGCCAGTTGGCTGGCGTTGGACTGCGGGTTGAACCCGACAACAAGGATGAATCCGCCGGGCGGGATTTTGGTGCCCATGGCAAATGCAAAGGTCACAGCGTTGTCCAGCCGCCATGTGTTCGCCGGGTACACCGGATCGAACAGCAGCACATCGGTTGAAGTGATGTTGCGGAGCTCGATGTATTCATCAAGGACATTGTCGTTTGTGCTGGTTGAGGTGACGATGTCGGGCGGGTGGTACATAATTTCGTTGATTACGACGGGGCCGACTTGTGGGCCGGTGTTTGGCGCGCCTTTGCCCGTTCTGAACTCGGCGACAGTTTGAGGATTGTCCACGCCGAACGTCGGGCTGATCAATGGCGCGAAGTCTGCGCCGACACTGGTCATGACGCGACCGAAAGACACGCCATTGGCCGAAGCGGGAAACTTCTGGCTGATCCGATAACCGGTTAACGCGCCGTTCTTGGCTTCTGACAGGACAACATTGTCGCCATGCGCAGAATTGAACGTGAACGCAGTCGGGCTCGATTGGTTGTTGAATTGGTATTCATAAAACACCAGGTAACCATTTGCAGGAACGATTGTGCCGTTTGGTATCCGGTATTTCATTGGCTCGTTCTCGCTGTTGCTGAGGTACCAGCCGGAAATGTCGATCGGATTCGCGGTCAGGTTCAGCAGTTCCACGGCGTCTTCCATCGGTAAATCAGTGTGAGCGATGATTTCGTTGATGGCGATGTTTGTCAGGAGCATGTAGTTGCTTTCGCCCGGGGAAACTGTTTTTGTGAAGAACACAAACGTGGCCGATCCGTCTGGCAGGCGGCCCATGCTGACGTCGGTTTGCTGTTGGCCGAAGTTGATGAGGTCCAGTGCGGTTGAGCCGGAGTAAATCCCGATACTTTCGCCGCTGGCACCAAGTTTGAAATCGACGTGGTCGGCGCCGAGATACGGTTTTTGATCGGCCCAGAACAACTGAAAACCCAGGGGCGCGATGAAACTCAATGCAGGAACAATCGATTTGCCGGGTTGGGTGGGAGTATCGGTAAATGTGAGTCCGCCCAAAGCGACGGGGAGCGAATCGCCGTTGTACAGCTCGAACCAGTCGTCGCCCGCGCTCGAGGACGCCATCCATTCGTTGATACGGAGTTTTGATCTCGAACCGAGTTGCTGGGCCGAGTTGGGCATCCACGGGGTGGGCTTGCAGAGCTGCCATGAGCCAGAACCGTCAGGAACACGGCCTATTGACAGATCCTGTAACTGAAGGCCGAACTCGACGGCATCGATTTGTTTTGGCACCGCATCTGCCGAGTAGAGGGCCAATCGCTGACCGCTGGCTGACAGCGCGAATCCGGCGTGCATTCCGGACGCCGTCATGTCATCGTCACACCAGATCACAATCCTCGAGTTTCCCTCAACAATCGTGCCCGCAGGAAAAACAAACTTGCGTGGCAGTGTGGCATCGTCACTCAGACTCATCCCGCCAAGGTCTCTTGGCGTGGAAGTGGTGTTGTAAAGCTCGATCCAGTCAGGCGTTTTCCCCCCATTGACGATGGTGGTGCGATTAACGGCCATCACTTCGTTGAGCACCACATCCGCTCCCCACACAGAGAATGTGAAGCAACCAAACCCAACGACAACAAGCGCCACCGACCACCTGTGTTCTAGTCTTCGCATAATACCCAGTACAGATACCCTGGAAAGTTCTTGCAGTTATCGCAAACTCTCCGATTTACCCGCTGCTGCATTCAGCAGCTTCAGTTCACTCTCGCGCCAAACTCAAGGCTACCATTGCCCCGGGCGGCGCGGCATGACCGAGCGGCGCCCATGTACCCAACGCAAACCTTCCAACTGGATCGGTCGGCTGTTGGCGCGCCGCGGTGTGTCATTGTTGCCCGCCAAAGTTCAAATGAAAGCGATTTTTGTGCCGAATGCCCTTCCCAAATCAAGACCGGCGTGTCGGTTCTGACCCTTGACCGAGAGACGACAGCATCTTGTCTATTCTGGCTTTTGTTTCGGCGTCCATTCTGATGATTGGCGGCCATGGCCGCTTGAATCCTTCTCCGGGCAGCTTGCGTGTGGCGTCGAACCCGAGTTTGGTGCCAACGCCGATATCGGGCGTGGCATGATCCAGAACATCGGCAGGGCCCTTGGTGAAGATGCAATCCCGTTGGGGGTCGGTGTTCGCACAAAGTCGGAAAACAACTTCGCTTGTGTTGTGCACATCGACGTCATCGTCCACCACAACGATGTATTTGGAAAACATCATCTGGCCCATTCCCCACAGGCCGTGCATGATCTTATAAGCCTGCATTGGGTATGTCTTGCGAATGCTTGCAAAAACGAGGTTGTGAAACACACCCTCGGCTGGCAGCGCAATATCCACAAGTTCAGGGAAATTCATCTTCATAACGGGCAGGAACAGTTTAACGGCGGCTGTGCCGATGTAGAAGTCTTCCATCGGCGGTATGCCGACGACAGTAGCCGGATAAACAGCTTCTTTGCGATGGGTGATGGCTGTTATGTGAAAGACCGGATACGGCTCCGGCAAACTGTAATAGCCCGTGTGATCGCCGAACGGACCTTCCATTCGCAGAGGCTCGCGCGGGTCAATATATCCTTCGATGACGATGTCAGCATCTGCAGGCACCTCGAGCGGGCAGGTGACACACCGCACCAGCTCGACTGATCTTTTTCTGAGAAAACCAGCGAGGAGGAACTCGTCGAAATCATCGGGCAACGGCGCTGTGGCGGCGAAAGTGAACGCCGGGTCTCCACCCAAAAAGACCGCGACAGGCATGCGCTCGCCGCGATCGTAATGGCGCCGGGCATGGCGTGCGGCGACTTTTTGGAGCTGCCAGTGCATGCCGGTTGTTTCCGGGTCGTAAACCTGCATGCGGTACATGCCGACGTTTCGGATGCCGGTTTCCGGGTCCTTTGTCACAACACAGGGCAGCGTGATAAACCGACCGGCATCCAGTGGCCAGCACTTCAGGATTGGCAGATTCAACAAAGTTGGCGCGGGACCGCGGGCTTGAAGTCGCGAATCGGATATCGTTGGCGCCTCGGGCCATGGTTCGGCGCGCGTTGGCTTGGGCTCGAATGTGTGGATCACCTCGTGGCACGGCCCGTTTGCCACCATTTTGGGTCGGGTGTGACGCAACTCGAGCGCGGCTGAAAGGAGTTTGAAGGCGTCCCGGACCGAGAGCGGGGGCTTGGCCTTGACGATTCCGGCGATTTCGCCAGCCAGAGCATCGAGAGATTCTGCGCCCAACGCCAGTGCCATTCGCCGAAAAGAACCCATCGCATTGATGGCCACTGGAAACGGCGAGAGCAGGCCGTTGACAGTGGGTTTTTCTATAAAGAGCGCTTTGCCGCCCCCGGGCGACTTCATTTGGCGGTCGGCCAGTTCTGTAATCTCGAGTTCGGTGGCGATCGGGTCCGTGAACCGAATCAGTTCGGCTGCCTTGTCGAGCGAGTTCAGGAAATCTCGGAAAGATTGATAAGCCATTTTGAAAACGTGTGGACAAGTGCTAAACTGAATTCATGTTGTCCGGCCAACCTTTAGCTTGGCACCGAAGTCCAAGCAAGGATAATAAACGGACTCAGTACCGAGAAGCGCGGTGAGGCCACACCGATGGGCAGAACGGGCAGATGTCGCATACGAAATGTTCAGATGCCCGGCTCCCCGACTGCGGGAGTTGGATGTCGATGGATACGAATCCACCCCGCTCGGGCAAATCACGGTTGCGCCGAATTCGGGAATTCGGGCACAGCGGTTGAATGTCGTTGACGAGCGAGCGTTTGTGAGTAGGATGCTCGGCTCATTGGAGTCAACATTGACGCGTTTGTAACAACAGAAAACAGAAAAACATTTATGGCAGTAAAAGTTGCAATCAATGGATTCGGGCGGATTGGCCGGTTGGTCTTTCGCGCCATGATTGAAAAAGGAATGGTCGGGCGTGACATCGAAGTCGTCGCAGTCGGCGATATCGTCCCTGCGGACAATCTGGGTTACCTGCTGAAATACGATTCCGTGCACGGGCGTTTCAACGGGACCGTGGACAGCAAGGTCTCTGACCACGCCCGCGCAAAAGCCGTCGCAGCCGGCCAGAAAGCCGAGGACGCCGCACCGGACATTTTGGTCGTGAACGGCCGCGAAATGCAGGTCGTGAGCGCAAAAAGCCCGTCGGAGTTGCCGTGGAAAACGCTCGGTGTCGAGGTTGTCATCGAGGCGACAGGCCTTTTCACGGATGTTGAGAAAGCCAAAGGCCACCTCGCGGCCGGCGCAAAACGCGTCATCATCACAGCGCCCGCGAAGGGCGATTGCCTGACAGTTGTCATGGGCGTCAACCATGACAAGTACGACCCCGCAAAACATCAAATCGTGTCAAACGCCTCCTGCACCACGAACTGTCTGGCGCCGCTTGTGTACGTGCTGCTTCGCGAAGGGTTTGGCGTCGAGGAAGGACTCATGACCACTGTGCACTCGTACACTGCAACACAAAAAACAGTCGATGGCCCGAGCAGGAAGGATTGGAAAGGCGGGCGATCCGCAGCCATTAACCTCATTCCTTCCACGACCGGCGCGGCCAAGGCCGTCGGGCTGGTCCTGCCGGAGGTCAAGGGCAAGCTCACCGGTATGGCGTTCCGGGTGCCGACCCCGAACGTGTCGGTGGTGGACCTTACGGTTCGCACAGTCAAAGAAACCAGCTACGCCGAAATCAGCGCCGCAATGAAACGCGCAAGCGAGACTTATCTGAAGGGAATTCTCGATTACACCGAAGATGAAGTCGTCAGCACCGATTTCATGCACTGCTCGGCATCGTCGATTTACGACAAGGGCAGTGGCATCGAGTTGAACAAGCGCTTCTTCAAACTGGTGAGCTGGTACGACAACGAGTGGGGTTATAGCTGTCGCGTTGGCGACCTGCTCAAGCACATGATCAGCAAGGGAATCTAACCCGAACCATTTCAGTTCACGCAGACAGCTTGCCGGGACCGGGCGGTCCGGCAAGCTGTTTCTTTTTGGACTCAACTACAAGAACCGCCTCAGCGCTCATCAACCCCAAGCCTCAGTACACACCTCGGTAAAACTCGGCTCTTGTTCAAGCTCAGAACTTCTGACCCCCGAGGCTGTGACTTCAACCGCCGTGGAATTTTCCTGATACCACCGCGCCTGTAGCAGCCTCGGAAATCAATGGGTTACACGCGGAATCCATCGCTTGGTGGTTTCAGGAACGGGGTCAGACTAATTCCACCGCTTCAGGAGACCTGAAGCTACATCCGCAAGTTGAATGTCCGCATTATTCCCCAGATGAAAGCCTGACCGGCGCCCCGATCCCTCGGGCCTGACCAGCCCGCCAGCATCGCTCAGCCCAAACATCGTGCCTGTCCCGATATCCCGGCCACCATGCGCCCTTTCTGTCACCCCGTTGAACCTTGAGAGTTGAACGTTGCACGTTGAACGTTCCCTACCAGTATGTCGGACATCGAATATCGTGTCTGTCCCTCTATTTGCGCCGACAGCCCCCAAACATCGTGTCTGTCCCCATATCCCGGCCACCATGCGCCCTTTCGGTCACCCCGTTGAAAGTTGAGAGTTGAACGTTGCACGTTAAACGTTCCTGATCGGTATACCGGGCATCGTGTCTGTCCCCGTATCGGGTATACCCGACATCGTGCCTGTCCCCATGATATCGTGCCTGTCCCCATATCCGGGTGCCCTGGCAGCATCAGCCGGCCACCACATATCGTGTCTGTCCCCATATCCCGGCCAACATGCCCCCTTTCGGTCACGCCATTGAACCTTGAGAGTTGAACGTTGCACGTTAAACGTTCCCCACCAGTATGTCGGACATCGAATATCGTGTCTGTCCCTCTATTTGCGCCGGCAGCCCCCAAACATCGTGTCTGTCCCCATATCCCGACCACCATGCGCCCTTTCTGTCACCCCATTGAACCTTGAGAGTTGAACGTTGCACGTTGAACGTTCCCCACCAGTATGTCGGACATCGAATATCGTGTCTGTCCCTCTATTTGCGCCGCCAGCCCCCAAACATCGTGTCTGTCCCCATATCCGGACCACCATGCGCCCTTTCTGTCACCCCGTTGAACCTTGAGAGTTGAACGTTGCACGTTGAACGTTCCCTACCAGTATGTCGGACATCGAATATCGTGTCTGTCCCTCTATTTGCGCCGCCAGCCCCCAAACATCGTGTCTGTCCCCATATCCCGACCAACATGCGCCCTTTCGGTCACCCCGTTGAAAGTTGAGAGTTGAACGTTGGACGTTAAACGTTCCTGATCGGTATACCGGGCCTCGTGTCTGTCACCATATCGGGTATACCCGACATCGTGCCTGTCCCCATGATATCGTGCCTGTCCCCATATCCGGGCACCTGAGCCAGGCTCGACCGTGCGGCCAGCGCCTGGGCAGGTCAGGTCTGTCAAAAGTCCGATTGCGCGGGCCAAATATCGTGTCTTTCCCCAAATCTGCTCCGCGAAGTTGCCCATGGCACACGCAGGACGACGCAGATTCAGAGAGTTGATTTGCGGTCATCCCTTTCTGCGCAAGAAGCCTCCTTTACTGAGATCTGAAAGTAGCCCAACCACAGCGAGTCCCAACCACAACAAGTTGGAGCTCAGATCAAATTGAGCGGCGGGGAATGGCCGTTCGGTCGAAGTGACCTCGATATCGGCAATGACAAAGATTTGGTGCCGGCGGAGGGGGTCGAACCCACATGCCCTTTCGGGCACCAGATTTTGAGTCTAGCGCGTCTGCCAATTCCGCCACGCCGGCACCTCAGGTTACGCAGTTCTCGCAACGCTTCCTTCAAAGGACGTCTGCCAGCCGCAACGGCTCAATATATAAACCACACTGCTCTGAACTGCAAGCCTGTTCCAAGGCCCGGTCCTGCGCGTGGTGAACTCTCGTTCTGACGACGGCTTGACGTCACACCTCAGAAAAACCCGGCTTTCTGTCGAAATACATGCGCAACTTCACTGTCCGCTTTATTGCCCGAATGGAACCTCAACCGGCGCCCTGATCCGTCTGCCGTGATCGGGCCACCAGCATCCACTCGAGCCAAACATCGTGCCTGTCCCCATATCTGTGTGCCGCAGCCAGACTCGCCGGTTCGACATCGTGTCTGTCCCCATATCCCGCCCGCCATGCGCCCTTTCGGTCACCCCGCTGAAAGTTGAGAGTTGAGCGTTGGACGTTGAACATTCCCGATCGGTACAACGGACATCGTGCCTGTCCCCACATCCGGGTGCCCCGGCAGCCTCGACCGCCCGACCGGCGCTTGGCAGGGTCCTGTGTCTCAAAATAATTATAGTGAGAAATCGACCGTATTTGCGAAGATTTTTGAGACTACAAGTGCGCTCAATTTGTCATTATCTGGTTCTCTGGCAGCGGCCAGTGCGGTCACAACAGCGCCACAGTGCGGCCCTCGGAGTATTATATTTGAAAATCTGCGCGGAAATCGCAGATTAGCGATCGTCCGGTTGCGGTGGTGCCATGCTCCGTTTCTGCTTGCCATGGCACGGGCTTTCAGCCCTTATTCTGACTCCCTGACCACGCTTTACCTGGGACGTTGGCCCAGGCTCAGAACTCCTGACCCCCGAGGCTGTGACTTCAACTGCCGTGGAATTTTCCTGATACCACCACGCCTGTAGCTGCCTTGGAAATTAATGGGTTACACGCGCAACCGATCGCTTGGTGGTTTCAGGAATGGGTTCAGACTAATTCCACGGCATCAGGAGACCTGAGGCTGGTATGGACCGGGCCTTTGGCCCTACCCTTACCCCAGTACCACAGTTGCCGCATCCAACACAATGGGCCCCATGCATGCGATTACAAATTTGACGGCGCCTTGCTTTGCAATCTCAACTGTGACCTTCTCACTGACCCAAGCGCCAAAGACGCGCCCCATACCAGCGTGGGCTGAAGCCCCACAACCAACGGCGCGAACCATACCAGCGTGGGGCAACGCCCCACGAAACGGTCACCCCCACATCACCTTACTCAATCCAAGGGCTGGAGGCCCGGCCTATTACAGCAACACTTTCGCGGGTTTCGCGCCGCGGCGTCACAGAATTTGACCGTCGATCGCAGACTCTGTGATTGTTCGATTGTGTTGTTTTGGGAAGAAGTCACTCCCCTATTGCGAACCTGACTGTCCCCAGTGGCCGACGAAGTCGCAGCAGATATTTCCCAGCCCGGCGGCGCAGAGGTTTCTGATCAATGGGCGCCAGCACCGCGTCTTTGCTCGTCAGGGAACTTTGGTTCCGGCTGGGCCGGGTTGGGAAACATGCGGGCCCGGAAATCTCACCGGATTGAACCTATTTGTGTCCCTTGTGCGTTGGCCGGTGTGATCCGAGTAAGAGGGCCCTTACAGCCTTTGCTTTCGAGACGGTTTGTCAACGGGCCTTGCTTTTATCTGCGTCAGAACCCGATTGATGGCCGTGTGCCCTGCTTGGTTATTTCCTTTTCGTCTTCCCACACTGCGAGGCCGCGCGCATCAGAGAGCGACAATTGAAAACTGAACGTGCTCTGTCGGGTGCGTCCGGCGCGGACCGTTGTCTCGATGAACTTGCCCGAGAGGGTGAAATCGGCCTTACGTCCGGCAGTTGTTGCTGCTGCGGCTTCGAGTTCTTTGGCAAGAGGGTCTTCGGCGGTGTCGCCCAATCCCCATGTGGTGCGGGTAACTGCCTTGCCGCTCTTGTTCAGAGCGACGCGGATTTTTTTGACGAGGAGGTCGATGTCAATTTGTTCGCTGGTGTTATTGACGAACCTGCTGATGGCGAGGATTGCCGGCGGATTGGGGACGCGATCGAGAACACCGGAAGCCAGGAGAGAATTGATCATGGCTTCGGCGGCCTGGTTGTAATCCTGGATGTTGATCTGACCGACGGTTACGATATTACGTCTGCTGCCGGTCTCGACGTACTTGGCGCTCGAACCGCAACCGCTGAGCAGTGCAACAGCAAACAGCGAAACACAAACCAGATACTTGTTCATATTCATGGCATTGTTGTTATTGGATCGCCGTGTCCACCTGCACGATCTCAGAACTGAGATCGCCCAGCCCGTGTCGCGGCGACAGTTTGTAAGATAACTCATTACTTTGGGGAATTGGATGGTTATGCAGTGATCAATTGAAAGATTTTATCAACTTGAGCCGAAAATCCTGACATGCCGGGTTTGGGGCAACGCTGGTTATGAACTTGCTCTCGCCGCCCTCGAGCTGGGCTGTGACCCATGTGCTGGCCGGCGTGTTGACCCGCATCCCGTTCGCGTCGAACCAATCAAATTGATAATTAAACCGCAGGTAACTCGAGGTGCAGTTGAGAACCTCGACTTGCACCTGGAGCAAACCGGCCGGAGTTGTGGCCTGGTTGACCGCCACGATGCCGAGCTTTTGTTTCAGAAAAGGATCGTGCGTGATGCGCTTGTCAACGATCAACTGCCGTCTTGCGACTGGTTCGGCGCGTTCCACGGTGTTGACGCTCCCGGTGTGACAGCCCGCCAGAAGACCGGCGGCCAGCAGAGCCATCGAGAGTGCCTTGCCCTGGTTGATCACGTTGAGCCGACAAATTCCATTTGCGAGCCTGTAACCAAAGTTGTTCTTCATTTTAGTTTGACCTGTGAGACCAGCAACGGGCTGGCCGTTGTTATGGACTTTACATAGACAAGGTTAATCGTCCCGTCTATCAAGTCCACCGATACCTTTTGACCGGTTCCGGGGGCGATCAATTCAATTCTGCGGTCCGGCGGAGTTGGCAGGCGGCAAACGTGGAATTCTTTCGGGAGAGTAGTCCATGTGCGCAGATCGGCTATATTGACTGCGGCTTGGAATGCCGCCGTAAGGAATTGCGCTAGCAATCCCAAGGCCTCGTCCTGGCGGCCGGCGGCAGTATTGATGGCATAAGCTGCTGCGCCCTTGGCAATGGCAGCGGCTATTGTTTTTGTTATGATCGCAGGCAATTCGTTGTTGAAATCCTGCGCAATGATGCGGTCCATGCTGGAAACAAGCGCTGTGCGCTGGGTCTTGCCCTGCGCTGATACTTCGAGATGGGCCAGATAATCTCCTTGAAACTCGAGGACCGGAAAAGCAGCGCCAATGTACGACACCCTCGTGAAAAGAATCGGCACGTCAATTCGGATCTGGTCCCTGACAGGGGCGCGTCCGGTTTCAAAAATCACATATGTCGTTGGCGGCAGTGGTTTTCCGCGGAACAGGTTCTCGATCGCCTCCAGATCGGCCCGGATGTACGGGTTGTCAGGGGCGAAAGCCAGCGCGCGCTCGAATGATTTCCTCGCGCGCTCGAGGTCGGAGCCGTCCGCGGCCTGGGTCATGAAAAACAGGCCGTCGAGGTAAACCGTGAACGGGTTTACGTAGTCTGCATAGGGTTGCAGGTTGCGAACCGGTGCGTAGATGGAATCGAGCCGGCCCTTGAACTGTGGATCAGCCTCGGCTTGGGCGACTCCTTCGCGCTGGCGGGCCTCAGCGATTTCCTGCTTTGCGCGCTCGATGCGCCGCTGGTTTAGCTGGACGGCTTCTTGCTGGCGTTGGTAGGCCCGGATCAGGTTGACGCGCGCGCGGTCCGGCCTGCCCATGGCAAGCTCATTAAGCGCCTCGTAGGTGCTGACCATTATTCTGTCGTAAGGGCGCCCTTCGTAAGGCAACATCGCCTGGTTCGACAGCAACGCCAACGTTTCCCTGCCGAGCTTGACTTTTGCGCCTTCTGCGTAGCGGTTCATTTCGGCGTCTGCGGCGTCGAATTCGCGGTTGCTTTCTTCGTATTTGCTTGCCGATCGCAGAATTGTGGCGTGTTCGAGGCGCCAGATCACAGCGTCTTTGCCGCTGCCGGCCGAAGCTGATTTCTGAGCTGCCTCGCGCTGGGCGCCCGCGATGTCGCCGCGTGCCCAATAATCAAGAATCCGGTTTTGTTGGCGGTATGTGGTGCACCCGCTTGCGAGAATGCCAAGCAACAGAACCGAGCATGGCAAATTGACCAGCGCACCGGCGGGAAGGCGCACGGTTCGCGACAGTGCTCGGAGCAATGACAGCAACGGCCTGTCAAATGCCGCCGACAGGCCGCATGATTTTTCCGGTCTGTATTGTTGGTTCGCCGAGGTCACAAAATCAGACTCGCGGATCTGCAAAATGTCGTATTCACAGCTTGCCGGAGCCGCAACTCGATGGTTTCGTTGCCAAACCATGGCCGGCCCTGCGGTCATGGTCTGTCAACGCCAACAGTGCAATCGCATCAGGTAACTCAGACGACAAACCCCATGGCAAATGTTCAAAGCTCAGCAAGAATCGGTCGATTACGCCGGTTCCCTCAGGCAGTTGCGACTGCCGCGGCAGCGCGGCGGTTCATGATCTCCTGAACAATTTTGGCGGCCAGCTCGGGCTTTTCCGCAAGCGCTTTTTGGGCGGCTTCTCTGCCCTGGCCGATCAACTCGCCGGCAAACTGCATCCACGCACCCCGCTTTTCAACAACGCCTGATTCGATTGCCACATCGAGGATGCTGCCTTCGCGGTTTATGCCGTGGTTGAACAGGATGTCGAATTCGGCCTCTGCGAAGGGCGGCGCGAGTTTGTTTTTGACGATCTTGGCCTTGACGTGATTGCCGATGGTGTTTCCGGCGGCGTCCTTGATCACGTCTTTGCGCCGAACATCGATTCGGACACTGGCGTAAAACTTGAGCGCTTTGCCACCGGGGGTTGTTTCAGGGTTTCCGTAAATGACACCGACCTTTTCGCGTATTTGGTTTGTGAACAGACAGGCCGTTTTGGCTTTGGCGAGGACGGCTGCCAGCTTGCGCAGCGCCTGGCTCATCAGACGCGCCTGCATTCCCATGGTTGGCATGCCCATCTCGCCTTCGAGTTCGGCTTTTGGCACGAGCGCCGCCACAGAATCTATGACGATCACGTCCAGGGCATTCGAGCGCGCGAGGGTTTCGCAGATCGTCAGCGCTTCTTCTCCGCTGTCGGGTTGCGACACAAGCAGATCGTCGAGGTTTACGCCGAGGCGCTTTGCATAAGCTGGGTCGAGCGCATGTTCGGCGTCGATGAAAGCAGCAAGGCCGCCGGATTTCTGGGCGTTTGCGATGACATGCAGCATGACGGTTGTTTTTCCGGAAGACTCGGGTCCGAAAATCTCGACTATGCGACCGCGTGGGATTCCGCCAACGCCGAGGGCGAGGTCAAGCGCAAGCGCGCCGGTCGGGATGACCTCGATCTTGGCCTGGGCTCTGGAATCGCCAAGCCGCATGATGCTACCTTCGCCAAAGGCTTTCGTGATGGTCGAAATTGCAGCGTCAAGGTCCCGTTGTCGGGCGGCGCTGACACGAGCTGTGTCTGGAGCAGGGTTTTTCTCAGGTTGTTTGTCGCTTGCTTTTGGTGCCATTCAAAACCTCCTTTCAACAATTTAGTTTGATTAGACTAGTAATCTGCAATCGGCTGCAAGTCAACTGCGGCAAGGGCCGAGTTGCACTTGCGTCGTGCGGTGAGTGTTGTGGATTCACGGTTCATGTTCCGCCGCTACCACAGGAACGACTTTCGCTCCGCCAACAGTTTGTCCCCGGCCCAGAGACTCACTCGCCATGCTATCAACTCGCCGGCTTCGCGAAAAGCGTCGCCCATGAGACTCTGGTTGGTCCAACGACTCCAGCCGGAGCGTGCTTTGACAGGCGTTTCAATGATCAGAGGAGTGCTTTTTGGGTGGCGCGTTGTAATCAGTTCGGTTCTCAGTTTGAGTCCCGGACCGGACACATTGCGCGCTTTCCACTGGATGCTGAAGCGCAAACCCGCACATTCGGACGGGCGGTCGCGCAAATGCGCCTGGTAAGCGTCGCGCTCGAAGAGGCTCGGCGACAACGCCACTCGACCGCTCTTGTCCACATATTGCGGCAAGACTTTTATTACGCGGCCAGTCGCGTCAGCAGCACCGGCGGCGGTAACCGCAAACGCCAGTGCAACTGCGATTGAATGCAAAGCGCGCATATTGGTCAAAGTTTGTCCGGCTGGCGACAACCTACCCCGTTGCACTTTCTGACTCAACCACGGAATGGCTCCGCAACGGCACGCGCTTGTTGACAAGTTCAGGCCCTGACTGTATGTGTATTGTTCGTTGGCGCGTTCGTCTATCAGTCAGGACGCGGCCCTCTCAAGGCCGAAAGATGGGTGCGACTCCCATACGCGCTACCAAATTTTGATGCGTTACTTCCAGATCATCTTTAATCCGGTTAGCGCTGCCGAATTGGCCCGGATGCCCAAAGACCTGCAATTGAAAATCTTGGGCGAGTTCCGCGGGCTGCCGCAGGAAGTGATGAGTACCGACCTCGAACGGTTTGGGCGGCTCAAACGTGGCGGCAAGGTGCTGCACCGGTTCCGGCTTGGCGACTACAGAATCTACTTCGAAAAACACGAGCTGGGCGTGGTGGTGCACCGCATTCTCAGCAAAAACACCCTGAAAGATTTCAAGTTCAGGTCCAGTCTGCCATTGGCAGAGGACGAAGCCCTGCAGGACGATCCGCGGTTTTGGGAACTGATCGAAAGTGCACGGGCGTCATCCAAGCCCGTCTGAGATAATTCTTCGTTCGGACCTCAGCAAAAAACCGGGCTTCTTGTCGGGATACATTGGCAACTTTCGATGCCTGCTTTTTTGCCCAACTGAAATCTTAAACGCCGCGCTGTGCTCGCGCGCAAATTTGGGGACAGACACGATGTTTTCCCGGCTCGGTCTTACCTGTTGGAGGGTGTTGTGGCATCTCACGCCCGAATATGGGGACAGACACGATGTTTGGGGGCTGGCGGCTCAAATAGAGGGACAGACACGATATTCGATGTCCGACATACTGGTGGGGAACGTTCAACGTGCAACGTTCAACTCTCAAGGTTCAATGGGGTGACCGAAAGGGCGCATGCTGGGCCGGATATGGGGACAGGCACGATATCATGGGGACAAACACGATGTCGGGTATACGCGATATGGGGACAGACACGATGCCCGGTATACCGATCAGGAACGTTTAACGTCCAACGTTCAACTCTCAACTTTCAATGGGGTGACCGAAAGGGCGCATGGTGGCTGGGATATGGGGACAGACACGATATGTGGTGGCCGGCTGATGCTGCCAGGGCACCCGGATATGGGGACAGGCACGATATCATGGGGACAGGCACGATGTCGGGTATACGCGATATGGGGACAGACACGATGCCCGGTATACCGATCAGGAACGTTTAACGGCCAACGTTCAACTCTCAACTTTCAACGGGGTGACCGAAAGGGCGCATGTTGGTCGGGATATGGGGACAGACACGATGTTCGATATTGGGGCGCTTGGGGCTTTGATCCGGCCCCGTCCAAGCACCTGCCGGTCAAGTGAGGTTGGCTTCGGGCCTGTCGCCCTGTTACAAGGAGAAACGCGACAATCAAAGAGGTTGGAACGAGACTATCCAGAATCAAACTTCAGGGTAAAACCGCTGTCTATCAGTGCATGTCCAGGATAGTGGGCAAATATTCTTTGAAGTATTAACTTAAAAAAACCTTCGCAGAAATCGCACATTAGCGGATCGTTTCAGAATTCTGCGTTCGAACTGGTCGGCCGCTGATCCAAACCTCGTCTCGCCCGTGCGCGACGAAGCCACCGCGTTCAGCGTGGCGCGACAGAGCGCCAGGTTGAACGCGCTAATCGAGTTCCTCGCCCAACTCGACGTTCCAATAAGCGAGGTCGATGAAATGCTTCCAGCTTTCCTGGAGCTGGAGGCCGAGGTTCACTTGGATGAAAGGCCTCCATCGCGGTCGCTTTGGCTTCCGTATGAGGTGCATTCCGGCTTCTTGGGGGGTGCGATTGGCCTTGCGCGTGTTGCATTCAATGCACGAGCAGACAATGTTTTCCCACGTTGTCGGCCCTCCCCGATCGCGCGGAATAACATGGTCAAGGTTCAGGTCTTTCCGATCAAAAACGCGCCCGCAATACTGGCAGGTGTTCTTGTCGCGCTCGAAGATGTTGTGGCGCGTGAACTTGACCTCTTTCTTCGGCAGGCGATCAAACATGAGCAGAAGAATCACCTGCGGGATTCGGATTCGGAAAGAAACTGTGTGGACGCAGGCTTCACCGTCGCAGTTGCTGGAAAAATGCCGCCACTCAGTGAAACTGTACGTTTGAAACGAGCCGTCCTCTGATTCGACCACGACCTGCGCACGGCCTTCGAAGAGCAAAGTAAGAGCGCGCCGCGCGGAGCAGACATTCACAGCCTGCCACAGGCGGTTGAGCACAAGCACAGGTTGATTTAAAAACGCGCTCACAGCGACCCGATTGCCGGCACAGTAGCATAGGGTTGCAACTGGTGTCAATTCCTCCTGCGGGCGCGTCAACAGTCTCGCAGTGGCTATTATCTGTGAGCGGATCGCGTGTCAGGCTCGGTAAGAATGTTCTGCCCGGGCTTGAGAGATTGGGTTTGGCCGGAAGGCAGGATGGCGGTGGCATTGACCCCGTCGGGGATTTCGGTTTCCAAGCGGAACGTGCCGTCCTGCACGCGCCAGCGCGAGACAATGCGGCCTGCAGGCGTGATCAGGGATGCTTCAGTGCGGTCAAGCGGACCCGGGTTTGGCCCGATAACAACGTTCTTCCATCCCACGGTACCCGCCTGCTGTCGTATGCCCGCCACATAAGCGTAGAACCACTCGATTGCATGGCCCAGCATGCAGTGGTTGAGTGATTGGTAACCGTCCATCATGGCGTCCCATGTTTCTGGCAACGCGGTCAGTCCTTTCTTGAGGATGCCGCCGTAGCTACCCAGCCCGTCACGGCTGTACACACGATGCAGCACATCGGATCGCCCGGCTTCTGCGAGCGCTCGAATGAAATAGACATGGCCGACGTCGCCGGGTGTTTGTTGCCAGCCGCGCTTTTCCAGATCGGCGATGATGTCCGCCACGAGCATGGCGCGGTCGGCAGACGGCACCAAATCGGCGCACAGGGCCATTGCATTTGCGCACTGCGGGCTGCCGAGGTGTTTCAGTTTTCCAGTGGCAGGGTCGCGATAATGTCGTTGGAAATCTTTGGCGATACGGGCGTGGAGTTCGCGATATCGTCGGACGTCCTCTGAAAGGCCGAGAACTTCAGCGGCGCGGGACACGGTTCGGGCACACAACGCCCATGTGGCAGTGGCCGACAACTGTGTTGGAGTGAATCGGGACGGTCCGGGCGGTTGTCCGTGGCCGTAGTCGTACCAATCACCCAATCCGCCCGGCGCAAGACCGTCCTTGGCCTCCGTTTGGATGTAGTCCACAAACCGGCGCATCATATCGTAGTTTTCCCGCAGGACGCGCTGGTCTCCGGTCCATTCATATTGATGCCATGGGAGCAGCACGGATGCAGCGCCCCATTCGACGGTCCAGTTGAAGGCTCCGGGGAACCGTCCGGCGGGGTAACTGGGGGCGACTGTTAGCACACGCCCGCCGGGCTCCTGGGCGTCGCGGATGTCACGAAGGATTTTGTCGAACCATTCCCGGCAGTCGTAGCGGTACTGAAATGAAGGCGCGAGTAGATAAGCGCATTCGAGCCAGCCCAGTTTTTCCCGATGCGGACAATCTGTGAGCACGTGACTGGTGTTGGCGCGCATGGCCCAATCAATCAACCGATGCGTGCGGTTCAAAAGGTCGCTTGACGACACGAATGTGCCTGCCTCCGGCAGTGCAGTGCGGACGTGGACAAGCTCGATAGATCGAATGACCGGGAGGTTTTTCGGATTGGGTGCATCTGGGGGGACGGCGCCGGTGACTTCCACAAATTGCATGCCAAGGTAAAACGAAATCCACTGATGAGATTGCTCTAGTCCGTCGGTGACAAGCTCGCATCCGACCACGTAGCCCCCGAAGAGCCGGTCGCGGTCGTTCTTGTGTTCGCCGCATTTGAAAGTGATACGATCGCCCGGTTTTCCGCCTGCCAGTTCGACTCGGAGTTGCGCCGAACAGTTTTGCCTGAAACTGTAAAGATACACGCCCGATGCGGGCTCTTTGATCGACTCGGGTGTGAACCGCTCATGAGCGCGGAAGGGAGGCCAGTGTTGCCGGATCAGAGCTGCGCCGGGTGCTTTAACGGCGCGCGAACGCTGCCAGGCGCTTTCGTCGAATCCCACATCGTCCCAGCCCGCAGGATGCTGGCGGACGTCGTAATCTTCACCTGCATAGATGTGCGAGAAAACGATCGGTCCGGGCGCGCAACGCCACGATTCATCTGTGCCAACGCGCTGCATTGTGCCATCCGGGAATTGCAGGACAATCTCAGCGCAGAGCAGGAGAGGCTCCGGGGCTGTGCGCTGCGGGCCATCCTTATTGTAACGGCCCTGAGGCGGATTCGGGTTGTGCCAGAAGGAATTGGCAAGCATCACACCCACGCAGTTGGTGCCGATGCGGATCTGGCGGGTGACATCGAAATCGCGAAAGTAGATCGTGTCTTCGTATTGTGACCATGGCTGGTTGATCCCGGTGTCGGCAAGGCGCCGTCCGTTGAGGTACGGATCATAATCGCCCAATCCAACGATTCGCAGAGTTGCGGTGCGTGGCTGGGCATCCACAGTGAACTCCTTGCGGAACAAGGGCAACCGCATCAGCGGGTCGGAAGTTGCGGGGGGCGCAATCCATCGAGCCACAACAAAGGGATTCACTGCGCCGATCTCTTCGCTGGCGGGAGTGGCTCGGGTTTGTCCAGTCTCGGCTGGCAAGGCCAAAAGAACGGCGAGCGCAGAAGCGTTTGTGGCGATGAATCGAATTACCATGTTGATGTCATTTCTTACCAGAATTGGAACTTATGAGTGCAGCCCGGACCGCCATAATCTGTCATTCGCCGGCTGCGAACACAACGATATACACAGGCCGCACTCCTGAAAAGTGCAGCGTAACCGCGCGCCCAAAAAAAAGAACCCGAACTACTGGCGCCGCTGCGGTTCATACCAACCGAGCGTGTGATGCCATGATGCTCGGCGGGCTTGAAACCCAAGGTGCCAGATCGGTGCTATTCTTTGTCACCCTTGAGCAGTTTGACAATGTGCCTGTCGAGGTCCATCAGTGCGCCACTGCACGTGGCGGCCTCGACGCGCTCGACCATTTCGTCAGCCCAAGCTTCTTCCTCGACCTGCTCATTGATGAACCATTGCATCAGAACCTGAGCGGGGTAATCCTTTGCAGCGACCGCCGTCTCATAAACAGTGTTGATGCCCTGGGTGTTGTTTTGTTCCAGGCTTTGCGCATGTTTGGCCACCTCCAAAAGACCCTCGAAATTCAGCTTGGGCGCCGGAATGGCCGTCATTTCCGGAAGCGCACCGCGGTCCAGCAAGTGCTTGGCGATCTTCTCTGCGTGTTCCTGTTCCTCATTTGCCTGTTGTGAGAAAAAGGCGGCGAACCCCTTCAGGTTTTGTTCCGTGCACCATAAAGCGAGGGCGCGATAACTTTGTGCTGCTCCGAGTTCGTAGTTGAACTGGCGGTTCAATTCCGCGAGAACTTTGGCTGGTACCTTCAATTTTCGCATAGATGATTATTGTTTGCCCCATTTATGTCCCACGAACCGCTCATACGCAAGTGTTAGCCTCCATATTTCCCAGCCCGGCGTAGCCGGAACCAAAGTTCCCTGACGCGCAAAGACGCGGTGCTTCCCCCCGCCGTTGATCAGAAAGCTCGGCGCCGCCGGGCTGGGAAATATCTGAGGCGACTTCGTCG
>Ga0315298_1000511_pt1 | contig 74788 bp, 51 predicted proteins | sample WHS_1_MG_FD_203077 | JGI IMG/M metagenome (GOLD analysis project Ga0315298, IMG submission 203077) | Extremophilic microbial mat communities from Washburn Hot Springs, YNP, Wyoming, USA - WHS_1_MG | ecosystem: Environmental > Aquatic > Thermal springs > Hot (42-90C) | place: USA: Wyoming... | reverse complement strand
AGGTAGTCCGCCAGCGCCTTGACCCCAACCAGCGCCAGCACCAACCCAAGCCCAATCCCCACCCAATGCTTCTTCAACATCCTGTACCTCCTCTTGATTGTCTGGACGGCATTATATGCGGGGGGGGAAGTTTGTCAAGGGAACCGTGTTCTATCGGGCATGGCACATTTGCCTGCCGGGATCGTATTGGATGGTGAACCGTCGTAATTACCTCTCCGCTGTCATGGCGAGCCGCCGAAGGCGGCGAAGCAATCTCAAGTTCCACAGAAGCCATAAGAACATTTGTGAGACTCGCGAGGAGATTGCTTCGGCGGCGACTCGGGCAAGCCCCGGCATGGCCCTGTTGCCGCCTCGCCATGACAGGGGAGTAGGTAATCTAACATTGTCGAGGTAGTTACGAACCGTCAACAAATGCCGGACCACGAATGCACGAATAACCGCTCCGCATTCGTTTATTCGTTTTCCCATTCGTGGACGGTCTGCTCCCGACAGGCTGGAAAGCCCGTACTACGAAAGCCCGTGCTACGGGCGTCCGCATCACATTCGTTGATTCGTTCCCCCATTCGTGGACGGTCTTCCCCAACAGGCTGACGGTATGGGACGCGTTTTTTCCATCACCAGAGCGTCCTCGCCATCGCGATAGTATTTTGGCCAGACCTCAAGGGGGGAATAACCGGCTTTCTCATACAAACGAATGGCGGCCCAGTTTGACATACGCACGCACAGGCGCAAATGGGGCTGCGTCAGGCGGTTTTCGCAGGCAGTCAGCAGCGCCAGGCCGATGCCCTGCCGCCGGTAGGCCGGCAGAACCCCCAGTGTGGCAATCCAGGCTGTGTTTTCCTGTGGGCGCGGGTCACCAGCAACAAAGCCGACCATGGCGCTCTGGATGACCGCCTTGAGGCGCACCACGTTGGGCAACGTCAGCACGGCGATTAAATCCAGCAGGGGCCAGTGGTCATCCGCAAAACATGCCTGTTCCACCTGGCGCAGCTCGGCCAGATCACGCCAGGTGGCGGGTACAATGATTATCTCCGCCATACGCCGACAAAAGGGAGGCCTCCCGCCACGGCGCGACGAGAGGCCTCACCGTCTGGCTCATACGTGCCTATTTGCTCCGGACGAAGTTCTCGAGCATACTGGTAAATTCCATCGGGAAGATGAACTTGGTCGAAGCGCCCTGTCCCAGGGCCTTGAGCGTTTCGAAATACTGTAGCGTCATGGTCTTTTGATCGACGGTCTTTGCTGCGGCAAAGATTTTCTCTAACGCGACCGCGAAACCTTCGGCGCGCAGGATTTGCGCCTCGCGTTGACCTTCGGCCTCGAGGATGGCCGCCTGCTTGGCGCCTTCCGCGCGCAGGATGGCGGCCTGCTTCTCGCCTTCCGCCACGTTGATCGCCGCCTCGCGGGTACCGTTCGATTCGGTCACTACCGCGCGCCGCACACGCTCAGCCGACATCTGACGATTCATCGCCTCCTGCACCTCGCGCGGCGGGATGATTTCCCGAATCTCGACGTTGGTCACCTTGACGCCCCAGCGTTCCGTCACCTCGTCCAGTTTAATGCGCAGGGTATTGTTGATATGCTCACGCTGGGAAAGCACATCATCGAGTAAAATGCCGCCGATGACGGCGCGCAGCGTGGTGGTCGCCATGCCTTGAGCCGCCATCTCGAAGTTACCTACCTGCAGCACCGATTGCACCGGGTCGAGCACCTTGTAGTACCACAGGAAGTCAATGGAGATGGGCGCATTATCCTTCGTAATCGAGGTCTGATGTGGAATTTCGCGCACCTGTTCGCGCAGGTCAACGCGGATGGCCTTGTCTATGACCGGGATCAGCAGCACCAATCCCGGTCCGCGTGAACCAACACAACGGCCCAGGCGGAAGACAACCAATCGCTGGTACTCATTGACCACGCGAATGGCGCTCATCACACCGATGATCAGGACAGCGACAACAAACGCCACCAGACAGAAGAGCCAGGTAAGATCCATGATTTGCCTCCTTCACCAGGAAAAGATGAGTTACGGTTTGACTTTTTCGACGATGAGGACAAAGCCCTCTCGTCCGATCACCCGTACTGTCGCGCCGGCGGGAATGGTCTTCTCGCTCCGCGCGCTCCACAGTTCGCCGGCGACCTGCACCGACCCACTCTCGCGGATATCCGTTTTGGCCTCACCCAGTTGACCAACCAGAGCCTGCAAGTCATGCCGGGGCGGCGCCTGCTGAGCCTGCAAGGTCTTGCTGGCAGCAATCCAGAGAAACCCACCAGCCAGCGCAGAAACGACCAGCGCCAGCAGGGGATTCACCGCCGGCAGCCAGCCCCCCTCCGCATTGAACAGGTATATCGAACCAAGCAAAACGCCGAGGATACCTGTCGCGAGCCAGATTTTCCGTCTGGGCTGCCGTGTGGCGTAGATAAATGGGACGACACTCGCCACCAATACTACCAGCGCCCAGGGGTTCAATCCAACGCGATAGATGACATAGGCTGTCAACGCCAGAAAAAAGAACGCGCCAACTTCCAGAGCACCCGTGCCGGGCGTCAGAATAGCCAGCAACATCAGCACCGCGCCGACGATGAGCAACACATACGCCGTATTCGGATTGAGCAAAATCTCCATCGAGCCCTCCTGACAAAAGCGGATGCATTCATTATACCCGTAATTGCTCTGTTTATTGTACGTGCGCAGGAGGAAAAAGCCGCGCTGCCCGCCGGATAGCCTTCCCAACCATCCAACAACCGGGCCGCAAGCATCCATGTTCGCGAGCGTACAGTCTGTTACCCGCGCGAAAGGCCTTTCCCACCTCTGCTGCGGGTGTGGCGCATTTTTTCGGCGAAAACGTAATGACCTGCCGTAATCGTATTGATGGCAAACCGTCAACGGATACCTGACCACGAATAACCACGCCGCATTCGTTTATTCGTTCCCCATTCGTGGACAGTCTTCCCCAACGGGCTGGGAAGCCCGTCCTACGGCTGTCCGCCGTCCGCTGCCTCTCAATTGACAGTTCTTCAGGCAAGGCATAAAATGAAATCCAGGCGCACGAGGAATTGCAACCATGCCCCTGACGCAGAAAACAATTGCCGGCAGCCCGGGATTCTGTACCTTCCCATGCCGGCCTGCAGCGAAATCCGCCGACGCGCAGAGCGGGTTTCGCCCAACCGCGCCGGCGTCTATCCTTCATTCCTCACCACCGACTTCCTCAATCCCTTCTTCCTCCCAATCGCCCAATGTACAGGAGCAACCCCATGATTGACGTTCAATCCTTCGGCACGCGTTTGAAAGACAATCTGGAAAAGGTTATCGTTGGCAAGTCACAGACTGTAGAACTGACGCTCATTGGCCTGCTTTGCCAAGGGCATCTTTTGATCGAAGACGTACCGGGCGTGGGCAAGACCATGCTGGCACGCAGTCTGGCCAGGTCCCTGGGCTGTTCGTTTCAGCGCATTCAGTTCACGCCGGATATGCTTCCCAGTGACGTCACGGGCGTTTCCATCTACAACCAAGCCAAAAAGACTTTCGAGTTCCGTCCCGGCCCGATCTTTGCCCAAATCGTGCTGGTGGACGAGATCAACCGTGCCACGCCCAAGACTCAGGCCGCCCTGCTCGAAGCCATGGAAGAGCGTCAGGTCACCGTGGACGGCGTGACCCGCGCGCTGCCGAAACCATTCATGGTACTGGCCACACAGAATCCTATCGAATACGAGGGCACTTTCCCGTTGCCGGAGGCACAACTGGACCGTTTCCTGATGCGCGTCCGGCTGGGGTATCCAGCACAGGCAGACGAAATCGAGATACTTGAACGTCAGCAATTCCGTCATCCTATCGAAGAGCTGGAGCCGGTGGCACAGGTTGAGGAACTTCTGGCGGCCATGGAAAGCGTGAAGCAGGTCTTTATGGCAGCATCGCTGAAAAAATATGTGGTGGAATTGATACACCGCACCCGCGAAAACAGCGATGTCTACCTGGGGGCCAGCCCGCGTGGTTCGCTGGGGCTGTACCGCGCGGCGCAGGCGCGCGCCGCTTTGCATGGCCGTGACTACGTGCTGCCCGATGACATCAAAGCCCTGGCAACAGCGGTACTGGCGCATCGGATCGTGGTCTCGCCGGCGGCGCGTTTACGCGACTTGAGCGCAGAGCGTATCCTGAATGAAATCCTGGAGACTCTGCCCGTGCCTGGTGGAGAATACGAGGAGATGCGGCGGAAATGAGGCTGGCCCGTGCCGGACGCGCCGCGCTGCTGGTTCTGCTGATGCTCGGCGTCTTCGGCTGGGCAGTAAGTGGCGCGGAGTACTTCCTGCGCCTGGCATATCTGACGGCGCTCTTGCTGCTCGGCAGCGCTTTCTGGGCAAGACAGGCGCTGCGAGGCATCTCCCTGCAACGCACGGCGCGTCTTTTACGGGCAACGGTGGGAGAAATCATTGAAGAACGCTTCGAGGTAATCAACGCTGGTCGCTGGCCCTGTCTCTGGCTGGAAATTCGCAATCAATCGTCACTGCCGCTGGCGGGCGGCTCACGCCTGGTGACCAATCTGGGCCCCCATCATCGCCGTTTCTACACCGCGCGCCATTTGCTGCTCGAACGCGGCCTGTATCCCCTGGGACCAACGTTGCTGACAAGCGGCGATTTATTCGGTCTCTTCCTGCGCCACCGCCTGGTGTCTGCCGCCGAACGGCTGCTGGTGTTGCCGATGCTGTTCGATTTACCTCACTTCTCCACCGTGCCCAGCCCTCTGCCAGGAGTCAGACTGGCGCGCCGTAACACGGCGGATCTGACACCACAGACGACCGGCCTGCGCGAGTACATGCCGGGCGATCCGCTGAAGCGCATTCACTGGCCCGCCACAGCGCGCTACCATCGCCTGATGGCCAAAGAGTTCGAGCAGGAGAGCGAGGCCACGGTGTGGATCTTTCTGGATGCCCAACGTGCGATCCAGACTGGACGACCGCGTTCACCGCTGACCTGGGATGGGCGCGGCTGGCGGGCAGAAGAGGTCACGGTGCGGCTGGCCGAGGACACGCTGGAATATGCCGTCAGCGCGGCGGCTTCGCTGGCGCGTTGTCTCCTGCGTCAACGCTGTCCGGTGGGCCTGGCCTGTTCTACTGCCAGGCCGGTCATCCTGCCGCCAGATCGCGGCGATCGGCAGGTAGATCGAATTCTCGAAACGTTGGCCCTCCTTCAGGCCGACGGCGAATTACCATTTGAGAGTCTGGTTTTCCAGCAGGGGCGTTTCCTGTCGCGCGGCAGTCATCTCATTCTGATTACGCCAACCGCGCGCCAGAGTTTTCTCGTTGCCATCGAGGATTTGCTCGAACGCCGTCTGTATCCGCTGGTTGTCCTGCTGGATGTCCAGAGTTTCGGCGGGACAAGGAGCAATCAGGAACTGGCACTTGCCCTGCGGCAGCGCGGCGTGGCTGTTTGTCAGGTACGTTGTGGTGACGATCTGGGCCAGGTGTTACGCTGGGAAAAGTCGTTCAGAGCGTCTGAAGGTTTGCCAGCGATGCGGCCAGGCGCTTGAAACCAACCGATTCGAAGAAAATTTCAACTGTTTCATCCCCATCCTGCCAGCGTGAGGTCAGCACAATTCCTTCTCCCCACACCGGATGACGGACGCGCATTCCGGCGCGGAAGCGAAGCGATGGCATGGCCGGCGCGGCACGAGCAGCTTCATTGCCGGTGCGAGAGGCGGCGCGCCCGTTCGACCGTCCCCGGCGGCCATGACCGGCCAGCAACTCGGCCGGGATGTCATCCAGAAAGCGCGAGGGAAGCGTCTCCTCGGCATAGCCGCGCGAGCCGCGTTGCAGGGCGCGCACCAGATACAGGCGGTCTTTGGCGCGGGTGATGCCAACGTAGAAGAGCCGACGTTCTTCCTCCATCGCCTCCGGGTCATCAAACGAACGGCTGTGAGGCAACAGCCCGTCATCCAGACCGACAATGAAGACCACGCCGAATTCCAGCCCCTTGGCCGCATGCAGCGTCATCAATGTTGGCGCGTTCACGCCGGCGGCCAGCGTATCCTGATCGGACACCAGGGCGACGCTTTCCAGGAAGTCAGTCAGCGAGCGGTTCTCAAACTCGAGCGTCAGGCGGCGCAATTCCTGGACGTTTTCCCAGCGGTCGGCGCCTTCCTCGCTCCCGTCGTGGATGTACTCGCGGTAGCCGGTATCCCGCAGCACACCGTCGAACAGTTCCGTGATCGTCGCTCGCGCAGCCGCGGCGCGCCATTTGCTCAACAGAGCCCCAAAATCCGCCAGCGGCAACGCCGCACGACCGGCAAATTGCGACCAGAACGGCGAAACATCGCCGCGCGCCAGGTCCATCAACACCATCCCCGGCGCCAGGTTGGCGGCGCGCGCCGTCAGGTGTAAGGCCAGCAGCGTTTTTTCGCCAATGCCGCGCGGCGGAACGTTAATGACGCGATCCAGCGCCAGTTCATCCGCCGGGTTGTGAATCAGACGCAGATACGCAATGAGATCCTTGACCTCACGCCGACCATAGAAGCGTTGTGCCCCCACCAGCCGGTAGGGAATGTGAGCGCGCAGGAATGCCTCTTCCAGTAAACGCGATTGGGCGTTCGTGCGATACATCACGGCGCAATCGCCAGGCATGACGACGTTGCCCGTGATCAGACTGGCGATGGTCTCCACAACAAAAGACGCCTCGCCGTAATCATCAAAGGCTTCATAGTAAAAGATTTTCTCGCCAACCCCACGCTCAGTAAAAAGACGTTTTGGATGCCGGTGGGGGTTGCGGTTGATGACGGCCATCGCCGCGTCCAGAATCGTCTGCCGCGAACGATAGTTTTGCTCCAGCAGCACAATCTGCACTTCCGGAAAATCCTGCTCGAAACGCTGGATATTTCGGTAATCCGCGCCACGCCAGCGATAAATGCTCTGGTCCTCATCACCTACACAGAAAATGTTCCCGTGCCCCGAGGCCAGATGTTTCAGCAACGCATATTGCGCCAGGTTGGTATCCTGGAATTCGTCCACCAGCACATGTTGAAATCGCCGGGCATATTTTTCGCGCACCTGTGGGAATCTGGCCAGGAGATAGTCGGTCCAGAGCAGGAGATCGTCGAAATCTACCGCATTGTTTTGCTGCAGAAGTTCCTGATAACGGGTATAGATGCGCCGGACCACCTCGTCGCGGTAGTTCTGGATGGGGTAATCTTGCGGGAAAAGTAAGGCATTTTTGGCATTGGAAATAGCCGCGTGTACCGAGGGTGGACGATAACTTTTTTCGTCCAGATTCAGGTCGCGGATGGCCGCTTTGATCAGGCGCTGCTGATCGTCTTCATCATAGATGACGAAGTTCGCGTCGAAAGGCAAATGATCAGTCTCCCGGCGCAGAATGCGCGCGCAGGTGGCATGGAAAGTACCCAGCCAGAGGCCTTCCGCCGCCTGCTCGCCAAGCATGTTGCGCACCCGTTGTTCCATTTCGCGGGCGGCCTTGTTCGTGAACGTCATAGCCAGGATTTGCCAGGGACGGACGCCGCGTTCGGCGATGAGGTAAGCAATCCGCTGGGTCAGGACGCGCGTTTTGCCGGACCCCGGGCCGGCCAGCACCAGCACCGCGCCATCGCCGACAGTAACGGCCTGGCGTTGTTGCGGATTCAGTGAGTTCAGGAACTCCATAGCACTCGCAAGGGTGAACGATGTTCCTTTTGACAAACCATTTCCAAGAGGATAACCTGCGCTCCCGCCAGGGAGCGCCCGCGAATGACGTCAGCGCTCGCGTCCCGCCCGTTCAGGCGCCAGCCGCTTTCTCCGCGCCTGCTGCGCCTGCCTTTCAGCCGTAGAAAGATCACCAGGGGAAGCAGGGAAAATCAGGGAGCAGGCCTTCCCCTGCTCCCTGACATGATTACTTGCTCGCCAGGATTAACTGCCGCACCTCTTCCAGTTTACCCGCCGAGCCGAGTTTCTCGTTTTTATGAGCAATGAACTTGGCGTATTCCGCCATGAAGATTTTGCCGGGATCGCGCAGGTCGAACTTCTCCGGGTAATCGCGGAAGAATTCGCGGTGGACGCGCGTCCAGACCAGGCGGCCATCGGTGTCGATGTTGACCTTCGTCACGCCCAACCGGGCAGCGCGCTTGAATTCATTTTCATCCACGCCGCGCGCGCCTTTCAAATTCCCGCCGGCGGCGTTAATGCGCGCCACTTCTTCCTGCGGCACTGAACTGGAACCATGCATGACCAGAGGGAAGCCCGGCAGGCGTTTTTGAATTTCCTCCAGCACATCAAAGTGCAGTTTTTGATCGCCGCTGAACTTGAAGGCGCCGTGGCTGGTGCCGATGGCGCAGGCCAGCGAATCGCAACCGGTCAATTCGACGAACAATTTGGCCTGATCGGGATTGGTCAATTTGGCGTTGCCTTCGTCCACCTTGACATGCTCTTCCACGCCTCCCAGCTGGCCCAGTTCCGCCTCGACCACAATACCGCGCGCGTGAGCGGCTTCCACGACCCGACGCGTGATTTCGACATTCTTCTCGAACGGCTCATGGCTGGCGTCAATCATGACGCTGCTGTAAAACCCGCTTTCAATACAATCATAGCAGGTCTGCTCATCGCCATGGTCGAGATGAACAGCAAAGATGGCATCGGGGAAAATTTCATCGGCGGCGCGAATTAATGCCTCGAGCATCTTCTTGTGGGTATAGGAGCGGGCGCCTTTACTGATTTGCACGATAAACGGCGCCTGGCTATCCATGTTACCGCGGAACAACCCCATCGTCTGCTCAAGGTTGTTAATGTTGTAGGCCCCAATCGCATATTTCCCGTAGGCCGCTTGAAACAATTGTTTGGTGGTGACAATCATCGCACACTCTCCTGGACGAGAAGGTATCGGTTCCCGAGGAAACCAGCCCAATTATACTGCAAAGCGCTTCCTGACAGGGGAAAATGTTCTCGGTCCTCGCCTTCTCGTGGCCCTGGGCCTCCGCCGTTGCTCCCCTGCCAATCGCCCTACCCCTGGCCGGTGCCGGAGGCGAGACGATCAATCACGCGGGCCCCAGGGGATAGTCGGCGGCGGCGCCGTCGGGCGCAACCAGCTCAATGCCCGTCCGCCACGCTCTGGCCGGAGGCGCTCAAAGCCGATCAACACCATGCTGAGCGCCAGCAGGCCCGCTCCGACCCATTGCCAGACAACCAGTCGTTCATGCAGCCACACCATACTGACAAACAGCGTTACCAGCAACTCGCTCAGCCCCAGGAGCGCCGTTTGCAAACCGCCCAGGTGCTTGACTCCCAGGAAGAGCGTCAGGCGAGAAAAGAAGGTTACCAGCGCCAGCCCCAGGACAGGCAACCAGGAAGCCTGCGCTGGCGGCAGGCGATGGTCAAAAATGAGATAAGCCGGCGCGACGACCGCGCTCATCGCCAGCAGTGTATAGAGCGTCACGGTCGGCGCGGGAATATCGAAGAGCACACGCTGATTGATGGGTAAATGCAGGGCATACAGCGCCGCCGCCCCCAGCATCAACGCCACGCCAGCCCAATCCAGACCATGGGGGTGTGCGCGCGTCACCAGCGATACACCAAGAACGGCCAGCAGAATGCGGAGGTGGGTCAACTTTTCGGGTGGTTGGTGGTCAAACACCAGCCAGATGGCCAGAAAGACCGGGTAGAGCGAATAGAGCAGCTGCCCGACGCTGGCGCTCAAACGCCCCAGAGCAAGGTAGTACAACAGTGACCCCAGGCCATTGATCGCTCCCGCCAGCGAACAGCCCAACAAACCAGCCGGATAAATATAGAGGAATTGACGGTTAAACAGGAGAACGATAATCAGCAGCAACAAAGCCGCCAGCACGGTGCGCACGGCTACCACCAGCAACGGCGAAAAGCCGAGCATGATGGCCGCTTTCCCGAAAACCGGCGTCATACCCAAAAAGAGCGCCGAAGCCAACGCCGCGCTCACGCCAATCTTTCGCTTGCTCGCCGTCATCCCTTTGCCCCCCACACAGTCTTCGACTTACCGCCAGCCGTTTTGCGCCCCATCCCCTGATCCCGCCAGCACACCATGCCAGTGCCCTGTCCCATACCTCGCGCTCCCATTGAGTTGCTTTGTGACTCTTCTGCAAAAAGGTGTTCTTTTCACTACAGAGACCGTAGAGAGATCACGGAGATTACAAGGTACTTACCTGCCATCTGTCATTGAGATTGCTTCGGGCGAAGAACGCCCTCGCAATGACAACTATGCGAAAATATAACATTGTCGAGTTACCTACCATAAGCGATGAAGAACCTCCTTGCCTCTTGTCACTGCGCGCAAAGCGCATGTCCCGCCTGCCACGAACGGAGCGTGGTGGAGCATAGCGCGGGGGAAGCAATCTCCTGGCAAGTAAGGGGATTGCTTCGCCGCCTTTGGCGGTTCGCAATGACAGGGATGAGCAGGTAGTTACCTTTTGTCCACAAATTTCGCCTGATCCGCGTTGTCTGTGCCGTGGACTTTGTATTTTATTTTATCAGAGAGCGAACCTCTTCCAGCAAATCGTCGCTCATAAAGTCGCCTTTTTGCAACAGAGATTGAATCCGGCCCTTCAGACGAGCCTTTTCCTGAGCCGTCAATTCTTTGGCCGTTGAAACGATGACCGGGATATTCGCCGTCGCCGGCTGGGCTTTGAGCGCATCCAGCACCGCAAAGCCATCCATTTCCGGCATCATCAAATCCAGAATAATCAATTCTGGCAACTGGCGCTGAATCAGTTCCAACCCTTCCCGGCCGCTTCCGGCCTCGTGGATCGTAAAATTCCCCTGCGATTGCAAAATGCGACGTATCAGGCGACGCGCTTCAGGGCTATCGTCAATGATAACAATGTTCGGGAAGCGGTCGGGCGCGATACGGTCGAGGGCCGCCAGCAGACCTTCTTGCGGGGCTTCGGCCATCTGGCGTGAGGGAAGGACGACATTGCGCGCCCAGTTATCGCCGAGGACGAATGGTTCGGCGGGCAGGGTATGCCCGGTACAGTTAACCACTACCACATCCGTCGGCTTGATCACGCCGGCCCGCACCAGTTTAATCAGTCCCGCAAAGGCCACCGCCGCGGCCGGCTCCGAGGAAACTCCTTCCATCTTGGCAAGGATATGCATCGCCCGAAAGGCTTCTTCGTCGCTGACGCTTTCGAAGACACCATGGGTCTCGTCCACCCGGTGGCGCAATAGCGTATAGGTGCGACCGGGATCGCCGGTTGCCAGCGTCTCGATATGGGTGTGCGGGGAAGTCACCGGCACCGCGACTTCCCGCCCCTCCTTCCAGGCCTGCACCATCGGCGCGCAACCTTCGGCCTGAATGGCGGCAATTGCCGGTAGATGGTCTATCATTTTCATTTTCTGTAATTCGGCGAAACCTTTGGCAACCCCCAATGGCCCAATCCCGCCGCTGATAGACTGGATGTACCAGTCGGGAGCGCGGTAACGCGCAACCCGCCTTCCGGATGGTCGGACGGCAGGCCCTAAAAGGGCAGTCAGTTGCTCGGCGATTTCAAAGGCGATTGTTTTCATCGCCTCCATCGTAGGCACAGAGCGCGCGCCCAAATCCAGATACAGTCCGCGCTGACGGGCAAACTCAGCTGCCACTTGCTTGGTCTGATCATAGGTGCCAGTCACTTTGACGATTTGCGTGCCGTAGAGGGCAATTTCGCGCATCTTCACCGCCGGCACCAGGCTGGTAACGAAGGCCCACAGTTTAATCCCCACGCGCGCGGCGTAGGCCGAATAGGAAATGGCCACGTTGCCTGTCGAGGCCACCACGACTTCCGTGATCCCGGCTTCTTTCAGCGCTGCAATATTGACCGCCGCCTGCCGATCCTTGAACGAAGCCGTTGGCCCCTGTCGTTCATCCTTGATGAAAATATTGGGGCAGCCAAGCATCATCCCCAGGTTAATGGCTTGAATGAGTGGCGTCCCCCCTTCACCCAGCGAAAGCCCCGGTATCAGGTTGCGCACCGGCAGCAGTTCGCGGTAGCGCCATAGATCGAAAGGCCGGTGAGTCCACTGCAACGGCAGCGTCTTGGCCAGCGTCTCATAATCGTACTCCGCCTCACGCCACTGACTGTTACAACGGGGACAATTGACAGCAGTAGGGAAATAAGGAGCCGTATGGCCGCAATCAATACAGCGAATGACAAAGGACATGGAAACACCTGGTGGCAACGAAGTTTACTGGTTCTGGCCAAGGCGGCGCAGCGCCCGATCCAGCATGGATAACAACTCTTCTTCGCGCAAGGTACTCTTGGCCAGCACCTGTCGGCCAAAGTCGGCCAGTTGCTGACGTTGCTGTGGGGTCAAGTCGGCGCCACTGACCACCAGCACGGGGATGTCGCTCAATTCCGGCGTGGTGCGCAGTTTCTCCAGAATGGTAAAGCCATCCATTTCCGGCATGAACAGGTCGAGAATGACCGCCTGAGGTGGTTCGGTAGACAGAATCTCCCAGCCCTGCCGCCCACCTTCGGCCAGAATTGCCTTATAGTGGCCACTCCTGGAGAGCATTTTCTCGATCAAGCGCAAGTCCACCGGATCATCATCAATCACCAGCACGTTGCGAATCGAACCATCGGCGTTCAAGCGATTGATGGCATTCAGGAGGTCATCCTCCATAATCGGCTTCACCAGATAATCGGCCGCGCCCAGGCTGAACCCCTTTTCCTGTTCGCTCAAGATGCTACAGACAATCACCGGCGTATGGCGCGTTTCCGAATCGGCCTTGATCTCCTCGAGCACGCTCCAGCCATCCTTGCCGGGCATCATGATATCGAGCGTCACGGCATACGGCTTGAGTTCACGGATCCGCTCTCGGGCGCGCGCGGGGTCGGTCAACCCGATGACCTGATAACCTTGCGGTTGCAGGTAACGCTCATACAGGCTGATGATTTGTGGATCGTCATCAATCGCCAGGATAACCTTTGGCTCGCCGCCTTCTTGTGCCCCGGTAACGGCCGGCAGCGGCAGGGTAAAGTAGAACTTACTCCCCTTACCGACTTCGCTCTCCACGCCAATCCGCCCTCCGTGTAACTCCACCAGTTGACGGGAAATCGCCAACCCCAGGCCGCTGCCACCCGTCTTACGCGTGGGCGAGGTATCCACCTGAGAGAAAGACTTGAACAGTTTGGCCTGGTCTTCTGGAGCAATGCCCGGCCCGGTATCGGTGACGCTGATATAGACTTCTCGTCCGCCGGAAGGCGAGGGCTGTACGTGGGCTTCTACGGTAATGCTACCTTCCTCGGTAAACTTGGCCGCGTTGGACAGGAGGTTGATCAGCACCTGGCGCAAGCGGATCGGGTCCGCGCGGACAATCGGGATATCGTCGGCAATGTTGGTAATCAGTTGAACCGGCTTATCCTTCAAGACGCCGCTAATGGTTGGCAGGACGCCCTGAATGGTCTCGGCAATATTTACTTCGTCATAGGCCAGTTCCATCTTGCCGGCTTCGATCTTGGCCAGGTCAAGCACGTCGTTAATCAACCGCAGCAGGTGCTGACCAGAGTTATAAATGGCGTTCAGGTCTTGCTCTTGCAATTCGGTCAGTGGCCCATCAATGCCTTTCAAAATCACGCGCGAGAAGCCAATGATCGAGTTCAGCGGCGTGCGCAACTCGTGAGACATCATCGCCAGGAACTCGCTCTTCAGGCGGTCCAGTTCGCGCATCTCGCGAATAGCCTGTTGCGCCAGTTCGTAGGAACGAGCGTTGTCAATGGCCACCGCCACCTGATCTGCCAGAGTCTGCAAGACAGCAATCTCCTCCGGCAGGAATGCATTCACCTGATTGGCCTGTAAGTCCAGTACGCCGATGATACGTTCTCCAACACGCAGGGGCAGGGCGGCCTCGGCGCGCGTCTCAGGCAGCAACGGATTGGGCCGGTGCACCGGGTTTTGAGAGACATCGTTGACAATCAACGCCTGCCCCACCGCGGCTACCTGACCGACAATCGAGTGCGAACCAACCTGTAAGGCATGACCCTGGGCGAGCATCTGCGCTCCCGCCTCGCCCGTTGCCTGACGCAGCACGATCTGGGTGCCGGTTTCATCCAGCGTAAAGATGCCCACATGGTAGAAGCCGAAGCGTTCCTGAATCAATTCCACCGCGCGCGGGAAGATCGTGGCCAGATCGAGCGTAGAGGTGACCAGGCGGCTAATCTCGGCCGCCGCTTGCAGGTACACCGCGCGGCGTTCCAGCTCCGCAAGCAGGCGCTCACGCTCTGCTTCGGCCTCTTTCTGGGCAGTTACATCCAGGCCGATACCAACAATACCGACAACCTGGCCGCGCGCATCACGCAGCGGCACTTTGCTGGTGGATAGCCAGATGCGCTTTCCGAAAGGATCAACCGTAGGCTCCACCACATTGATCATCGGCTGGCCGGTGCGGATGATTTCCTGTTCGTCCTGATAATACTTGGAAGCCAGTTCCTCCGGGAAGTAGTCGAAATCGGTCTTGCCAATAAGTTCTTCCGGCGAAGCCGCGCCCAGCAATCGCGCCTGCGCCTGATTGACGACCAGCATGTGACCTTCCGTATCCTTGAAGTAAACCTGACCGGGAATGGTGTCAATCAGGGTACGCAGTTGCTGTCGCTCACGCTGCACCGCCTGGAAGAGACGGGCGTTCTCCAGCGCCAGCGAGAGTTGATCGGCCACATCCTTGACCAGTTGTTGCTCGTCCTCCGTCCAGACATAGTCACTGGCTGGAGGAATGATTTCCAGAGCGCCCCAGGTTTCCGTATCCAGGCGGAAGGGGACTGTCATAGCGGTCTCCGTAATGGCTACGGCGATCGCCGGGGCTTCCGGCAGCGGCGGCAACATACCGGTTTGCATCCGGGAACGCTGTTGCGCTGGCGGTTCCACAATGGCCGGCCGGGCCTCACGCGCAGGCGCCGGGCGCGCAGGCGCCACCACGGCTTCACTCACCCCACCTTCCTGAGGCGAGGGGGCCGCCTCCTCCAGCGACTGGAGGTCGGTGAACATCTTCTCAAGCCGCTTCTTTATTTGCCTCGACATACTGTATCAACTCCTCTGCCAGGCTGCGATATTGCAGCGCGCCGCGGCTGGCAGGCCGGTAAAGCGTAATCGGCAAGCCCAGGATAGGACTTTCACGCAACTTCGTATCAATCTCAATCACCGTCTTGAACAAACCGACACCAAACGTGCGTTCGAGTTGCTCGCGAATATCGCGATGGGTGCGATTCCGCTGATCGAGCATCGTAATCAGGATGCGATACGCCAGAGCAGGATTCCCCTGGGCGCGCACCTGACGAATGGCCGTCATCATGTCGCGCAGGGCATAGGCCGAGAAATATTCCGCCTGTGTCGGGATGACCAGCAAATGGGAGGCCATCAAAGCGTTAAAAGTAACCGCGCCCAGAGAAGGCGGGCAATCAATCAACACGTACTGGTAGGGCAACGGCTCGGCCGCGCGCAACATGTTGCGCAAACGTTGAGTGTAGTTGATGTGGACCGGCAGCGTCTGCTCGGTATGCTCCATGCTGGAATTCGCCGGCACAATGTCCACATTCGGGATGCTGGTGGAACAGGCGACGTTCAGCAACGGCTCCGACTCAAGCAAAACGTTGCTGATGGTACGTTCCAGTTTGCCCGGTTCCAGGCCGGTGGCCAGAGTCAGATTGGCCTGCGGGTCAAGGTCTATCAGCAAAATCTTCTTGCCGTTTTCCGCCAGAGCCGCGCCAAGAGAAAGCGCCGTGGTAGTCTTGGCGACGCCGCCTTTTTCGTTGGAGATGGAGATGACATACGTCATAGTTTGTCTCTCCTCGCGACCTCAGGGAGAAGGCTGCGGTTCATTCCCATCGGGCGGCAGCAGTGACTCGTCGCCCGGCAAGTCAAAGAAAGGAGAAACTTTCTCTTCGGTAGAGGGCGTATAGGAACGAATCCGAATTTCCTGCGCGCCCAGCACCTGTTTGAGTTCTTCCACGGCAATCTGCAGCATGAGCTGTGGATCGTTCGTGCTGCGGATCTTCGCCGTAATCTCCGCCACGGCTCGCTCACGGTCCGCACGGCGTGCAGTCTGCTCGAACAGACGCGCATTTTCCAGGGCCAGCGCAAGGCGATCGGCCACCGCATTGACCAGTTCCACCTCATCATCCGTCCACACCACCCCGCCCGGCATGGTCACATACAGGGCGCCTATCGTCTCGCCGCGCAGCCGCAATGGAATCGCCAGTTCCGCCGGCTCGTCCAACTGCGGCGAGGACTTGCGATACACCTCGCCGGCGTTAACCTTTTGCTGAACCTCCCCGCCCAAGACGGGTTGTTCGATAGGCATGGCGCCGGTTAAACCATAGCGAAAACCGGCCAGACGTTGCTCGCGTCGCAGACGTCCCCACTCGCGTTCCAGATACTGGCGGTAAAAGGTCTCGACCTCCGCCAGCGAGCGACGGGTGGACTCATACAGGCGGATGTTTTCGATGGCCAGTGCGATCTGATCGGCCACGGCGGAGAGAATCTGGACATCCTCGCGCTGGAAGGCTTCCGGTTTGGTACTCTGAACATCCAGCGCGCCAACGATGCGATCGCCAATTTTCAACGGCAAAGCCAGTTCCGAACGCGTGTGCGGCAGATCCGGGTTCTGGAAATATACGGCATCATCGCCCACGTCCAGCGCGATGCGCGGCCTGCCGGTTGCCGTCACGTAGCCGACAATACCAACCTGGCCGACCTCCAGGCGGTGACCGCGCGCCAGCATACGCTTGCCACCTTCGCTGCTGGCCGCACGCAACACAGCGAACTTGCCAGTTTCATCGAGAAGAAAGATACCGACATGATAGAAACCGAATGCTTCGCGGATGCGCACCGCCACTTCTGGCAAAAGGCGCTCCAGCGATTGAACACTGGCCGCGACGCGGGCAATCTCGGCCACGGCGCGCAATTGATCGGCCTGATACAGGCTGCGCTCGGCCATCTGTTGCAGCCGGCTGCGTTCGGCAATGCGCTGCTCCAGTTCGTAAACGACCTCGCGCATTTTCTCGGTCACCTGATCGTAGGCCTGCGAGATCGCGCCCAGTTCATCGGATTGTCCCAGACGCGAGAGGGCATCGTAATCGCCACCCCGCACCCGCTGCGCAACCTCCAGCAGGTAACGCACCGGCGCGGTCACCAGATGGGCCAGGATCGCCGCCAGCACACCGGTCAACAGCGCGGCAATCAGCAGCAGCATCACTCCCAACGAAATCTGGGGAGTTGCCAGACGCGAGCGGTTCAAAAAGAAGAAAACGCCGGCCACTGTCCAGGGCGGCAAAATAGAGAAGAGCAGGAAGATGGTCAGCAATCGCTGACGCAACGACGAGAAAGGATAAGACCAGGCCAGCATCAGCCCCCAGACCAGAATAACGATGCCGCCCCCCGCGCTGAGCAATGCCTGCACCCAGGGCTGCGTCGTCAGGCGCGGCATGTTCAGCAGCGCAGGCGCGATCAGGGTATCGTTCAAGACCGCCGTCCCGCCAAAGATGAAGGCGGAGATCAAGGCGCGCCTGACCTGGCCGCTCTGCGGCGCAAAAGCCTGCAGGGATAGCAAGAGGACACCAGCCACCAGCGCAAGCGCCAGAATCACCCCCAGGTCAGCAATGAAAGCGGTAACGGCCAGCAACACCACATCCGAAGCAAGGATTACCAGCCAGGTGGCCAGAGAGACTCGGCCAGGACGCAGCGCCACGATGAGCAGCCCCAGCAAGAAGACCAGGAACCAGCCTGTCATCAGGAAACCGACGAGACGATGCTGCCAGGCCCCCTGCCAGAAGGATAGCAGGAAAGAGGCCACGGTCATCGTCGCCGCCAGGGCTGCGCCCAGGGCCAGCACGGTAATCAGGCGGCGCTGGTCAGCCGTTGCGCTCATCTTTGTTTCCGAAGCAGGCATTGCGGAAGTACTCATGGCATTCACTCTTTCCCATGAATCTGCACGGTCACCTCGGCACCCGGCATCACGCGCGCCAGTTCCTCGACGGCAGTCTGCAGGATGTTACGCAGGTTGACCGAGGCGCTGATGCGCGAGGCGATTTCACTAATCGTGCGCTCGCGGACGGCGCGCCGTTGCGCTTCCTGCAAGAGGCGGGCGTTTTCCAGCGCCAGGCCGGCGCGTTCGGCGATCGCCTGCGCCAACGCCAGATCGTCCTCTCTCCAGCGTTGCGTCGCGCCAGCAGAACGAATATGCAACACACCGACGACCTCGTCGCGCACCTTGACGGGAATTGCCAGCGCCGGTTCGCCTTCTTCCACGACAACCGGCTTGCCATTCTGCGCGGCGGCCTGCACTTCCGGCCGCTCCAGCGGTTCAGTCAACACCTCAACCCCGCGCGGCGAATAACGCATACCCCGCACCTGTCGCGCCAGCCTCTCCCATTCCGTCTGCAAATACTGGCGATAGGTTGCCTGCATCTCGCTCAAAAGGCGACGGCTGCTGGCATACAGGCGCGCATTCTCCGCCGCAATCGCGATCTGGTCGGCCAGAACGCTCATCACCTCGACATCCTCCTGACGAAATGCCAGAGGCTCCGTGCTTTGAATATCCAGCACTCCGATCACCCGTTCGCCAAAGATGATCGGCACCGCCATTTCCGAGGCGGTTTGCGGCAAATCCGGGTTATTGAACCAGACCACGTCCTCGCCAACTTTGTTGGCCACGCGTGGACGGCCGGTAGAGGCCACGTAACCAACGATACTGGTCGCGCCCAGAGCCAGTTTGTGCCCCCGTTGCAACATCCGTTGACCACCTTCGCTATTCGAAGCCCGGAAGACCGCATACTGGCGTTCGTCGTCAATCATGAAAATACCAGCATGATAGTACCCAAAGCGTTCGCTAATCAGGCGCGTCACCAGGGATAAAAGTTCGTTTAAGTCCTGCGCCTGCGAGACCGCGCGGGAGACCTCCGTCACGATGCGCAGCTGTTCGGCGCGTCGCTGCAGGTCGAGCGAGGTTTTTTCCAGTTCTGCCGTGCGTTCCTGCACCCGCGTCTCCAGCGTTTCGCTGAGATGCAGCGCCTCCGCCGTCGCGGCCTCGGCGCGTTGCAACGCCTGCTCCGCATTCTGACGCGCCAGCCAGGCCAGATAGGCCATCACCGCCAGGCCGACCAGAAAAGTCCCCATGCTCATCCAGGCTTCCCGTTGCGGGTTATAAGGCACCGGCGGAGGCAACCAGCCGGCGGTTTGCGTCACGGCAAGAAAGAGGTAGGAAACAGCAGAAAAAGCCAGTACAATCATGCCCCCCTGTATTTCCAGGACGCTCATCGCGCCCAACACCGGCCACAGATAGAGAAACGAAGAAACATCCTGGTAGCCACGAATGTAGGCGCTGATCGAAATCGCCAGGCTGGTGCCCAGGAAGAAAACATAGGCCGCCGTCTGGAAACGACCGCGCCGCAAAAAGAACATTGCGACCAGCCCTACCAGCAAAGCCACCACCGCCAGCCCGGTCACGGCCAGCATACGGCGGTCCAGCAGGGCGCCGCTGCCAAGAATGACGAACAGCACTCCTGCCCCAATGTTCTGGCTGCGTACCAGTTTACGCAGGAACGATTCACCCAAAGGCGAAGAGCCGGCGACAGTCGAGGCTTCCGGCATCATAGGGCCTCCTCTGCGCTCTGGTGGTCGCTCCCCAGTTGCAGGACCACCTCTGAACCTTCAAAGATACGACCCAGTTCCTGCACCGTCGCTTCCAGGATGCTTTCTACCTGCGTCGTGGCTGTCAGACGGGCGGCGATCTCGCTCACCGTACGCTCGCGCATGGCGCGGCGGCTGAGGTCAAAATACAACCGGGCGCTATCCAGCGCGCCGCCCAGTTGAACGGCCAGTTGGGTGGCCATATTCACTTCCTCCTCCGTCCACACGCCTTCTTTCTTGAACAGACGGAGCACACCGATGGCCTCGCCGCGCACTACCACCGGCAGGTACAGCCCGTCCTGATCGGGGGTCAGGGTGGCTTTGCCGCTCTGCATCGCTTCCAGCGCCAGTGGTTCCGGCGGACGTTGCCCGATGCGACTGACGCGCTGGCCCACCGCCAGGTAACCGAGTTCAGGATAGAGTTCACGGATGGAACGCCAGGCGGCGCGGCTGATTTCGCCGTAAGCGCGCCGCGTGGCCTCCAGCGCCTCGCGGCTTTCCTCGAACAGCCGCGCGTTTTCGATGGCAATTGCAATCTGATCGGCCAGCACCTGGAGCGTTGCCACATCTTCCTCGGTAAAGGCATTGGGTTCCCTGCTCTGCACGTCCAGCGCTCCCAAAATGCGCCCGCCAACGATAAGCGGCAACGCCAGTTCGGAACGCGTCTCTGGCAAATCGGGATTCGCCAGGAAAACCGCATCTTCGCCCACATCCAGGGCAATGCGCGGCCGGCCCTCAGCAGTTACAAAGCCGACAATGCCGCGCTCGCCGACTGGCAGGCGGTGTTGACGCGCCAGCATACGCTGCCCACCCTCGCTGTTGGCGGCGCGCAGGACGGCATACTCGCCGGTCTCGTCCAGCAGGAAGATGCCCACATGGTAGAATCCGAAGCGCTCGCTAATCAAGTGGGTGACCTGCGTCAGCAGTTCGTTCAAATCGCGCAACGAGGCCGCGGCGCGTCCGACTTCGGCGGCCGCGCGCAGCTGGGTGGCGCGTCGCTCCAGCGCACGCGTACGTTCGGCAACGCGCGCTTCCAGGGTGGCAATCAGTTCGCGCAGGCGCGCGGTCATGAGGTTGAAGCCCAGCGCCAGCGTGCCTACCTCATCCTGTGTTTGTACTTCTGCTTCGGCCTGCAATTCGCCGCCGGCAATACGCTCGGAGGTGCGCGTCAGGCTGACAATCGGCGTCACCAGCGGCTGGGTCACGGCAATGGCAATCAGAATGGCCGCCAGACTGATGAGAACATTGAGGAAAACCAAACGCCGCGTCTGTTGCTGCACCGGCCTCAACAAGATTTCCTGCGGCACAAAGGTCACCAGATACCAGTTCGTCGAGGGCACGAGCGCGGCGCCTGCCTGTTCATCACGGAATTCCTCTGCCTCTTCAGGTTCGAACTCCCCGGAGAAGACCGGGGAAGTCTTCAGGTTCGCCAGGCCCTCCGTCAGGCCGGGCAACGTGAGACTCAACTGATCCGCCGGCAAACGCGGCAGGCGATGGGCCGCCGCCAGAACATTCAACTGACCGCTTTCCGGATTGACCACCCGATAACGCATGGCTGGAGCGCGGCTGTGCGCCAGCACGATGCGCTCCTCGTCCAGCAGCATGGCCCCCACCCCTTCGCCCAGTCCCTCGCTGTTGCGCGCCAGCAGGTGTTGGAGCACCGCCGCCGAATACACCACATCCAGCACGCCAATTTTCTCGCCCGTTGCCGTGCGGACAAGGGTGGAGAAATGAATTTCACCGGATGAATCCGCTGTCGGGAACTGTACAGAAGAGACGTAGGGGAAATCACTGTCGCGCGGGGTATAGAAATATTCCTGAGTCAACACCAGCGAGCCAACCAGACTCTTATCCGTACTGGCCTGAACCATACCCAGCCAGTCAATTACCGTGTAGCGCACAATATACACCGGGTCCTTGCGCGCCAGCGCGATAAGCGTGTTCTCCATTGCGCGCCGCAGGTCATTATCTTCAAAAAGATACACGCGCGCGCTTGCGCCAGTCGGGCGCGGTTGCCCCAGGAAATCCTCAAAGACGGGCATTTGCGCTTCAATACGCACCGCGTCCAGGTTGGTGCGGACGAATTCATCCAGCGCCGCGGCTATCTGACGGGCCGAAAAGGTCAGATTCTGATTCGCCTGCTCAATCAACGCCGCCTGAAAACTGGCCCGGTTGATGGAAGCCAGCAGCGCCGTCGGGACAATGGTCAGGGTGCCCAGAATCAGCACCATCTTGACGCGAAACGGGCTGGTACGCAAACTGCGGAACACGAACAGCGCCAGACCTGCCCCGCTGAGGATCGTCAACGCCAGCACCAGATTGGAGGCCGTTTGCGTTTCCCTGGTCAGCAGTAACAGCGGCTTGGTCGTTGCCAGCAACTGAATCGCGGAACTGGCCAGCAACGAGAGCACCGTCGCCACCACGAAATCGGTCTGCGGCAGCACCTGAACGGCAATCAGCACCGCGAACACAATCGCCAGCGTCGCCGCCAGAGGCAGTAGCAGAGAAGACGCGGTGAACACCGAGGCCCCGATCAGGCTCAACAGAATGCCCAAAATGGCCAGATGGCCGGCGAAACGCGGCCGGTTGAACCAGCACAGACCGCTTGCCAGCCACACTACCCCCGCGCTGACCAGCCAGGCATTGCGAAAGATATGATCTCTCAGGCCCCACGCTGCCGGAGCAAATCCCATCAGCAAACCGAGCAAGAGCAAGGCAATCGTCCCCAGGGTCATCATGACGATGCCCTGGCGTGCCTCTCTCGAAAGAGCCTGAAGGTATGCGCGTATCCTCTTCATAACGACTCCGACTCGCCGTCGTGACTACTCCTGAAGGAACGAAGGGTTAAGCAACGTGTTCAAATCGAGTGGCTGACTGATATCGCCCAAACTGGTCAGGAAATACAGATTACGCTGGGCAACATAATAAATCGAACCGGGGTCCAGACCCGGATTTTCGGCAAAGAAGCGACGATTGTCCTCCAGCGTGTAGAACGTCACCGTGCCGGAGAGGCCCAGTTCACGCGCCGGGCGACCGGTAACCTGTTCAAGAATGGCGCTGGCCTCCTGAGGGTGAGCGATGCGGTAGGCGGCGGCCTCGTTCCAGGCCCGGACGAAGGCGCGCACCCGCTGCGGTTGTTCCTGCACAACGCGCTGACGAAAGACAATCAGATTCGGCAATAACGATCCGTAACGTTCACTGGAATAAAGCAACCGCAGGCCCTGGCGCATCGCCTGACTCGTGTATGGCTCCACCACGAAGCCCGCGTCCACGACTTCAGGAATACTGGCCGGCACATCCTGGGGCTTCATTTCAATCAGCGTGACATCCCGTGAGGTCAGGCCGGCGGTTTCCAGCATGTAGGAAATAAACATTTCGCTGGAAGTGTGGAGGGTAACGCCAATACGCTTGCCGCGCAAATCCCTGACGTTGCCTATTTCCGCCGCCGCGACGACCGCCGCGATCCCCCCGTTATCGCTGACAAACACACCCTGCAAATCCGTCTTGCTCGCCATCAGCAACAGATCGCCAATGGGGAAGATGCCGCCATCAATCACCTCGGCCACCATATCGGCGCGCGCTTGAGAATAGGAATCATACAACACCGGCTCCACGTTGACCCCATAGCGCTGAAACAGCCCCATTTGTTGTGCCAGCAGGAGGGTGTAATCGCCCTCACGATACGTCCAGGCGAAACGCAACGGCGCGGCAGGCGCCGGCGTCGCTTGCTGACCGGCGCAGGCCGTCAACAGGACGACAAGAACCCCAGCCAGTACTGCCCGCACCCACACTCTCCGGTATCTCATCCGCCGACCTCCTCCCCTTGTTCGAGCAACTGAATGCGAATTTCCGCCTCCTTCAACCCAAAGGATCGCTGGAACTCGCGCACAGCCGTCTGAAGCACATTTTCCAGGTCAAGGGTGGCGCGCAGACGGGCGCTCGTCTCGCCGATCAACCGCTCGCGCGCGGCCAGTCGTTGCGCGTCTTCCAGCAGACGGGCGTTTTCCAGTGCCAGCGCCAGCCGTTCAGCCGCTTCCTCAACAAAGGCAACCATTTCCGAGGGCGCTTCTGCCGTGGCGTAACGCAATGTCAACACGCCCAGGGTCTGGCCGCGCAACTTGATGGGAGTCGCCAACAGACCGGCATCTTCTCCCTGCGCGACGACCGTTTGACCGCGACGCAAGGCTTCCAAATCCTCCGGCGCAGGCGCTTCCAGCGGCTCGGGCGCCAGATCCGCATAACGGTAACCGAGAATCCGCCGCCCGCCCTGGGTGTACGCCTGCCAGGTGCGACCCACCAGTTGCTGGAACAGGCGTTCCATTTCGGCCATATTGCGTTGCAAGTCGGCGCGCAAACGCGTCCGTTCGACGACCATGGCCAGATAATCGGCCACCGCCTCCACCACGGTAAGTTCTTCTTCGTCAAACGCCGCGACCTTTTCACTGTGCAAATCGAGCACGCCGACCATCCGCTCACCAACCTTCAACGGCACGGCAACTTCGCACTGTGTATATGGCAACAGAGGGCTGTGCACATACGATGAGGCCGTGGACACATCAGCAATCAGGTACAGTTCGCCGCTTTCCATCGCCAACCCGGCCGGGTTATTGCTTCCCCGCGCCACGCGATAGCGGTTGGCCACCATGACTTTGCCTGCCTCATCCCCTGCCGCCCGCAATATGGCAAATTCGCCATCTTCTTCCAGCAGGTAAATACCCGCATGGTACAGGTCAAAACTCTGGCGCAGCAGATGCGCCGCATGTTGGAGCACCTCTTCCTCTTCTGCTCCGCCTGCCGCGCGCCGTGCAATCTCCGAAACCGCACGCGCCTGCAACGCGCGCCGCTCCACCCTGTCTCGCTGTTCATGCAACGCCTTTTGCAAGGACTCCACTTCCTGCTGCCAGCGCGCGACCGCCCCGTTCAGCGCCGCCGTCAACGCACCGATTTCGTCCTCATAAAGCACCGGCAGCGGCTCACGCGCGGCTTCCACCGTTTCCGCCGTCACTTTTGGCCCCAGTGCCTGCAGCGGGAGCAGAATCGTGCGACTTACTGCCACAGCAATCAGCCAGGCCAGGCCAGCACTGAGGAACGCCACCGCCAGCCATGACCAGAAAGCCAAACGCCCGACCGCCTCCCCGCCTGGCCAGACGATGACGCCCAGTGCCAGCACCGGCGCCGCTGCCGCCAGCAACACGGCCACGATCAGACGTCGCTGAAGCGGAAGAGGATAGCCGCTGGCCGGCAGGATAACCAGCGCGCCAATCAGCAGGAACGCCGCCCAGGGAAGCAGCCAGCGCATCTGCGCTCCCGCGACTAACCGCGCCACAGGCGAAGCGAACTCCAACCACAACACCGCCAGCGCCGCGACCACTCCTTCCAGCGCCAGGGCCAGACGCGGCCGCAGGCGCGGTGGAGCACCAAGAAACGCCATGCTGAGCGGAACCAGAAGAGCCGGCAGGACCAGCAAACCGCTGATCCCTGAAACAAACACCGTCAGCCCGCCCCAGAACAAGGCGTTGACCAGGCCCAGCCAGACCGCGGCCAACGCTGGCCGCCCCCGGCTCAGCCAGAAGCGGCTGAAAAGGAAAAGACCGGCAACTGCCCCGCTGAGCAAAGCCAGGGCCAGCCATTGCCATTGTCGGGCAATCAGGTATCCTCCCAGAAAAGCCAGCGTCAACAAGGCGCCAGCCAGAGGGGCCATCAGGCTGGCCGCAGATAGAAACTCCTGCCGACGTCGTTCAGAGGGTGAAAGCAAAGGCCGTTCCATCGCTATTCCTGAGAGGTTGCCCGCCGTCCGGCGCCATTACCGGCTTCGGACGGCTGGATAAACACGGAGACCTCACGCACATTGGGCAAACGTTTCAATTCGCTGACCGCTGTCTGGAGCAAGACTTCGGGCTCCAGCGAGCGACTGAAGCGTGTGGTCAATTCACCGATCATTTGCTCCTGCGCCGCGCGTTGCTGTGCCTCAGCCAGCAGGCGCGCATTTTCCAGTGCCAGGGCCACCTGCTCGGCAATTTCGGTCGCCAGGGCACGGTCGGCTTCGCTCCAGGGTATGTCTTCCTTGCGCGCCAGCGCAATCACGCCAATCTTCTGCCCGCGCAGGGTCACAGGGATCTCCAGACGATTGCCTGCCTCCCCGGCCGCCGGCTTCTCTGTCCTGTCCGCCGGCACCAGGCCGGCCGGCGTGTAGCGGTATCCTCGCCGCTGACGGCGCACCCGGCTTTCCCAGGCCTGACGAACGCTTTGGGCAGTCAGCGCATTGACCTGACGCAGTGCCGCGCGGCGATCCTCGTCCAGACGTTGATTCTGGATGACCAGCGCTATCTGGGCCGCAATCGCCTCGGCGGCCTCGACATCCTCCTCGGTAAAATCGCGCGCGCGCTCCGATTGCAAGTCCAACACAGCCACGATACGCCCGCCGGCGCGAATCGGCACGGCCAGTTCAGCGCCACTGCTGGCCAGCGTAATCTCCGATTGAAGCGCGCGCTCCTGACGAATTTCATTCGCCAGGAAGGGGCGTCCCAGATAAGCCGCCGCGCCCACCGCCGTGCGTCGCTCGACCGCCACCGTCTGACCGGGCGAAAGCGGCGAACGTTGATCCATCATCGCCGCCACCCGCAATGTCAGGGTACGGCCATCCTCTTCCAGCCACAGCAGGCCAGCATGATAGTAATGGCTCGCCAACGTCCTCACCGCCTGCTGGAGAAACGCATCGATATCCTGAGGCAACAACGCCAGCCGCCCGATACGCGCCACCAGTTGCAAACGCGCCTGTTGACGCGCGACCTCAGCCCGGCTGAGCTGCAGACTCGCTTCGGCGCGCTGACGCAGCGCCTGGGCGCGCTTCCATAACGTACGCATCCCCCACGCCAGACCGCTCACCTCCCCACTGCCATAGCAGGCTGGAAGAAAGTCCTCGCTCCGCTCATGACTCGCCAACAGGGCCTCTTGCAGCGCCTCCAACGGACGGCGGAGCGCGTCCACCAGCAGCCCGGCGGCCAGCAGGGCAAGCAAGAGGGCCAGAACTCCCGCTCCTCCCCACTGCCACACCGCCAGACGCAGCAGATACGCCTCCTGCGCCCCCGCCTCACTCAGGTCAACCAACCTTTGATAGCCAATGCCACCCAGCAAAAGGGCGGCCATCCCAACCAGCGCCACCGGCACAAAATACAGACGCGTCTTCCAGCGCAGCCCAAAATCCGGCGGCCGGGGCCCATCCCCTCCCAGCATACCTTGCAAAGGCGCCAACGCCCGGTCGAGAACCAGCATCAGGAACACGGTCCAGCCTGCGGTCGCCAGCAAACAGGCGATCGCAACATGCAAAACAGGCCGCCCCGTCACGCCGCCCAACCAATGTACGCCGACCAGCAGGGGGACATCCACAACCAGCAGATTGGCCAGCACGAAAACCAGCGAAAACCGTCCTGGCAGCGTGGCCATCTCTTGCCAGGCGGTCGCGGATGCCGCTTGTTTCCCCGCGATCACGGCCCGCGCGTTCCGCGTGGAGACGATGCCATAGCCAGCCAGCAATGCCATTCCCAGCAGCGTCATGGGCGCAAAGATTGCCAGCATCAAACGGATCGGCAGGGCCGACCAGCGCAGGCTGAATCCCAGATAGAACACGCCGGGCAAGATGGCAGGCAGGGTCAACGCCTGCGCCAGCCAGAGGATCCGCCCCGGATACTTCCCCTGCCAGCGCAGAGAAAGACGCTCAAACAGACCGCTCGCGACGTGCGCCTGATTCATACACTCCCCTCCGCGGTTTCTTCTGGCGAAGCCAGTTCCAGATGAATGCTGGCTTCTTCGGCGCGCAGGGCGCGGCCCAGTTCACGCACCGCCGTTTGCAAAATCGTCTCGATATTTTGCGAAGCCCAGACTTTACGCGTAATCTCCGCGGTCAAACGCTCGTGCAACGCCATCTGCTGGCTCTCCTCCAGCAGACGGGCATTTTCCAACGCCAGGGCCGCCTGAGTTGCCACCGCCTCAATCAGACTTCGCTCTTCTGGCGACCATTCGCTTTCGCCCTCCAGCGTGATTTGCCCGATGATTTGATCGCGCAGCGTTAACGGCACATCCAGCACCGCGGCCCCTTCCGGCGGCGAAGTGCCAACGGTGTACTCCGTAGCCTCGCCGGCCGGCAGCCTGCGCGACCAGGCCTCGGCTACATACTGACCATGCAAGGTGCGAATCTCTTCCAGATTGGCTTCCAGTTCGGCAAACAGGCGAGCATTTTCCAGAGCAATGGCCAGCGTGTCGGCAATGTTCTGCATGATAGTGATGTCGTCTTCATCGAACGCTTCCGGCTGGTCAGATTGAATGGTCAGGGCACCGATAGCCCGTTCACCGACAACGAGCGGCAACGCCAGTTCCGAACGCGTCGCCGGCAGGTACGGATTGGCAAAACGCACTGCCTCTTGACCCACGTCCAGGGCGATGCGCGCCTTACGATTGAGGATTGCCCAGCCGACCATGGAGGATTCGCTCAGGGAGAGACGGTGCCGCGCGGCCAGCATTGCCGCCCCGGCCTCCCCTGTGCCCGCGCGCAACACCGCATACCGTCGGCTTTCATCCAGCAGGAAAACGCCTGCATAGTACAACTGGAAGCGTTCCTGAATCAGGTTCACGACCTGTTGCAACAACGATTCCGTTTCACGCACACCGCTGATAAGCCGCACGATCTCTGCCACGTTGCGAATCTGCGTCGAGCGGCGTTCCACTTCCTCCGCATGGTAACGCAAAGTGGCCTGGTCTTGCTCCAGTCGGGCCGCGCTGGTGAGCGCCTTTTGCAGGGCGGCCTGCAAGCCGCGTATCATGACGCTCAGCGGAAGCGCCACGGCCACTCCCACCAGCGCCAATACGGCACTGCGATTTATCCACGCCGACCAGTCATCCGAGGCAAATACATCGGTCGGGGTCAGGAGATGACGGCTCATCAGGAATCCTACCGTCGCTGCCGAGACCGCCCCCAACCCCAACGCCACCGCGCCGCCGCGTCCGCCAAAGAACAACGTCGCCAGGAAGACAAAGGCGAGCATGAAAATCGCCCCATCGGTCGTCACCCCGCTTTGCAGGTAATTGGTCAGGCCAAGTACGTAGGCCAGCCCAATCAGACTGAGCGCGCGCAGACGATAGGGCAAACGCGGCGCCAGGGTAATCACCAGCAGCCAGACGATGGCCAGAGTATAGATCACAAAGGCTGACCGCGGCGTACGCTCGAACGAACGGACGACAACCAGGAAATAGTCCAGCAGTCCAAAAATCAGGACGCCAAGCAAAACATGGTTGAGGATGCGCCCGCGCAATTGCTGCAAAGCATCTGGCGCAAGTTCCACATCCTCCTCGGCTGCCGGTCGCGGGAAGAACAATCGTTTCATGATGGCCCTCCAGAGACCGAGGCGTCTTCACCGTTGGCGCCAGGACTTTCCCCCTCTCCGACTCCAACCCGAATGCGCGCCCGTCGGGCGCCCAGAACTTTGCTCAGTTCCGAGACCGTTGTCGCCATGACGCCCTGCATGTTCGTCGCGCGGCGAATGCGCGTGGTCAACTCGTAGATGAGGCGTTCGCGTTCAACCTGACGGCGTACCTGATCCAGCAGCCGGGCGTTGGCAATAATGGCGGCCAGACTGCCCGCCAGCGTGCCCAGCATTTCCTCATCGCTCTCATCATACGCGCCCAGTTGTTCGCTTTCTACGTTCAACACTCCCAGCAACTCGCCACGATAGACAAGCGGGATCGCCAGTTCCGAACGCACATCAGAACTCACCTGCAGGTAACGCGGGTCCTGGGTGACGTCGTTGACGCGCAACAATTGCTGATGTTCGGCAACCCAACCGGTAATCCCCTGCCCGAAAGGCACCTCCAGTCGGGAAATTTCCTCGGAATAGCCGGCATAGGCGCGTACACGCAATACCCGCTTTTCGGGATCGGCCAGCAGAATCGTCACCCGGTCGCCGCCCAGGGTAACCTGCAAGCCCTGCGCAGCCCCGACCAGCGCCTCTTCCATCGTGGTGCCGGAAGCCGCCGCTGTCGTGACGTGATGGAGCAGCCGGTGCTGGGAAAGGTGCTCCTGGGTCTCCGCGAACAGTTCTGAGTTGAGCACGGCGATCGCCAGCTGGTCGGCCAGGATGCGCAGCACCGCCATCGCGTCTTCCGTGAACGCGTACGGCTGAGTGCTCTGCACGTCCAGCGCGCCTAGAATGCGCGCGCCGACCTTGAGCGGCAGGGCGGCCTCGGCGCGCGTCTCGGGCAGGAGCGGGTTCGGATAGTATGTGGCATCGCGTGAGGTGTCATTCACAATCAGCGGTTCGCCGCTGCCCGTCACATACCCCACGATAGACGTTGAGCCAATCTTCAAACGGTGGCCGGAGCGTTTCATTTGCTGGCCGGCCTCGCCGGTAGCCTCGCGGATGACCGCATATTCATTGGCCGCATCCAGCAAAAAGACGGCGGCATGGTAGAACGCAAAACGTTCTCGAATCAGGTTCACCGCCTTGCTCAAGACCTCATTCACATCCAGCGAGAGCGAGATTTCGCGCGCGATCTCCGCTGCGGTTTGTAACTGCACCGCCCGCCGGCGGGTTTCCTCAATCAGGTGCAGGTTATGGAGAGCATTGCCTGCCTGTGTCGCCAGCGTGCGCAGGAATTCCAGATCGTCCTCGTTGAAGGCATGTTCGCGCTCCACATCCTGCACCACCACCGCCCCCAACACCGTCTCCCCAGCCACCAGCGGCACGCCCAGCCAGGTCCGCGGCGCCCGACTTGCCAGTTGCGCCACAAACGTCGGCGAAACGTGACTCAACAACGCCAGTTCCCACGCCTCCACCGGCTTCTCGTTCACAATCCGCACCCCCAGCGCCTCCGCCCGCTCGTTGACCCGATCCGCCAGCAACAACGGCTGACGCGTCCGCACCACGACCGATGTCAACCCCTCCCCCAGCGGAAACGCCTCGACACGTTCTACCTGTCCCTCGCGCTCCTTATCAAACAAATAGGGGATGCTCAACGTACTGGTTTCCTGGTGATAGAGCACGATCTGGAAATTTACCTGTCCCAGGGCCTCTTGCACGTACTCATGGAACTTGCGGTACAGGGTTTCGGAATCGGGGAGAAGGGCAAACTCTTGAGTCGCACGCGTCAGGACTTCCACCCCTGCCATGCGTCGCCGCATCTGGCGTTCCTTCTCAATACGCGTCAGTGTATCGGCAACCAGATTGGAAAGGGTCAGATAAGGTTGCACGCTGCTGTCACTCAAGGGCCGTGTCTCACGCGTGCCTACCAGAATAATCGCTACTATTTCCTCTTGCTGGCGGACCGGCACCAGCGCCGCGCTGAAGATATCCAGGCGGCGCAGCAAACGCACCAGTTCGTAAGGCAGCGCTTGCAAGCGCGGGCCATCCCCTACAAACCAGCCGGACGCAACGTAATCTTCCAGATCGCGCACCGCCACGGCGACCCGTTCGGGCAGAGCAATTTCATCCTGGGCCAGCGGATCAAACCCTACCCCCAGGCGCAGTTCATTCGCTTCTGCCACCAGATAGAGCGAGACATAGGGACTGCGCGCGAACACCCGCCGGATGGCCGAGACGACGTCGGCTTCCGACTCCGCTTGGGTCACCTGATAACTGCCACGATAGAGTTCCGAAACGTCTTCAACGCCAAATTGCGCCGTCTGGAAACGCCGCGCGTTTTGCACCGCGACGGCGATCTGGTTGGCGAGAATCTGCAAGATTGACACCGCGCTCCAGTCGTCAAAGGCGTCGGCTTTCTCACTCTGAACATCCAGAACCCCTACCAGCACCTCGCGCACCAGCAACGGAATGACCACCTGGGATTGAGCGCCATCCACCAGAGCCCTCTCCACCTGAAGCGCATCTTCGCTGGTCTGGGAGGCCGTACGCGATAACTTGTTCTGCGCCGCCCAGCCGATAATAGACGATGAACCAACGGCTACGCGCAAACCCTTTTCCGCGCTACCTGCCCCTTCCTCGCGCGCGACCTGCTCGACCAGATAACGCCCACTCTCGTCTAACAAAAACAGCCGGCTGGCATAAAAACCCAGGCGCGTGGGAATCAAACGGCTCACCAGACGACCGATTTCATCCAGTGAGCCGGCTGCCGCGATGACCTGCCCAACGGCGACTGCCTCGCGAATCTCCGCCGTGTGCTCCTCCACGCGCTTTTCCAGGTTCTCGCGCAAGTCTACCAGTTCTACCGTCTGTACTTCCTCCAGTTGACGCTGCGCCGAGGCAATCACCGCCGCGATGATCCCCACAAAAGCCACCCCGCCCCCCAGTGTAAAGGCCACGCGCCGCTCCAGACTGGTCGAAGGAGGCAGCAGCAGGGCATAGAGCACCACGCCCAGGCTGAGCCAGATGGCTGTCCGCAATCTCAACAAAGCGCCAGCCAGAATCAATGCCGCGCCCACCAGGAGCAATAACGAAACCGGCGCGAGGCGAAGGTCAAAGAGCGGATACACCAACCCCCAGATAAACAGACTACCCACCAGCCAGCCAATCCCACTACGGTAATTGACAGAACGGCTGAAGATATAGGCCAGCAGCAGCGCCAGCGCCAGAAGGCTGAGCGAGGTTGGCAACCAGACCGGCGAGCCATTCGCGACGGCTATCAACACCCACATCAAGACGAACAGTACTCCCAGGGCAGAGGCCGCCGCTGCCAGTCGCGCCCGACGGATGACAAGCGGGTCGCGCAAACTGTCACTTGGCTCGGTTAAAACAATGGCTATCCTCTTGATTCGTTCCCAAAATCTGGAAAACATGGGAGGCTCCTGGCAAACATGCCGGCTAGCTCATCTCCCAAACTGGCTCGCCGGCCAGAATACGACGAATCTGATCGGGGAAGCGATCGGGATCGAGTGGTTTGCCCAAAAAACCGTTGAAGCCGGCCGCACGCGCCTTGTTCATTTGCTCCACACTGGCCTCGGCCGTCACCGCGACAATCGGGACCTTTTTCAATCGTTCCGAGCCGGAGGCGCGAATCTTCCGCAAGGCGCCGTAGCCGTCCTCATAGGGCAGACGAATGTCCATCAGGATCAAATCCAGACGCGGCAGGGTATCTGCATACTCCACCACCTCATACCCCGACGTCTTCCACTCGCAATGAATACCCAGATAACCCAACATCCGGGCGATCAAGACGAAATTCGAAACATTGTCCTCAACCACCAGCACGGTGGCGTCTTTGGGTATGCTCGCCCGCCGCATGCCCGGCTGGGTATCGGTGACCGGATTCGGTTGGGTCGTTTCATCAGCCAGAGTGTTCATCGTTTCCTGATATATCTCTCTACTTGTTGAGGCAGAACGTCAATATCCACCGGTTTCTGAATATAGCCATCGCAGCCGGCTTCCAGCGACTTCTCGCGGTCGCCGCGCAGCACGTTAGCCGTCAGGGCAACAATAGGCACATTCGCCAAACCGGGCATCGAACGTATTTTGCGTGTCAGGGTGTAACCATCTACCTCGGGCATGTTGATATCAACCAGAATGAGGTCAGGGACCTGTTCTTCCAGGACTTGCAGCGCCTCCTGGGCGCTGCCGGCCTCGAGGACATCGTACCCTTCTGCCATCAACACGCGCCGGACCAGGATGCGATTCTCCAGATTATCCTCGACGTACATCACCGTCCCGTTGCTCATAATAAATTCTTACCTCCACCTGTGATTCTACTCGTGGAAAAAGAGCATCTGCATAACAGCATCCTTACAGTTAACCAACCTGTCGCTGCAGTTAACATATTATAGTACAAAATTGTAACAACCTACCCACATATCCATCCTTGTCATTGCGAGCCGCCGCAGGCGGCGAAGCAATCCCCTTGCTTGCCGGGAGATTGCTTCGCTACGCTCGCAATGACAAGAGGCAGAGGGTTCTCCATTAGCCATGGTAGGTAGTTACAACGAAGGATACATTACCGCTCCCCCACAAGGTCTGCCGAAGGCACCCTACTGCCAGCCGCTTTCCGTTGCCACCAGATAACCCACCTGCTCCAGTTGCGGCTCCTTCAGGTCTGTCACTACCGTCAAGACAGCCTTTCCCCAGCCGCGCCAGTAACCCTGCCAGCGCCGCGACAGGGCCGGGTTGATGACCACGCAGGATTGCCACGCCTGGCCGCCGGTGCCCAGTTCCGGCAAGTTGACTTCCACCTGTCGCGTGTCCAGGCGCAGCCCCTGCCGCAGCGCCTTGAGCGCCGCTTCCTTCAGGCTCCAGAAAAGCGTCACCGCCAGCGCGCGTTGACTATCCGGCACACGGGTCAGCGCCTCTTGCTCCTGCGCGGTGAGATAATCGGTCTCAAAACTGGACGGGCGCGGTTCAACAAGTTCCACATCCACGCCGAGTTCTCCCCCGGCGGGTTGCCAGGCGACGAACGCCAGGCCGGCGCGGTGACTGATGGACAGCACGCCGGGCAGCGGCTCATCATCCACAAAGGCCACCGGCGCGCCGCCGCCTTCAGGGAGAATGTCCACTGCCGAGAACGGTCGCGCCGCCAACGTCGGCTCCGCGCGACTCAGCAGCACCTTCGCCGCATAGCGCCCCAACCACCACTCCTGACGCCGACGCGGGAAGCGCAGCCTCTCCAGCTGCTGCCTTTCACGCGGAGAAAGGAAATCGTCCCGCCAGGGGAGACCCCTCTCTCCCGCGGCGCTCTCCAGAAGCAACCAGGAAATCATGCCGTAACCTGCCACGCGGCGCTACAGAAGTTCGCCGCGCCCGATCTTCACCGACGCCGCCTAAAGTGCGCGCTCCGCCGTGTCCTCGCGCACGCTATGCCCGCCTTTCACCAGTATCCGGAGCGGCTGCAGGAGTTCCTCGCCGACCGAATAGGGCAGCGGACTGGTGCGGTAGCCTTCCAGTTCCAGATAGACGCGTCCACTCGCATCTACCACGCGCGCGTCGAAGCGCAAACCCTCGGCGTCTTGCACCGGGCGGACTTCCGCGTAAACGGCTTCGCCGTTCGGTTGGACTTCGTAGAACGTGACGCGCTCGATCGCACGCGGCAGAGCCAGCACGCCTGTCTTTCCGGCCTCCCAGATGCCGGCGGTTTGCAGACACAATTCCAGCAAAACCGGCGCGGTCAACAAGGGTTGCTCTGTCGCGAGGATGGGAGGCCGCTCAGCGCGCAGTCGGCCCACCACATGGCCATTCGCCGGCGCGACGCTTTCCAGCACCTGAAACGCCGGCCCATGGAAGTAAAGGCGATAGATATGGTCGGCATTAACTGCTGCCGTCTCATCAATCTGCGGCGGCTGACTCTGTGGCGCCTGCCGTTGTTCCGTTTCGGGCATCAACCAGACTTTGCCAGCGAAATGGCGCTGGTGGTCCACTGCTCCGCCCAGCCGGGTCAGGCTCGATTCCAGCGTCACGTACGCCACCAGGCCGGCTGCCTCTCTGACTACCTGCGCCTTCCAGGTCAGGCGACGCGGCTGGTTACGGTAGAACTTGAACGGAGTCAGGAATTGCACGTCTTCCAGACGGGCCACGCGCAACGCGCCCTTCTGGGCAGCCAGGGTAGTGGCAATGTGTTGCGCGGCGGCAGAGAATCCCTCGATGCCCATCACGCCCGGCAGGAGTGGCGTACCATCCAGCGCGTGATCGCGCAGGAAGGGTTCCACGGTTGGGTCAAGTTCGGCTTCCAGGATAACGCCCGCGTGCAGGTCAAGGCCGCTCACCCGGCTGAGCATGACGTGTGGTGGGTTGCCTTCCGTCAGGGCCGCGTTGGCCTTTTCCAGGTCCAGGCCGCCATCGGCCGGCCAGGTCTTTTCCATCATTCCCAGCGCGCCGCACAAGACCGCCTCACCGGCCGGGGCATAGACCAGTTCCCGATAAACCATCGGCGCGGCTTCCTCCGGCGGCATCATCTCCACGCCGGCGCGCCTCATCAGCTCCGGTATTGAACCGCGCGCGGCCATGCCTACCTCGCCCCAGGGCCCCCAATCCAGCGCAACGGTCTTAATGTGCGGATACTGCCGACGCATGGCCGAAGCCAGGCGATCCAGGAAATCGTTGGCCGCCGAATAATCGGTCTGACCGGTGTTGCCAAAACGTCCGGCAATGGAGGCAAAGAAGACCATTGCCCGTGGCCATTGCTGACGCGCTTCCAGCGCCTTGAAGATATGGAAGAAACCATCGGCTTTAATGGCCACCGTCAGACGGAATTCGTCAAATGGCTTCTGCTCCAGTTTGCGCGAGCGTTCAATGCCGGCCGCGTGCACGAGCACGTCCACCCGTCCTTCCGCCTGAAGCACGGCCTCGACAACCCTTTCCACATCTTCCGCGCGCGTCACATCCGCCGTCAGGTACGTGACCTGCGCGCCCAGAGCGCGTATCTTTTCCATCACATCGAGCAAAGCCGCCATGCGCTCCATCGCTACCAGCCGGCCTTCCAGTTGCACCGGCGTCACCTTTTCGCCCTGCGCCATCAGGCGCGCCATCAGTTCGCGGCGGAAGGCCTCGCGATCGCGACGCAGACTTTGCAAATCGGCGTCCTGCGGGTCAGGCGCCGGCTCGATGCCGACCAGATAGAAACGGCCCTGCGTCTGTCGCGCCAGATCGAGGACGACGCGTCCGGTAATCCCGCCGCTCCCACCACTGACCAGAAAGACGCTGGTCGAGTCCAGATTCAGGTTGGCCGTTTCTCCCAACGGCGTCGGGCGATTGACAATGGTATAGCGTTGTTCGCCCAGCCAGCCAACTTCCGTCACCACCGGATCGAAGAGAGTCTCATCCACAAGGCGGCTCGCTACCTGACTGGCCGGCGCTTCGGGAGCAAAGTCCACCACTTTGACGAACGCCTGAGGACGTTCCATGGCGATAGCCTTCGTGAAACCGCTGACCAGACCGCCCAATGGCGCGGTGGCGCCTTCCGGCTGATACCCGAACAGGCCGCCGCAGCGCGTGGCAGATACCAGGAAAACCTCCTCCGGCAACGCGCGCAGGACGTGGTAAAGGCCATAGAGACGGCTTTCCACAGCCTGCTGCCAGAGTTCGGGGGTCATCTCTGCCAGCGGCGGTTCGACATCCAGCGCCGCCAGATGATATACGCCTTGAATGGCGCCTGCCTCGCGCCAGGCAGCGATCTTTTCCGCCGCCTGCGGCAAATCAGATGGGGTAAGAAGGAGAACTTCCACCTTGCGGGACTTCAAACGGCGCATCAAGGCGGAGGCCACCTTGCCGCCATCGCCGATCACCAGGACGCGCTGACCAGCCTCCAGCGTCACGCCGGTCGGCTGGCACAGGTCCAGGCGCGGACGCAGCACCGGCACCGGCACGCGCCGCTTGATGACTCCTGCACTGCCCGGCGCGGCCGAGGTCGTCGACGCACTCACCGCCGACGTCGCCGCTGCCTCCGGCGCAACCGCCGCGCTGACCGGCACCGCCGATCCACTCACTGCCTCGGCAAAGAAGCGTATCACCTTCTCCAGCGTGTTGTAATCGGCCAGGCGCAAATCCTCCCGCCGCGGCACGTTATAGTGCGCCCGCATCTCGGCAAACAACTCGGCCTGCTTCACCGTGTCAATCCCTAAATCCGCCTCCAGGTCCAGACCCAAATCCAGCATCTCCACCGGGTAACCCGTCTTCTCGCTTACCAGACCCAGCACATAGGCCTTGATTGACTCGTAATCCGCCGCCACCGGCGCCGACCCACCGCCCGGCGCGGCCGGTGCCGTTGACGCACTCACCGCCGACGCCGCCGCTGCCTCCGGCGCAACCGCCGCGCTGACCGACGCCGCCGATCCACTCACTGCCTCGGCAAAGAAGCGTATCACCTTCTCCAGCGTGTTGTAATCGGCCAGGCGCAAATCCTCCCGCCGCGGCACGTTATAGTGCGCCCGCATCTCGGCAAACAACTCGGCCTGCTTCACCGTGTCAATCCCTAAATCTGCCTCCAGGTCCAGACCCAAATCCAGCATCTCCACCGGGTAACCCGTCTTCTCGCTCACCAGACCCAGCACATAGGCCTTGATTGACTCGTAATCCGCCGCCACCGGCGCCGACCCACCGCCCGGCGCGGCCGGTACCGTCGGCGCACTCACCGCCGACGCCACCTCTGCCGACGTCGCCGGCGCAGCCACCGCGCTGACCGACGCCGCCGATCCACTCACTGCCTCGGCAAAGAAGTGTATCACCTTCTCCAGCGTGTTGTAATCGGCCAGGCGCAAATCCTCCCGCCGCGGCACGTTATAGTGCGCCCGCATCTCGGCAAACAACTCGGCCTGCTTCACCGTGTCAATCCCTAAATCTGCCTCCAGGTCCAGACCCAAATCCAGCATCTCCACCGGGTAACCCGTCTTCTCGCTCACCAGACCCAGCACATAGGCCTTGATTGACTCGTAATCCGCCGCCACCGGCGCCGACCCACCGCCCGGCGCGGCCGGTACCGTCGACGCACTCACCGCCGACGCCGCCGCTGCCGACGTCGCCGGCGCAGCCACCCGTTGCGCTTCGGCGCGCGGCTGGGGTGTTTCGCCGCGCATGGCCGGCGTCGGCGCGGGCTGAGGTTGCGAGGTGGCCCATTCCAGCGGCGGTTGACCAAAGCGCCAGTTCGATTTCGCCGGCGGCTTTTGCGGCGCTCCTTCATGGCGCACCCGCAGCGTCCGCTGCACGATCTCCAGTTGAGGCGATTCATACCCCGAAACTGCCGCCAGCCAGTGTTGATAGCGCGGTGGGTCCACGCGTTCTTCGACCTGCGCCACTTTGCGCAAGAGCGTCATCGCCACCTGGGAACCGAAACCGGCGCCCAGCCGCAGCGCATACTGGACGTTGTACTTGCCGCCGCGCGCCAGATTCAAGTCGCCCAGTTCCGGATCTGGCTCGAACTGATCGTCATAGTTGGCAATCGGCGGCACGGTGCTGTATTGCAAGGCTTTGACCGCCAGCACATCCTCGATGCCCACTCCCATCGCGTGACCGGTATAGCCTTTGGTGTTGGCAATGACCACCTGGCTGGCCTTCTCACCAAAGACACGCCGCAGGGCGCGGATTTCCGCCGAGGCGCTGCCGCCGCGCGCCGGTGTATAGGTCTCATGGGAAACGAAGACCGTCTGCGCCGCAATGTCCGCGCGCGCGATGCCAAAGCGTTGTTCGGCCTGCTCCAGCAGGCGTTCCATGACCTCCGAAACATGCTCGACATCCAGGCGAGTGCCATGGAAAGCGCTGTTGGCGATTTGAGTCGCCAGGATTTCACAAATGGGCATCATGCCGCGTTCGCGCACCGCATCCTGAGATTCAACCACCAGCGCCGCTGCGCCCATGCCCGGAATCATCCCGTTGCGGCGCCGGTCGAACGGCAGAGCCGCCAGTCGCAGATTCCCTTCGGCGGTAGCCGCGCCGGTGGCCAGCAGTGCCGTCGGAATCCAGCCGCTCAAGGGGCCAGTGGTGACGTCATCGCCGCTGACGACAACGACGCGCCGGCAACGTCCGCTGCGAATCCAGTCTTCGGCGATCGCCAGAGCATGCGTGGTAGACGCGCAAGCCGCGTTGACGTGCGTGTTCGGGCCACGCGCGCCAATGTATTCGGCGAACTGCGCATGTCCCATCGGCAAGACACGGAAAATCAGCCGGCGGTCGAAACGATAGTCCAGCGCGGCGATTTCCGCTTCCAGCGTCAACAGGCGCTGCTCGATGGCCGCGCGCAGGTTGCCCTCTGGCGCCAGGGCCAGCAATTCTTGCAACATTGCCCGTTGACGGACAAGGTTATCATACGTGTAATAACGGCTGGCCTCCTCCGCCATCCGATCCAGACCAGGGAAGGCCGAAGCAAAGACCACGCCGGTTTCGTCGCGCAATGCCTCCGGCAGCATCCAGCGATTGGGCAGGTAGGAGCCGGTTGTCGTCCGGCGATAGTCCATCACCAGCGGGATGCCGGCGTCGCGCAGGGCCTCAATGCCGGCAGCCACAGCCAGCTGGGTAGAGATGTCAAACGTCTCGACGCGCTCTTCCGGGATGCCGAAGTCATTTATCAGGTCAAAATCGCCGCGCTGACCGGCCAGTTTGAGCGTCTGTTCCAGGTCCTCAATCGTTTGCATGATGGCGCCGGCCTCGCTTTTGACCAGGCGGGTGATGCGCTTCTTCAGCATGGACCGGCGCGTCTCAAGCGGCAGTGGATCAATGCGAATCTCGCCGCTCAACAAAGCCTGAACGTTGCCATCGTCGAACACACGCCGTCCACGCCCCGGCAGGCCCAGGCCAGCGCCGCTGATGACCACCGAGCCGGTCAGGGGTTGCCAGCCGGGCGTTACCGGGCGCGGCGTCGCGGCCGGCGCCGGGGTATGTGCCGCGCGCACGTCTGGAAGTGGGGAGGCCGCCGCACGCGGTTCTGCGCCGGAGGCATACAGGCCGCACAACGCCTCGCTGAACGAGACGAGGCTGCCCTTGCGAGGATGATTCGTAGCCAGCACGCTCACCTCCTCCTTGCCCTTGAGAATATCGTTGACCAGCGAGGTCAGCACCCGCTTGGGACCCACCTCTACGAAGACGCGCGCCCCCAGCGCATACATCGTTTCAACCGACTTGATAAACTGCACCGGCGAGGCCAGTTGCAGGGCCAACATGTCCAGAATCTGCTCGCGCTCGGCAGGATAAGGTTCGCCGGTCACATTGGCGATGATCGGAATGCGCGGCGGCTGAACATTCATGCGGGCAATGATCTGCCGCAAGGGGATGCTGGCCGGGGAAACAATGCGACTGTGGAAAGCATGGGAAACTGGAATCTTGACCGCTTGATAGCCCTCCGCCAGGAAAGCCTCAATGGCCGCTTCCACAGCGCGCGTCTCGCCCGCAATAACCGACTGCAACGGGCTGTTCAGGTTGGCAATGATGACATATCCCGGAATATTGTTCAGGACGCGTTCCACCTCTTCAATCGGCGCCGAGATGGCAGCCATACACCCGTTGTCGGCCAGCGAGACGCGCGTCATTTCGCGCCCGCGCGCCGAGACGACCTCCAGAGCCTCCGCGAAGGTCAAGACGCCGGCTGCCACCAGCGCGCCGTACTCGCCCAGCGAGTGACCGGCGACCATATCCGGCGCGTAACCGTGCTGCGCCAGCAGGCGCAACAGCGCCACGTTCGCCGTCAGCACTGCCGGCTGGGTGATGGCCGTATCTTTGAGCGTGCGCTCGGCAGCCGCAATACTGGCCTCGTCATCTCTGGCGGTAAAGATGCATTCCGACAGAGGACGCCCGATGATTGGCGTCATCACCGCGTCGGCCTCGCGGAAGGTCTCGGCGACCACAGGCTCGATCTGGCGCAACTCACGCAACATGTTCGCGTACTGCGAACCCTGACCGGGGAAAAGGAAGGCCAGTTTGCCGGCCGGGCCATGACCGCGATAGATACCCTGAGCGGTCAATGCCTGCCAGCCATTGGGAAGGCCAGAATCGAACGCCTGCAAGGCCCGCTGACCACGCTTTAGCAATTCCTCCGCATCGCCATACTCAATTGCCAGGCGCTCCGCCTTGCGCAAATCCGTCAGAGTCGGCGATGCGGTCGGCGGAAGGATGCCCTGCCGCGCCTGAGCCAGCGCCTGCTGTAACTGCTCACGCAACGCCTCAACGCTATCCGCTGCCAGGAAGAGACGACCGCGCCGGGATGCCGACGGAGTCACCGTCACGCTCGCCGCGGCGACCGGCGCCGTCGCCGGAGCCGCAGCCGGCACAGCCGTCGCCTGCCGCACCTCTGCGCCGGGGAAGATTTTTCGCTCGCCTGTCAGCAGACCGGGAATGTGCTCTTCCATCACCATGTGGAAGTTCGTACCGCCAAAGCCGAAGGCACTGACGCCGGCGCGCCGCACTTCGCCATCCTGCACTTCCCAGGGTTGATTCTCGCAATTCACATAAAAAGGAATATGGGCAAAGTCAATCTGGGGATTGGGACGGGTGAAATTGACGGAAGGCGGCAAGACCTTGTGGTAAAGCGCCAGCGCCACTTTGAGCACACTCGCCGCGCCGGCCGCCGACTTAAGGTGACCAATGTTCGACTTGACCGAACCCAGCGCAATCGTGCCCGGTTTCAGACCAAATTGACCGAAAATCGAATGCAACGCGGCCACTTCGACCACATCGCCAACGCGCGTCGACGTGCCATGACCCTCAATCAGCCCAACCGTGGCCGGCGAAACATTGGCCGCCTCCCAGGCGCGACGAATGGCGCGCTCCTGACCGGCCTGATTGGGCGCCGTAATGCCTTTGCCCTTGCCGTCGCTGCTGGCGCCGATGGCGCGGATGACGGCGTAAATGCGATCGCCATCCCGCTCTGCATCCGCCAGACGTTTGAGCAAGAATACCGCCGCGCCCTCGCCCATGACGAAACCATTCGCGCCTTCCGCATAAGGCCGGGAGCCGTCCGGGCTGAGCGCGCCGATTTTGCTGAACTTGACAAAGCCTTCCACGCCCATATTGCGGTCCACGCCACCAGCGAGCACGGCATCGCACTGATACGAGTAGAGCGCCTCCACCGCCGCCTGTAACGCCGCCATGGAAGAGGCGCAGGCCGCATCGGTTACAAAACTGGGCCCGCCAAAATTGAAGACGTTGGCCACGCGACCGGCAAGGATGTTCGCCAGTTCGCCAGGCATGGTATCTTCCGTCACCGGCGGAATCGCCGCCCAAATCCGCTCCTGCATTCCTTCCAGCAACTCCCGTTGCACTTCGGCAGGTAAGTTACGGAAGGCCGGCAGCGATTGCAGGGAATCCAGATAGGCAGGCAGGTAAATGCGCATGGTAGAGCGATAATGATATTCGCCGCCCAGAGCATTGCCAAAAATAACCCCTACCCGCTCCGGGTCGAGCGCGCGCCGTTCAGGATAACCGTAATCCAGCAGCGCCTGCCGGCTGGCGGCAATCGCCCATTTTTGCGCCTCATCCATCTGCTCCAGCGTGCGCGGCGGGATCGGGATGCCCCACTTCAACGGTTCAAACTCGTAGGCGCGCACCCAGGCGCCGATCTTGGAATACGTCTTATCCGGCGCGTTCGGGTCGGGATCGTAAAACAAATCCGCCCGCCAGCGATCGGGCGGCACCTCGCGAATCGCATAAAACTTGCGCTGCACATTTTGCCAGAACGTGCTGACATCCGGCGAATCGGGCAAAATCGCGCCCAGGCCCACGATGGCAACATACTTCGCGTTCATACGACACTCACACTCCTTTGGCGATCTGCGATCCCTGCGCAAAGGTTTAACACGGCCATCACTGGATGGTTGCGACCGGTGGCCGCACCCGCACCAAAACTGCCCCTTTCTCCACCTGTTGACGCGGCGCGATGGCCACGGCCTCCACCTGGCCATCCAGAGCCGCGCGCAATTGCATCTGCATTTTCATCGATTCGAGCACCACCAGCGTCTGGCCCGTCTGGACCAGGTCGCCGGGGCGCACGCGCACCTCCACGATCAGGCCGGGCATCGGCGCGGTCAACACCCCTTCGGCATGACCTTCTTGCTTTCGTTGCAGCCGCTTCGCCAGCGTCTCCACCCGCGCTTGCAGGTAACACCCCCCCACTCTGACATCGTAAACATTGCCCTCGCGCGGGCAGAAATGCAGTTCCAGGGCCTGCTGGCCGCGCTGCAGCAAATGTAATCCTGCCTCATTGAGCGAGGTCAACCGCAGCTGCACTGGCTGGCCATCCACCATACCGCTTTCGCCGTTCAGGTGCACTTTGAACTCCTGCCCATCAATGGAAACGCAATAGACGGTCATCTTCCGCTCCTTTCCTTCAGCGTCCAGCATCTTAACCGCCGGCGCGTAACTGCTCGCGCCAGGCGATCATCTGCCAGTAACTGGCCGGTGCTGCCGCATGCCCATCGCCGCCAGAGTCTTTGTGGGCATACAACGCTGCCGCCAGCGCAATTTCCCGCAACAGGTCGGGGTGCGGGCGCGCTGGCTGTGGCTGGAAGTTTTCCAGATAGGTAGTGTGAACATTGCCGCTGATAAACGGTTGACTGGCGATAATCTGCGTGAGAAATTCGATGTCGGTCGGCACGCCGCCGATTTGAAATTCACCCAGGGCGCGACGCAAACGCGCAATAGCCGCCGGCCGGTCCTCGGCCCAGACGATGAGTTTGGCCAGAAGCGAATCGTAATCGGCGCTGACCACCAGCCCCTGATACAGGGCGCTGTCCACGCGCACTCCTGGACCGCCCGGCTCTTTGAGGTAGGTGATTTCGCCGGTAGCCGGCAGGAAGCCCTGGCTGGCATCTTCCGCCAGAATGCGCGCTTCAATCGCCGCGCCGCGCAACGTCACCTCCTCCTGGCACAGGGTCAACGGCTCGCCCAGGGCCAGCCGCAATTGCTGACGAATCAGGTCCAGGCCGGTCACCATCTCGGTCACCGGATGCTCGACCTGCACGCGCGGGTTAATCTCAATGAAGTAGAAGCGTTGATTGGCATCCAGCAGGAATTCTACCGTTCCCAGGCCACGATATTGCAGCGCGTGCCCCAGGCGATAAGCCATCTCATACAACTGCGCCCGTTGGGCACTGCTCAGGCCCGGCGCCGGGGCCTCCTCAATCAACTTCTGGCGTCGGCGTTGAATCGAACATTCGCGCTCCCCCAGGCAAAGGATGTTTCCCTGTCCATCGCCCAGAATCTGCACTTCGATATGCCGCGCCTGAGGCACCAGCGACTCGAGATAGACAGTATCATCGCCGAAGGCGGCCAGGGCCTCGGCGCGCGCCGCCGCGACCATTTCCGGCAATTCCTCAGCGCAGGTGGCCAGACGAATGCCACGTCCACCGCCGCCGGCTGTGGCCTTGACCAGCACCGGGAAGGTAACCGAAGCCAGCAGGTCATCGTAGAGAGAGAGTTCTGCCGGCAGTGGATCTTCCGTGCCGGGGAGAATGGGCAGGCCAGCCTCGCGCGCGGCGCGGCGCGAGGCAAGTTTGTCGCCGGTCAGGGCAATGGTCTCCGGACGCGGCCCGAGGAAAATCAGCCCGGCTTCTTCCACCGCGCGCGCGAAGTCGGCGTTTTCGGCCAGGAACCCGTAGCCCGGATGGATGGCTGTCGCGCCAGTCCGGCGCGCGGCAGAGAGAATCGCCTCGATGTCCAGATAGGCCTGACGCGGGCCGATGGCTACCGCCTCATCGGCGCAGCGTACATGCAGGGCTTTGCAATCCACGTCGGTATAAACGGCCACGCTGGGCAGCCCCATCTCCCGACAGGCGCGCAGGATGCGCACCGCAATCTCACCACGATTGGCAACCAGTACCTTCATCATAGCGGAATGTTCCCATGTTTGCGAGGCGGCGCCGGCTGACGTTTCTCGCGCAAAATCTCCAACGCCTGAATCAGGCGGAGGCGCGTCTCGGCCGGCGCAATGACATCGTCCAGATAGCCGCGCGAGGCCGCCACGTAGGGATTGGCGAATTCCTGACGATACTGACGCGTCAGTTCAGCCTGACGGGCAGCGCGGTCCTCCGCCGCCTCGAGTTCTTTCCGAAAGATGATGTTGACCGCCCCCTCCGGCCCCATCACGGCAATCTCGGCGCGCGGCCAGGCGAAGTTAATATCACCCTGCAAATGTTTGGAAGACATGACAATATACGCCCCGCCATACGCTTTGCGCAGGATGACCGCGACCTTGGGCACAGTCGCCTCGGCGTAGGCGTAAATCATCTTCGCCCCGTGCCGGATGACGCCGCCGTGCTCCTGCTCCAGTCCGGGCAGGAAGCCGGGGGTATCCACGAAGGTCACCAGCGGGATGTGAAAGGCATCGCAAAAGCGGATAAAGCGCGCGCCTTTGTCGGAAGAATCAATATCCAGCACGCCGGCCAGGTGATCCGCCTGATTCGCCACCACGCCCACCGGATGACCGTTTAAGCGCGCAAAACCAACCACCAGATTGGGAGCGAACTCCGGCTGCACCTCCAGGAATTCGCCCTCGTCCACGACCGCCTCAATGATCTTGTGCACATCGTAGGGCATTTGCGGGTCTTCCGGCACCAGGCCTTCCAGTTCGGGAATCAGGCGCGCCGGATCGTCGCGACAGGGACGGCAGGGCGGCGGCGTGAGGTTGTTCGGCGGCAGAAAAGAGAGTAACCAGCGCACCTGAGCCAGCGCGGTCTCCTCATCCGGCGCGGTGAAGTGCGCCACACCGCTGCGCGCGCGATGCACCGCCGCTCCGCCCAGTTCTTCCGGCGTGACCTCCTGATGCATCACCGCGCGCACGACATCCGGCCCGGTAATGAACATGTGCGCCGTTTTCTCGACCATGAAGATAAAATCACAGATGGCGGGGGAATAAACCGCTCCGCCGGCGCACGGGCCAAGAATCACGGTGAGTTGGGGAATGACGCCGCTGGCGCGCACGTTACGCAGGAAGATGTCCCCGTAGCCGGCCAGCGAATCCACCCCCTCCTGAATGCGCGCACCGCCCGAATCGTTTAAACCGATGACCGGCGCGCCGTTCTGGTAAGCCAGATCGAGCAGGTGAGCAATCTTGCGCGCATGCGCCTCACCGACCGAACCGCCCATGACCGTGAAATTCTGGGCAAAGACATAGACCGGACGGCCATCAATCTTGCCCCAACCGGTCACGACCCCATCCCCCCAGGGACGCGCCTTTTCCATGCCCAGCCCCGTGGCGCGATGGGTTACAAACAGGCCAATTTCCTGAAAGGTGCCCGGATCCAGCAACAGTTCCAGCCGCTCACGGGCCGTCTTTTTCCCTTTCGCATGCTGGGCGGCGATGCGTTCTTCGTCGCCATCCCGTTGAGCACTGGCACGCAATGTTTCAAATGGTAGGAGCTCCATAGGCCTCTTCTTCGTTGCGAAATTCACAAAGTCGCTTACCCGTAGCAAGAAACACCGCCCAGGCCTGGAAGTTGCGGGAGAAGACCGTCTCAGGCGCACAACGTCCCGAACATCGCCCCTGCTCACACGCCGGCGCCGGGCGACTGTTCGTTCAGCAATCATTATCACGGCGCAATCAAAAGCCCGCCGGGGGAGACCGGCGGGCTTTTTCTGACAGGCCCCTTCCGCTCTGCCGCGCGTATTCGAGCCTCGCGGCGAGGCGGTTTTCCTTTACCCGCCTGCTTTTGGCGGCGTTCGGGCCTTCTCCCGGCGCGCAGCGCGGACGATGGCCCAGATGATCAAGGCCGGCGGTCCAAAGATGAGCAGCGACACCGGCAGAACGAACAGCACAAACCAGATGAGGAAATCCACAAAGCCCCGGAGAAATTTGATCAGCGATTGAATGGCTTTGTTGACCGTGCCCTTCGGTTGCCAGCGACCAACCTGGATGGGCTGGACTTTCTCCTCGGCGATTAGCGTGACGTTGATCAGTGAGTAGTTCGAGGCCTCCTCATAGTACTGAATCTGGCCTTTGAGCGACTCGATTTCCGCGTTGACCGATTCCAGTTCCCGGAAGATGTCCAGCACGGATTCCGTATCGGAGGCCTGTTGCAGCAGTTGCTCAAGCCGCGCCGCCGCCGCCTGACGTGCTTTGAGGCGCGCCTGCAAATCCACATACTGAGCCGTGACATCCTGGCCCGAGCGGTCGTCTTGCAGCACTTCCACCGCGCCGTCCTCGATTTCCGCGACGAGCGTATCAAAGCGGTCTGACGGCACGCGGATAGAGATGCTCGCTTCCGGCACGGTCGCGCCAGTGGTAGCAGACGCCTGATACAACCTGGTCGAGAGGACGAAACCGCCCTCGCGCTCGGCCAGTTGGGCAATGGCGTTCATTTTTCCCTGTACCTCGGTCACTACCAGTTGCAAATCGGCGTTTTTGATGACCATCCGCCTTTCCAGTACCGAGAGGCCGGCCGGGGCCTCCTGAACGCCGGCGGAGCCGGGCGAGGCCGCCGTAGCCAGCGGCGCGCCGCCATACTCCTGCACTCCGTCCGCGGCCAAAGGCTCGCGCTCCGGCAATGGCGCGACCGCCTTCGGCGCGCAGGCGGCCAGCCATACCACCAGTGCAATCAAAACGATGGGAAAAGTCTTCTTCACAAGCTACTCCTCCTGAACCAGAACGGCTAAATCAGATGACGTACTTTAGACGACACACAGCCGGCCACAGTTCCACGCCCTGATCACGGCCTTTCAAAGCCCAAGGTAGGCCCGCAGCGCCTGGCCAGTATAGGAGCGCGGGCTGGCCATGATGTCTTCCGGCGTACCTTCGGCGATCAGTTCGCCCCCCTGCTCCCCTCCTTCCGGGCCTAAATCAATGATCCAGTCCGCGACCTTGATAATGTCCAGATGATGCTCAATGATCAACACGGTGTTGCCGGCGTCCACCAGGCGTTGCAGCACCTCAATCAACTTATGTACATCAGCCGCGTGTAAACCAACCGAGGGTTCATCGAGGACATAAAGCGTGCGCCCTGTAGCGCGCCGCGCCAGTTCCTTCGAGAGTTTCACGCGCTGCGCCTCGCCGCCGGAAAGGGTGGTGGCCGGCTGTCCAATCTTAATATACCCCAAACCGACCTCCTGTAGCAAGCGCAGTTTGCTCACCATTTGCGGGAAGGCGGAAAATTCGCTGAGCGCCTGCTCAACCGTCATATCCAGCACATCGGCAATATTGTGGCCCTTGAAGCGCACCTGAAGAGTCTCGCGGTTGAAACGTTTCCCATGACAGACATCGCAGGGCACAAAGACATCGGGCAGGAACTGCATTTCGATACGCAATTCTCCCTGACCCTGACAGGCCTCGCACCGTCCGCCGTGGACGTTGAACGAAAAGCGACCGGGCTTATAGCCGCGCACTTTGCTTTCCGGCAATTCGGCAAACAGTTTACGCACTTCATCGAACAGGCCGGTATAGGTGGCCGGATTGGAGCGCGGCGTGCGGCCAATGGGCGATTGGTCAATGTTGATCACCTTGTCGAGATATTGAATCCCTTCAATGCGATCATGCTCGCCGGGACGGGTATGGGCGCCATGCAAACGGGCGGCCAGGGCATTATAGAGCACATCAATCATCAGCGAGGATTTGCCGGAACCGCTGACGCCGGTGATGCAAACCAGTTTCCCCAGCGGGATGTTGACCGTCAGGTTTTTGAGGTTGTTCGCCCGCGCCCCGACAATGGTCAGGTGCTTGCCGTTACCGGCGCGGCGTGTGGCAGGCAACGGAATCTGTCGCCGGCCCGAAAGATAAGCGCCGGTCAAAGAATCAGGGTGAGCAATGACCTCATCCACACGCCCGGCAACGATGACCTGTCCGCCATGCTCACCGGCGCCTGGCCCCAGGTCAATGACCCAGTCGGCGGAGCGAATGGTCTCCGCATCATGTTCCACCACCAGCACCGTATTCCCCAGATCGCGTAACCCTTTCAAGGTATGGAGCAGGCGAGCGTTATCGCGCGCGTGCAGACCGATGGACGGCTCATCCAGGACGTAAAGCACGCCAACCAGCCCCGAACCGACCTGCGTCGCCAGACGAATACGTTGCGCCTCTCCCCCGGAGAGAGAGGCCGAGGAGCGGCTGAGGGTCAGGTAGTCCAGGCCAACATTGACCAGAAAACCCAACCGCGACGTGATTTCCTTCAGGATGCGCTCAGCCACCGCCTGTTGACGCGCGGTGAGCGGACTCTGCGGGCCGGCCAGATGCTTCACCCAATCCAGCACGCGTCGCACCGGCCACTCGGTCACCTCCATAATGTTCACGCCGTCCACCGTCACTGCCAGGGCTTCCGGACGCAGGCGTTTCCCCTGACAGGTCGGACACGGACGGTCGCTCATGTATTCGGAGATTTTCTCGCGAATGTACTCGGAGGTCGTTTCACGATAGCGACGCTCCAGATTCCCGATCACCCCTTCGAACTGGGTCTCAAACGTAGCCTGGCGGCCATCGCGATTCTGGTAATGGACGCGCACATATTCGCCTTGCGTGCCATAGAGGATGAGGCGCTGTTTTTCGGGCGGCAGTTCACGGAACGGCTTGTCCATGTCAATGTGGAAATGCTGCGCCACGGCTTCCAGCAATTGCCAGTAATAGCCGCTATCCTCCCGCAGGTTATTCCACTCCATAGCCACCAGCGCCCCCTCGGCGAGCGATTTTTCCGGGTCCACCACCCGATTCGGGTCAATTTCCAGACGGCTTCCCAGCCCCTGACAATCCGGGCAGGCGCCGTGCGGCGTATTGAACGAGAAGGTGCGCGGCTCAATTTCGGGAAGGCTGATGCCGTGCTGCGGACAGGCAAGGTGTTCGGAAAAGTGCAAATCGGTTGTGTCCGAGGGCGCGGAGCGCGGGGCGGCGCTCTCGGAAGAAGCCGTCTGACTTTCAGCGGCGCTCCCTGCCTGGCCCCCGAGGCACGCCACCGTGAGATAGCCGTCGCCAAACTTCAAGGCCGTTTCGACCGAATCGGTCAGGCGCGTGCGCGCCGACTGGCGTTCTTCCTCATTGCCCTCATGACGAATGACCAGGCGATCTACTACGGCCTCAATGGTGTGCAACTTGTAGCGGTCCAGGCTGATTTCATCGTCGAGAGAATACACCACGCCATCCACGCGAGCGCGGACGAAGCCGGCCTTGCGAATCTCTTCGAAAACGGCCTGATAGGTGCCCTTGCGCCCACGCACCACCGGCGCCAGAACGAGAATACGCGTGCCCTCCGGCAGGGCCTCGATGGCGTCCACGATCTCCTGCGCTGATTGTTTCACCACCTCGCGCCCGCAAACCGGGCAGTGCGGAATACCGACGCGCGCGAACAGCAGGCGCAGGTAATCATAAATCTCGGTCACGGTGCCGACGGTCGAACGCGGGTTATGGGAAACGCCCTTCTGGTCAATGGAAACCGCCGGCGAAAGACCCTCAATGTAATCCACATCCGGCTTTTGCATCTGTCCCAGGAACTGGCGGGCATAGGCCGAAAGGGATTCCACATACCGTCGCTGCCCCTCGGCGAAAATCGTATCAAACGCCAGCGAGGATTTCCCTGAACCGGAAAGGCCGGTAATCACCACCAGTTTCTCGCGTGGAATCTCGACGGTGATATTCTTGAGATTATGTTCTCGGGCGCCAACCACCCGAATCACAGCCGCCATAGGCTCCTCTTCGCCAATTATAGCACAAATGTTTTATTTTTCGCCTGGCCGAGGCAAAAGGAAATTATACCAGCCATCTCTTCCCTGCTACGGCAGATTTTTATGGTATACTTGGCGCGCTCCTGTTGGAGCCTATCTTGCCTGGGACGGGCATGAAGCGTCCCTGAGCGGGAAAAGGAAGCCCGCTAAACCCACCTCGCCCCGCCTGCGGTCTGGTCCGCCAGGCTGGAGGGCGAAAACGAAAGGAGTTCGTATGGCAATTGTTTCCATGAAGGCGCTGCTGGAAAGTGGCGTGCATTTCGGTCATCGCACCAACAAGTGGCACCCGGCGATGAAGCCGTACATTTTCACCGAGCGCAACGGGGTACATATCATCGATTTGCAGCAAACCGTTAAAGCGCTGAACACGGCATACAACCTTGTCCGGGATACGGTGGCCAACGGTGGCATTGTGCTGTTCGTGGGCACCAAGCGTCAGGCACAGGACACCGTGCGTGACGAGGCCATGCGGTGCGGCATGCCTTACGTCACCGAGCGCTGGCTGGGCGGCATGTTGACGAACTGGGTTACCTTCTACAATCGCATCCAGCAAATGGAGCGACTGGAGAAGATGTTTGCCACCGGCGAGGTCAACCGCCTTACCAAGAAGGAAGGGTTACTCCTGCAGCGTGAACTGGAGCGTCTCCACATTCGCCTGGAAGGCATTCGACAGATGACCCGCCTGCCAGACTTACTTTTCGTAGTCGATGTGGGGCGCGAGGATGCGGCAGTACATGAGGCCAACCTGCTGGGCATTCCGGTCATCGCTCTGGTAGATACCAACTGCGATCCCTCTGGCGTGGACTACGTCATCCCCTCGAACGACGACGCCATTCGCGCCATCAAGTTACTGGTCTCGAAAATTGCGGATGCCGTGCTGGAAGGCAAGGCGCTGCGCAAGGAAGAAGGAGAAGTGGAAGCCGAGGCGCCGACGGCAGAAGCCGTGGCGGTCAAGCGTGCGGCTCCAGCGCTCGAGATCGAGGAAGAACTGGAAGATGAGGAACTGCTGGGCGAGGCCACGCTGGCCAAACTGGCCCCAACCCCTCGTAAAGAAGAAGAGGCAATAGAGGAAGAAGACGAGGAAGAAGATGCTGAAGCCGAAGAGTAAGCGCGCTGCAGAGGCGCAACCGGGCACAGTCACGCCCGGCGGCTCAAGACACAGGCTACTCCTTCTATCCCGAAACTCACGATGAGGTGAACGATGGAAATTACTACGGAGATGATCAAGGAACTGCGCGCCCAGACCAATGCGGGCGTGTTGGACTGTCGCAAAGCGCTGCTCGAAACGAACGGCGACTTTCAAAAAGCCATCGAATGGCTGCGCGAAAAGGGCATGGCGACGGCGGCCAAGCGCGCCGATCGTCAGGCTTCCAATGGCGTGCTGGAACTGTACTCGCACGGCCACGGACGCGTGGGCGTGATGGTGGAGGTCAACTGCGAAACGGACTTTGTCGCTCGCTCGGAGCAATTCCGCACCTTTGCGCACGAAATTGCCCTGCAAATCGCGGCGGCAGCGCCGCTTTACGTGCGCGAGGAAGACATTCCGGAAGAGGTCATTGCCAGGGAAATGGAAATCGGCAAGGCGCGTGCCCGTGAGGAGGGCAAACCAGAGGCCATCTGGGAGAAAATTGCGCAGGGGCGGCTGGAAAAGTACAAAGACGAGGTTGTTTTGCTACGTCAACCCTATGTGCGCGATGAGAATATGACCGTCCAGCAGCTGTTGCACCAGAACATTGCCAGCCTGGGCGAAAACATTGTGATTCGCCGCTTTGTCCGCTGGGAAGTAGGCGAAACGAGTCAATAGCCAGAGCGCCGAAGACAAACGCGCTGTCGGCAATATAAAGAAAACTCGCAACTATTCCGCTCTGTATCAAGGCTGTTGTGTATGTCATGGCGAGGAGCGTCCGTTGCGACGAAGCAATCTTCAGGCGAGTCAATTTAGCCTGATAAATGGGAGATTGCTTCGCCGAAAAACGGCTCACAATGACATGGCGTAACTACCTACCATGGCTAATGGAGAACCCTCTGCCTCTTGTCATTGCGAGCGTAGCGAAGCAATCTCCCGGCAAGCAAGGGGATTGCTTCGCCGCCTGCGGCGGCTCGCAATGACAAGGATGGATAGTGGGTAGGTTGTTACGACATGGCTGAGTAGTTACGAAAACTCCCGAATGGCAGACCGTCATTCGGGAGTTTTTTCGTCCTCACATGTGCGCCGTTAGCGCTTCAGGGCATCCCAGCCGGCATAGCGAGCCGTATCGCCCAGTTCGGCCTCGATGCGCAACAGTTGATTGTACTTGGCAACGCGGTCGGAACGCGCCGGCGCGCCGGTCTTGATCTGGCCCATATTGAGCGCGACGGCCAGGTCAGCAATGGTGCTGTCTTCGGTCTCGCCGGAGCGGTGTGAGGTCACGGTACGCCAGCCGGCGCGGTGACAGAGTTCAACCGCCTCGATGGTCTCGGTCAGCGTGCCAATCTGATTCAGTTTCACCAGCAGGGCATTGCAGGTCTTCTCTTGAATGCCGCGTCGTACGCGCTGCGGGTTGGTAACCAGCAGGTCATCGCCAACTATCTGGATTTTGTCACCGAGTTCGCGATTCAAAATCACCCAGGACTCCCAATCATCCTGCGCCAGACCATCTTCCAGAGAGACGATGGGGTACTGACGCACCCAGTCAGCCCAGAATGCAACCATCTGCTCGCCGCTCAATTTCTTGCCTTCCTTGCGCAGGTTGTAGGTTCTGGTCTCTTCCTCATAGAGTTCGGAGGCGGCAGGGTCAAGCGCGATGGCGACCTGTTCACCGCGCCCGGCCTTGAAGCCGGCCTTTTCAATGGCTTCGAGGATGACTTCCACAGCCTCCTTATTGGCCTTGAGAGCCGGGGCATACCCGCCCTCGTCGCCGATCAGAGTGGTATATCCTTTGGCTTTCAACACGGCTTTGAGCGCCTGATAAATCTCCGAACCCCAGCGCAGGGCCTCGGCAAAAGACGGCGCGCCAAGCGGCATGATCAGGAACTCCTGAGCATCCGTGGATTGCCAGCCAGTATGCGCGCCGCCGTTGAGGATATTCATCATCGGTACCGGCAACACATGGGCATAGACGCCGCCAATGTAGCGGTAGAGTGGTAAGCCCAGGGCACCTGCCGCCGCTTTGGCCACTGCCAGGCTGACGCCCAGAATGGCGTTCGCGCCCAGATTCGACTTGTTCGGCGTGCCATCCAGTTCGATCATCGTTTCGTCAATTGCCTTTTGCTCGATGGCATCAAAGCCGACCAGTGCCTCGGCAATCGGCCCGTTGACCGCCGCGACAGCCTTCTGTACGCCTTTGCCGTTGTAGCGCTTTTTGTCGCCATCGCGCAGTTCCAGCGCTTCATGAATGCCGGTCGAAGCGCCAGAGGGCACCGCGGCGCGTCCCCACGAACCATCGGCGAGCACAACCTCTACTTCCACCGTAGGGTTGCCGCGTGAATCGAGGATCTCAAGCGCGGAAATCGTTTCAATCGTAGTATCCATAACAAATCTCCATTTTGAAAAGATTGAATGAGAGAAACCGGTTACCCGATAAGTATAATGCGTTTTTGCTTTTCCATGGCAGGAAATTGCCGCGTAGCAGGGCAGGAGGCGAGGCGCGGTCGTGGTCAGGTCTTGCCCTCCATATTCCAGGGGTTATTGCCCACCACCAGCGCCAGCGCCCGCTTCCAGGAATCGCCTTCCGGACCGAATCCTTCGCTGAAGTAACGGTAATCGTTCTTACGGATGAATTCGGCCAATTGCGTCTGCAGCGCGTTCATCTTCTCGCGCTGGATATCCAGCAGTGCCCGCCAGGCCTCCTCGTTGCCGGCAGCCTGATGCAGCGCCATCGCAAAGTGGCGCAGGCATAGACCATCGGACTGACGCAAGGCCGCTTGCAACTCGGCGTCGGTCAGCGATTTCACCAACACAGTCAGCATCGAACGCGTTACCTCATCACGCTGTACGCAGGCCGGGCAGTGCGTGGTCAGGGGGTCTGTTTCCGTCTGGGAAGCGGTTGCGTCAGGCAGCGCCAGAGGCCAGCGGCCTTTCCGCGAGCGTGGCGGGTTCGCCGCCATGTCTTTTAGCAACGAATCCAGCACATCGCGGTAGATGATCGCCACACCGAGCGCGTCGCCCAGGCGCTCGTTGACGATCAGCCAGGCGTGTTCGCGGCAGAAGCCCCGGCTGTGGCGCAGACGTCGGCGCAGCGCAGGGCTGTTGACGTTTTCGTAGAACAGGTTGTCCAGATAACGCCGCACGGCCTGTTGCTCAATCGTGCACAGGGGACAGCCGCGTACCTGGCAAGCTTCCAGAAGACGGTGGTAAGGAGTGACGGTCATGGTTTACCCGGCATTGCCACGCGGAGGCCAGAGAAAAAGCCTCTGCCATGAACTTCCAGGCAGAGGCTATCAGCCAGACATGGCAGTTTCCAGTACGAGCGAGCCTCATCGCTCTGGATGATTTTACGCCAGATTGCCCCGATGGTCAATGCTACGCTGACGCCGGCTTGTGTTGGGGAGCTCTTTTTGTTGAAAGTCCCGAAGGTTTTTATTCCATGTGCGCAGCCCGGGCCAGCAAACGCCTGCGCGCCTCGCGATAGGCCAGCGCGATAAAGGTGTAACTGTATAGAACAATCAGGAACGGGTACAGTGCCAGCAATACGGGATAGAGGAAGCATAGAATCCAGCTGGCGGAGATAGCAATACTGCCCAGAACGCTCAACACGAGCACAACCGCCCATTCCATCACAAAGACACCCAGGCCGGCGCGTAGAATCTCCCACCATTCCCGTACCCGGAACATTGCCTGAAACGAGTCATGCGCGACAACGTGACCGATTGCCGCGCTTTGTGCCAGCGCGACCAGCGGGCTGATCAGCAATGCCAGGCCAAAACCAAGCAAGCCGAAGATCGAGAGCGAGATGACCAACGTGGTCGCGGTATCTGACGCGATGATGTTGCTGGAAGCAAGGGCAGGCAGCACAAACCAGGACAGGAACATAAAGAACAGGCTGGCCCACATGGGAATCAGCACAGGCAGGCTGATGAGCATGGAGGCTCCCCAGACCCGGAGGCCATCGCTCAAGAGTTCGTTCCAGTTGTCCCATTCTGGCAGATAGGGATCGCCATCCCGCAGAATGCGCTTCATGATGCGTGCCGCGTAGCCGCTCAGGATCAACATGGGAATGATCGGGATGACGAAGGTGAGCAAACTGAGCAGACCACCAATGGCGATCTTCTTCACGGCCTGGCGCTCGCGAAAAGGAAAGCCCAATACTTGCAGGTAGTCTTCCAGAGAATTGAGGGAGAGAGTCATAGCCAGTATCCTCCTGATGAGGGGCGTGGTTTTTAAGGGCGAGGACGTTGCTCAAATGTTTTCAGCCATTCCTCGACCTCTTGGGAAGTCAATGATCCGGTAGTTTTGGGCGAAGGAGGGGATGACGATTCCGGGCGTGTGGCGAGGCGGCGCGCGAATTCCTCGGAGGTCAATACGCTGGCATGGGCGGCGTGGGCGGCCTGGCGAACCCGGCGGTCGGAACTGACGACGGTCCACTCGCGCGCGCGAGCACCCAGGCAGGCGAGGCGCGTCTCGATGGCCGCGTCGGCGCTCAGGCCCTGACGGACAAAATGGGCCGTAACCAGACCGGCCGGACGTGTGCCGGCCTGACCGGCTGGGGCGCCGTCAAAGTACACTTCGACCCGGGCGCGTTGCTGGCGGCAAAACTCCTGCAAGCGGGCAATAAGTTCCGTCTCATCGTCGGGCGCGTGGAGGGTGAGCCCCAGTTTGGGAATCAGGTTATGACCGTCGATCAAGTAGCGCATAAGGTAATTATACGCCAGGCGCTCGGCTGGTCAATTTCCCTAACAGGCAGTAAAATTCCTGCGTGGTTGCATCGCGTGAAAGGCTTGTGCTATACTGTAATCAGGTATGGCTACCGTGACGGAAGAACGTGCCCTCTGGCCCGCGCTCCAAGACTCGTTGCGACGTATGGGCCTGGTCGAACTGGCTGCCTGGGCGTTCGAGGCCGGCGGCCCGTTGACGTTGCTAGGCGCTCAGGCCCTGTATTTCGGCAGTCCATTGTTGCGTCCTTGCTTTGCGCCAGGGGTATGGCGGGCTTTAACTTCGTTGCTGGAAGATGAGGCGGAAGGACGCGCCTTCGCGGCTTATCTGCGTGGCGAGGAGGTGAGCCGGTGAACTGGCTGGCAATCGCTGGCCTGGGGCTGGTGGTGCTCACAGCAGGGATGATGTTGGGCTTTGCCGCCGCGCGCGGCAAGGTCAGGCGCCTGCGCGAGATTCGCGCCTTCTCCCACTTACATGATGCCATTGGCCGCGCCGTGGAAGAGGGCGGTCGGTTGCACATTTCGGCAGGACGTGGCGGCGTGATTACACCGCAATCGGCTTCCACCCTGGCGGCTTTGATCTTGCTGCGCCGCGCCGCGGATTTGACCTCGGCTGGCGATCGCCCCCCCATGGCTACGTCAGGAGAAAGTCTCACGACGCTGCTGTCCGATGATCTGTTGCGAGCCGCTTACCGGGCGGCTACCGGTCTGTCGGCGTCGTTTATCAATGGACGCCTGAGCGGTCTGACTCCGTTTTCTTATGCCGCCGGCGCCTTGCCGGTCATCTATGACGAATCCGTTTCGGCGAATATTCTGCTCGGGCACTTTGGGCTGGAGTCGGCATTATTGACCGACGCCGCGGAGCGTAAACGTGCTTTTACGCTGGCGGGCAGCGATTCGCTATCGGCGCAAGCCGTGTTGTATGCAACAGCAGAAGAGCCCCTGTTGGGAGAAGATATCTACGCGGCCCCGGCCTATCTGCACCCTGCGGCCATGCATCTTGCCAGTTTGCGCACGCAGGATGTGCTGCGCTGGTTGATTATTGGGACGGTCGTGCTTGGCGCTCTCTTAAAAGCCGGAGGTCTCCTGTGAAACTGCGGGGCGTCCTCTCCACGGCTCTGGCCATGTCGTTCGGCCTGATTATTTTGCTGGGCTATTTCGTGAATCTGGGGGCAGTGCGCCAGGCTTTGCTGGCCTGGGCCGTCACGCTGGCGGGGGTGGCTGTTTTCTTCGGCATTATCAATCTCTTCACGGTACATGCAGACAAAGTCCGCAAGCGGGAGAAAAACTGGCCTTATAGCCTGTTGCTGATTGGCGCGATGTTGATGACTTTGCTGGTCAGTCTGGTGCTTGGCCCGCAGCATCCGGTAGTGCTTTCGCTGTTTCAGGCCATTCTACAGCCGGTGGAGGCCAGTTTACTGGCTATCCTGACAGTAACGTTTGTGTATGCGTCAATTCGCTTATTCCGGCGTGGGGCGACCTGGTTTTCCGTAATTTTCCTGGCGACCACGATTCTGGTACTGCTGGGCACCGCCGCCTTGCCTGGGGTAGGGTATATTCCTTATCTTGGAGAGTATCTGCGTCCATTGATTGCTCAGGTCCTTGCGGCGGGCGGAGCGCGCGGCCTGCTGATTGGCGTGGCGCTGGGTGCGCTGACGACCGGGCTGCGCGTGTTGTTTGGCGTGGATCGTCCGTATGAGGGGAAATGATGGCTGAGATTCGTTGCCCGTTGTGTGATCGCGGCAATCCGATTGACAGTGAGTTTTGCCAGTTCTGTGGGGCGCGTTTGCGTGCTCCCTCACCGCTGGAAGGAAAAGACACGGTGATTCGCCCCGGCGAGGAACCGGTGCGGAAGCCCACCTCAGAATTTGAACGCGTCTCACCTTCGCTGAGAACCTCGCGCCCATTGCAACCAGGGGAGGAACCGACCAAAAAAGACACCGCGGAACTGGAACAGGCTCTACCAGCCTGGCTGCGCGCCGCGCGTCAGGCCGGCAGGGAGACTCCTCCAGCCCAGCCGACCGAGCCTCCTGCCGCAGGCAGTGCCAGCGCAGAAAAAGCGGAAGAATTACCGCCCTGGCTGGCCGAGGTGGAAAAGGAAAAGGCCGCTGAAGAGTCAGAATTACCTGACTGGTTGGCCGGCCTGCAAGCGCAGCAAGAGCAAGAAGAGGAAATCCCGGACTGGTTGGCCTCGCTGCGAGGCATAAGCGTGGCTGGGGAAAGTACAGCGCAACCTTCCCCTCCAAAGGGGAGTGAGACGCCGCCTTTCCCGCTCGAAGAAACTCCCCCTTCTGCAGAAGTCCCCTCCGCAGGCCCGGCGGAGCCCTTAGCGGCCCTGACCGGCGAGGAATCGCCACCGTTAGCCGCCGAGACCCCCGACTGGCTGGCCTCCCTGACGAGCGAGGAAGCAGGAACGCCGCCGGCCCTGACCGGCGAGGAAGCGCCTCCGCTGGCCGCCGAGACCCCCGACTGGCTGGCCTCCCTGGCGAGCGAGGAAGCAGGAACGCCGCCGGCCCTGACCGGCGAGGAAACACCGCCGCCGGCCACCGAGGCCCCCGACTGGCTGGCCTCTCTGGCGAGCGAGGAAGCAGGAGCGCCGCCGGCCCTGACCGGCGAGGAAGCGCCGCCGTTAGCCGCCGAGACCCCCGACTGGCTGGCCTCTCTGGCGAGCGAGGAAGCGGGAGCGCCGCCGGCCCCGACCGGCGAGGAAGCGCCGCCGTTATCCGCCGAAACCCCCGACTGGCTGGCCTCTCTGGCGAGCGAGGAAGCGGGAGCGCCGCCGGCCCCGACCGGCGAGGAAGCGCCGCCGTTAGCCGCCGAAACTCCCGACTGGCTGGCCTCCCTGACGAGCGAGGAAGCGGGAGCGCCGCCGGCCCCGACCGGCGAGGAAGCGCCGCCGTTAGCCGCCGAAACTCCCGACTGGCTGGCCTCCCTGACGAGCGAGGAAGCGGGAGCGCCGCCGGCCCCGACCAGCGAGGAAGCGCCGCCGTTAGCCGCCGAGACCCCCGACTGGCTGGCCTCCCTGACGAGCGAGGAAGCGGGAGCGCCGCCGGCCCCGACCAGCGAGGAAGCGCCGCCGTTAGCCGCCGAGACCCCCGACTGGCTGAAAGTCACGCCGCCAGAGGGTCGCGGAGAGCCGCTGCCGCCTTTCGCTGTGGAAGAAGCGGCTGTTCCGGAGGCGATTCCTGACTGGTTAAAGCCTGCGGCAGAGGAAAAGGCGCCGCTTGCTGGGGAAGGAATCATGCCGGAGAGCGCGCCGGCCTGGCTGGCGGGTGCGGAAGAGGAAGGGAAAAAGGGAGAACAAACCAGCGTACCGCCCTTGATTGGCGAAGCAGGCGAGATTGAGTCGGCAGCGGCGTTTTCGATAGAAGCCCCTGACTGGCTGTCGACTCTCCAACCCGAAGAAGTCACTGCTGAAACGGCGGGAGCGGCGGCTGAAGAAATTGCTCCGGCAGAACTCCCGGCCTGGGTGCAGGCCATGCGTCCGCTGGAAGCAGCGGTGGAGGAAGCCGCGGCCGCTGTCATGGAAGAGACGCCAGAGGAGACTCGAGGGCTGTTGGCTGGTCTGCGCGGCGTTCTGCCGCCTGCCAGCGACATTGCGCCAACGCGCAAGCCAACTGCTCCACCGGTTAAATTGCAGGTTAGCGAGAGTCATCAGGCGCTGGCGGCTCAACTGGAGGCGATGGTGACGGAGGAGGGAGCTTCCCGTCCAGGCCAGAAGGCGGCAGGCGATGCGCTGCCTCGTTTCTGGCGCTGGCTGGTGGCGGCGATTTTGCTGTTTGTGGCTGCCCTGCCCCTGATCAGCGGGGGATCGGTCGTGCCAGCGCTTACGCCTCCTGGCCAGTATGACTTGATGCAGCGTCTGGCTCAGATTCCCGCCAACAATCCGGTAGCCATTGTGTTCGACTATGAACCGGCGCTGGCAGGCGAACTGGAAGCGGCAGCTGCGCCGTTGATTGACCATCTGATTCTGATCAGCGCTGCGCGCCTGACGCTGCTTTCGACCTCGCCCAATGGCCCGGCTCTGGCCGAGCATTTCATGCAATCTGTAGAGGGGCATCATCACTACCAGCCGGGGCAGCAGTACGTCAATCTGGGATACCTGCCCGGTGGCGCCGCGGCCATGCTGACTTTTGCCTCAAATCCCCGTGCGGCAGGTCCTGCCGACCTCTGGCAATCGTCGCTGCTGGCGGATGTGCACAGTCTGCGCGATTACGCCGCCCTCATTGTCCTGACCGATAGCCCCGACGTGGGGCGTCTGTGGATTGAGCAGGCCAGGCCATATCTTGGCGACAGGCCACTGATTCTCGTTGCGAGTGCCCAGGCCGAGCCTTTGCTTCAACCGTATTATGATTCGGGCCAGATTCAGGGGCTGGTCATTGGGCTGGCCGGCGGAAAAGCGTACGAACAGGCTCTGCCCGCGCCCGGCGCGGCGTTGGGCGCCAGATATTGGGGCGCTTTTGGCGCCGTTTTGCTGACGGCGGCTTTGTTGATGATTGTGGGCAGCGTCTGGGGCGCTTCCCTGGCCTGGCGCGAGCGATTACTCTATCCCAATCGCAAGAAGGGCGACCGGGATGTTAAACCCTGAAGCGTTCACCGCCATCTTCGCCTTTGTGCTGACCTTGCTGGTATTCAGTTACCTGCTGGGCGATAATCCTTTGTTTCGCCTGGCGGTTTATCTCTTCGTGGGCGTCTCGGCCGGTTACGCGGCGGCAGTGGTCTGGCATCAGGTGCTATGGCCGCGTCTGTTCCAACCGCTGCTCAGTGGTCATACGTTGGGTGACCGCCTGATGGCTGTCGTACCGCTGGTCTTGAGCCTGTTCTTGCTGGGCCGGCTTTCGCCGCGCACGGCGCGTTTGGGGAATCTGCCGCTGGCTTTTCTCGTGGGTATTGGCGCGGCAGTTGCTGTTGGCGGCGCGGTGACTGGCACGTTGCTCCCTCAGGTGCAGGCCTCTATCAATTTGCTGGACTGGAGGCAGGCCGAGTACCCTCTGGAGCGGCTGTCCGAGGGAGTGATTATTCTGGTCGGGATGATAACCACGCTGGCTTATTTTCACTATGGGGCCAGGCCCACGCCGACTGGCCCGCGTCGCGCTCGCCTGGTGGAGGCGCTGGCGTGGGTTGGACAATTCTTTCTGGCTGTGGCTCTGGGCGTGTTGTTCGCCGGCGCGCTCACGGCGGCGGCAACGGCACTGGTCGAGCGTTTGTATTTCCTGTGGACTTTCCTCACGCAGAGTTTGTAACCTATGCCCACCTCGTTGATTGACGCGGAATCCGTTCTCGCCGTAGATATTGGCGCCATGCACACACGCGCCATTCTGTTCGATGTGGTGGATGGGCAGTATCGCTTTGTTGCCGCCGGTAAGGCGTTTTCTACCGCAGCCGCGCCGTGGCGGGAGGTAAGCGAAGGCGTGCGCGACGCCATCGTTCATCTCGAAGCCATTACCGGCCGCACGCTGCTGACCTCTGACCACCGTCTGATTATGCCGGCGCAGGACGGTACGGGCGTTGGTTCCTTTGTAGCGACGATTTCTGCCGGGCCGATTCTGCGGACGGTGGTTGCCGCTCTTCTGGAAGACGTTTCGCTGGCGAGCGTGCAGCGGCTGGCGCGCACCACCTACGCGCGCGTGGTCGAAACCATCAGCCTGAATGACCGGCGTAAGCCCGAAGAACAGGTAGATACTCTCTTGCGTCTGCAGCCGGATCTGATCCTGATCGCCGGTGGAACGGACGGCGGCGCCTCACGCTCGCTGCAATCCCTGCTGGAGATCATCGGTCTGGGTTGTTACCTGCTTCCCGCCGAGAAACGTCCGGCCATTCTCTTTGCTGGCAATCAGGATATGGCCCGGGTGGCAGAAAAATACCTGCAAACGTTAAGCCTGTCCATGTACGTGGCTCCGAATCTCCGCCCGGTGCTGGATGAGGAGGATCTTCTGCCGGCCCAACATGCTCTGGCCGCGCTGTATGTGCGCCTGCGCGCCGGTCAGCTGGCGGGCATGGATGAACTGGCAGCCTGGGCCGGCGAACAGTTGTGGCCTACAGCGTACGCGGCAGGCCGCATCATCCGTTTTCTCAGCCAGGGCTACAGCAAGGGTATCTTGCACGTGGACATTGGCGCCTCGGCTACCGCGCTGGCAGCCGGCTTCAGCGGCGACCTCAAAACCGGTGTTTACCCTCAGTTTGGACTGGGGGAGGGAATGGCCAGCCTGCTCCGTTACACGACGCTGGAGGATGTGCTGCGCTGGTTGCCGTTGGAGCTCAGCGCAGAGATGGTGCAGGATTATCTCTACCATAAGTCGCTGTACCCGACTACCATTCCGGTCACGGTTGAGGAACTGGCCATTGAGCAGGCTGTTGCCCGCCAGGCCTTGCAGCTGGCCTTTGCCAGTCTGAGCGCCGATTTCCCGCGCCAGGCGCTTCGTCCTGCTCCCGGGTATCCACCTTACTTTGACCCTGTTCTGGCCTCCGGCAGTGTGCTCACGGCGGCCCCGACCCTGGGGCAGGCGTTGTTGATTTTGCTGGATGGGTTACAGCCGCTGGGCATGACCACCATTGTTCTGGACCAGCAGAATCTGCTGGCGGCGCTGGGAGCGACGGCGGGACGTGTGCCGATTTTGCCGGTTCAGGTGCTCGATTCGGGCGCTTTTGCGGTACTGGCTACGGTGGTCGCTCCTGTGGTCACCGCCAGGCCGGGCACGCCGGTTTTGCGCGCGCGCCTGATCACTCAGAGCGGTCGTGAGACGACGCTGGAGGTCAAGCAGGGAACGCTGGAGACCATGCCGTTGCCGCCGGGGGACAGTGGCCGGCTCTTGCTGCAACCACTTCACCGCGCCGACGTGGGCTTTGGTCCCGGGCGCGGCGGCGAAGTGCCAGTGAGCGGCACGGTCTTCGGCATCGTCTTCGATGCGCGTGGTCGTCCGTTGTTCTTACCGACCGATGGCGGACGGCGACGCGAGATGATTAAAAAGTGGTTGTGGACTCTGGGAGGGTAACCGATGCTGGCGCCTGTGGTGCACATTTTGCCTCTTACCACCCTACGCCGTGAGCGCCTGTTGCCGGTGCCGGGGCGCGTGACGGTGCGGATGGATCAGCGCGTCAGCGCGACGGATGTGGTTGCGGAGGCGCATTTTGCGCGCCAGCATGTCTTGCTGGATGTGGCGCGTCTTTTGGGTGTGTCTGCCGACATTGCCCGGAAATTGATTGTGGTCAAGGAAGGGGACGAAGTGACGGAGGGGCAAGTCATCGCGGAAAAGCCCGGCTTGATTGCTCAGACCGTCAAGGCGCCACAGAACGGGCGCGTGGCATTGACCGGCGGCGGTCGTGTGCTGCTGGAGGTGGGGAAGAGCGCGTTCGAGTTGCGCGCTGGCGTGCCGGGAGTGATCTCGCGCATCGAGTCGGAGCGCGGCGTGGAAATCACGTTTCACGGCGCGGTGGTGCAGGGGGTGTGGGGCAATGGGCGAATGGACATGGGCATTATGCATTCTTTGCTCAAACTACCGGAAGATGTGCTGTCCTCCGATATGCTCGACGTCAGTTTACGCGGGTTCATCATCCTTGGCGGTCATGTCAATCAGGCGGCTGTATTGCAAAATGCGGCAGAGATTCCCCTGCGCGGGCTGATCCTTTCCAGCCTGGCGCCGGCCTTGTTGCCGCTGGCCGCTCAACTGCCTCTGCCGCTGCTGCTAACCGACGGCTTTGGCCATCGGCCAATGAATGCCGCGGCGTTTAAACTGTTAACGAGCAATGCAAAACGTGATGTAGCGTTGAACGCCGAACCGTATGATCGGTACCGGGGCACTCGTCCAGAGGCGCTGATCCCGTTGCCGGTGGCCCAGGAACCGCCCCCGGCGCGCGAGATGGAGGTCTTTGCGCCCGGCTTGCAGGTGCGCATTTGCCGTGCGCCGCACCTGGGCGCCCTGGGTACGATCGTCCGGGTACGCGAGGAGGCAGTGCTGTTTCCCAGTGGCCTGCGCGCCCTGGCGGCAGAGATTCGTCTGGAAAACGGCGAACAGACGCTGGCCCCGCTGATCAACCTGGAAGTGGTGGGGTGATGCGCATGGCGTGGCTGGGAACGTGTGCCGCGTGAAACGTAAAATGCAGAACGTAAGACGGAAAAATGGAAACGAGGAGGTCTCATGATAGGCGATGACAGTGATTTCAATGTGACGCCCGCGCCCGAGGCTCCGGCAGGCGGAGGGGGGAACAATCGAACGTTCGTCATCGTGGCCAGCGTTTTGGGGGGATTGATATTCCTGAGTCTGCTTTGTCTGGCGGTGGCGGCACTTAAGATTGTCCCTCAACAGAATGCCGCGAAAGAAGCGACGCGCATGGCGCTCGAGACCCAGAATGCGGAAGTTGCCCTGGCCCTGACGGCTACTCAGGAAGCCTCGCTGTGGACGCCTACGCCGCTGCCGGCAACGTCGACGCCCGTGGTGGCGATGGCTACCGACACGCCGGCGCAATGGTCGGCCGCGCAAATCCAGACGGCCACGGTCGCCGCGCTCAACACGCAGGTCGCTCTGGCGCAGCGGACACCTACCTCGGCGGCCATGGCCGGCACGGCGCTGGCGATGGGCACTGTCTGGGCGGCCGGCACCGCGCTGCCACAAAGCGGCTTTGCCGACGAGGCCAATTTGCCGACGCTGATCATTGTAGCCGCGATGCTGATAGCCGTCATTTTGCTGGTACGCCGTCTGCGCCTGGCGCCAACTCGCTGAGCGGATGGCGCCCTGTTCCCACGTTTTCCATCCCTCGCGGTGAGCGAAGGCAGAGGCGTTGTTGTGTCACCGGGGATGACCTCGCGCTGGCGTTCTCTGTTGCCGGTACGCCCGTTGTGCGCCAGCCTGTAAGGAGGATCCGTCACCAGAGCGTGAGGGGCATGAGCAGAGTGAGCCTTTTTGTGGTCACCCGTGGCATCTGAGGTAAGGATAACCACGACATGGGGAACACTGTACTGCTGGCAACGCTGGCAAGTAAACCTCAACTCGTTACACTGGCGCTGGATTGTCTGGCGGCAGAGGGGCGGCGGCCTGATCGGGTTATCCTGATTACGACCCACTGTCAACGTCCTCCAACGCGCGCGGCGCTGCGTCTTTTGGAAGAAGACTTTGCCCGCGCTTACCCTGCATTGTCCTGGGAGGTTCTTGAACTGGGCCAGGAGGGCCAGCCGCTGCAGGATGTGACTGCGCCGCCAGAAATCGAGACCGCCTTTCGTGTGTTGTATGCTACCATCCGTCAGGCAAAACTGGATGGATATATGGTGCACCTGCTCATCTCCGGCGGGCGGCGCACGCTGACCGTTTTCGGGATGGCGGTGGCGCAGATGCTGTTCGATGACGAAGACCGCCTGTGGCATCTGGCCTCGCACCCGGACCTGGAGGCCTCCGGTGCGCTCCATGCCGGACCGGGGGAGTGGGTGCGGCTCATCCCCATCCCGGTCATCCCCTGGGGGCGGCTATCGCCGGTCTTCGACGCCCTGCGCGAGGTGACCGATCCCTTCGAGGCGGCCAGACGCCTGGCGGAGTTGCGCCTGCGCGAGCAGTGGGACGCGGCGCGCATCTTCCTGCTGACCAAGGTCAGCGCCGCCGAGCGCGAGGTGCTCGACCTGCTGGCGCGCGACGGGCTGAACCAGGCCGAAATCGCCGAGCGCCTGTCGCTTTCGCCGCGCACGGTGGAAAGTCATCTGCGCAGCGCCTACCGCAAAGCCGCCGAACACTGGCAGGTGGAGGATGTCAACCAGGCCCAGTTGGTGCGCCTGCTGGCGCCGTTCTATCACTGGTCGGGAGGAATTCAGGGAAAAAACGGATGACGATTTTCTCCAAAAAGTCTATACTATGATTGCCCCGGTAGAGGGGGAGCAAGGGGGATGCCAGTATTCAGTTGTCAGTCATCAGTCGTCAGTTGTTCGATGTGCGAGGAGGATGTGCATGGAAGAAGACAAACAGAAATCCCTTGTTTTTCAAGCCGCCCTGGCGGGGTTGCTGCATGATGTGGGCAAGTTCGCGCAGAGGGGCGCGGAGATGGGCAGTTTGGAAGGTAAAGATGTTGCCCAAATGTATGGGCATTATCACGCCATGCTGACGGCAGATTTCTTGAAAGATGTTCTGCCTTTCGGCGATGATGTGCGTCTGGCTGCTGCCAACCATCATGTGCCGCAGAGTCATCTGGATTGGGCAGTGAAGGTTGCAGATGTGCTTTCGGCGGGGGAACGCGCCGACCCGCCCCAAGGGGAAGACGACCGCGCCGCCCAGCCGCGTCAGTTGCTTTCGATTTTCAGCGTCATCCAAGCCGATGATGTGTCCTGGAAAAACGAAACGGATAAATGGTGCTTCTTCCCGCTCAAAAAGTTGGCTTTGCAGGAGGATACCGTTTTCCCTGGCGCGGCGATGCCAGATGCGCAGGTGTGGGGCATTTACGAGAGTCTGTGGACGGATTTCAAAAACGAAGCCGAAGCGTTCAAGCCCATCACCGATCTGGAAACCTACCTGGAAGCCATGCTTGCCCTGCTCCAGCACTACGGGTGGTGTATGCCTTCGGCCTATTACCGCACCCGCCCGGATGTCTCGCTCTACGACCACAGCCGCATGACCGCCGCCCTGGCAGCCTGCCTGGTGGGTTTCCCCGAAGACGACCTGCGCCGCATTGCCCAAAACGCCGAGACGGACGAGACCGAAGTCGCCTTGCTCATCGGCGGCGATATTTCGGGCGTGCAGGATTTTATTTACACCATCACCAACAAGGGCGCCACTTCTGCCCTGCGCGGACGCTCGTTCTACCTGCAATTGCTGACCGAAGCGGCGGCGCGTTTCGTTCTGCGCGAGTTGGGGCTGCCCTATACCAACCTGATTTACGGCGGCGGCGGGAATTTTTACATCCTGGCGCGGGCAACGGATAAAGACCGATTGAATGAAGTCCGCCAAAAGTTGAGCCGGATTCTCTACAAGCACCATCAGGGCGATTTGTATATTGCTATCGAGGGGATTCCACTGGCGGCAAAGGATTTCATGCGCCCGAAAGACAAAAATCCTGATGGCACAGAAAAACGCCACCCCCTGAGCGAAAAATGGGGTGAACTGGCGCTCAAGGTGGCGGTGGTGAAGAACCAGCGTTTCGCCGAGTTGAGCGCGGAGGAGTTAAAGGTCTTGTTTGCTCCGCAGGGGCATGGCGGCAATGAAGAAACGCAATGCGTGGTTTGCGGGCGGGAATACACGCCGGGCGAACAGGATACGCAGGATGAAAAGGATAAGGGTAAGTGCGCGGCATGTCTTTCGTATGAAGACCTGGGGCGTGATTTGCGCGATGCCCAATACATTGCCTGGAGGTTGCGCGACCACCCTAAATCGGTTGCTCCTATCCAAGCCGGTACGCGCGGCGGCAGATGGCACGAGGTTCTCAATCACTTGGGCTTCAATGTGTGGATTAAGGACAATCTCGTTGATGTTCCCAAAGACGCTTCGTGGGTGTGGGCGGTCAGCGATAAAGCCTTTAAAGATGCTTATGAAGCCAAAACGTTCCCTGTGCTGGTGCGCCGCTTGCTGGTGAATGTTACGCCAAAACTTTCCGAGCCTTACAAAACGGATGATGGTCAATTATTCAACGTTGGCGACATCAAACCTTTCGAGAAACTGGCAAAAGACTCGCAAGGCATCACCCGCCTGGGCATCTTCCGCGCCGATGTGGACAACCTGGGTAAACTCTTTGCCGAAGGGCTGGGAGCGGATGCCACGCTCTCGCGTATCGCTTCGCTCAGTTTCCACATCAGCCTGTTCTTCGAGGGCTGGGTGGGCGAGGTAGCTAAGAGCTTCAATGAAAGACGGCGAAAGGAAGATGAGAAGCGCAAAGCAGAAGCCAGAGAAAAAGGCAAATCGGAAAAAGGTGTGCCGCTGTATGGCGATGCGCTCTACGCCATCTACTCCGGCGGCGATGACCTGTTCTTCGTCGGTTCGTGGGATGAGATGGTGGAATTTGCCTGGCAGGTGAACGAAGACCTGCACAAGTACACCGGCGGGCATCCCGGTATTCACATCAGCGGCGGCATGGCGCTGGTGACGGAGAAATACCCGCTTGCCAAAGCCGCCCGGGATGCCGAAAAAGCAGAAAAGGCTGCTAAATCCCTGGAGTGGTGGGATGAAGAAGCGGTGGCGGCGCAAAAGCCCAACAAGAAAAACGTCTTTACCTTTCTCGGTCAGCCCCTGCCGTGGAGTGAATTCAAGCATGCCCGCGAGTTGAAAAAGCGGCTGGAGCAACTGGAAGACAACAAACGCACCGCCGTCATCCGCAAACTGTTGATGAACTATGCGCTATATGCCAAAGCAGAGGAAGACCGCCGCAAGACAGGCAAAGACCGCAAATCGGACGGCAAGCCGCAAACCCTGTATGGTCCCTGGAACTGGCGGATTGTGTATTTGTTGAGGAGGAACCTGGAGAGGAATAATGCCCAACATCAAGAACTGGTGGAAGATTTTCACGTCTTACCGCCCGAAGATGAGAAAAAATTTGTCCCGATGCCCGATTACGCCCGCCTGGATTGGGTCGGTGTGGCGGCAAGGTGGGCGGAGTTGGAAGACCGTAAGCGAGATTGACCCATGTCCGATTTCAATTTCGACTTGTTCACCCAGCCTGACCACTACGAAGAAACGCTTTTGCGAGACCGAAAAGCGTTGGTTGAATACTGGAAAGATGACAAAAAAGCCGAATTTGTTCGGGATGTAATTGCATTGGCTAACACGGCGCGCATGTTGGGCAAACCCGCTTACCTGATATTGGGCGTTCGAGATGGCGTGGATGGAACACCCGATGACATTTGCGGAATTGGTGAAATGTTCGAGCGGCAAATCCGGCAAGGAAAAACGGAAAAACAAGCAGGAGAAACAATACGGCACGAAATGGCAGACATCGTTCGCAGGTATATCACGCCCTTGCTTTCTCCAGATATTCAATTTGCCAAGTATGATGAAAAGGTCGTTGGTTATGTCCTGATTCGCCCCCTTGCAACCAGACCTTTTCAGGTATCTCAGGAATTCCGCAGCGGACGCGAAACTTACCTTCGAGCGGGGCAGTGTTGGCTGCGCTTTGGCGAAAGCAAACATGAAGTCAAACTTGAAGAACTGACGCCCAATGATGACCAGTTGCGTTATTGTTATGCTGAAGTGCCTTACGTCTTGCCTTCCATCTGGCAACGTTACTTCGAAGAGGTACAACGCGAGATGCTGAAACTGACCGCAGATGCGCCCGAAGAATCTGCGTACCAGGAATTGCGCAATGATAAAGGCGTTCCTATCTCGAAAATTGTGGATGACTTTCTGACGAAAAACGATGACCGCTGGTTCATTTTGCAAGGCGCGGCGGGTTGCGGCAAAAGCCTGTTCTTACAGCGGCTGGTCAATTCGCTGGCGCAAAATGGCGAACAAGAGATGCGCGATGCGCAACGACTGGAGCAATTTGTTCCGCCCGGCGGATTCATCCCAATTTACTATCGCTTACGAGAACTGACTGCCAAAGCCAGGACTGACAGCGCGCACTTTACCAGAATATTGTGTAATTTGCTGGCTCCCCTCTGGCAGGATAAACACGATGGAAGAAGGCCGAGACAGCCGGAAAGATTGTTCGAAAATCCCCGCTTGCATTGGCTGATTGTGCTGGACGGGCTGGATGAAATCGGGGCGCATGAACGCCGCCGCGAATTTCTGAGGGTTCTCGCAGAGTTCATGCAAACCTACCCGCGCCTGCGCGTGATTTTGAGCACGCGGCCAGTTCTGCCGTTGCAAAACGAACCAGCCAACCTGGTTGAGATTGCCCCACTGGACGAGAAGCAAGTCCAAGACTTCTTGATGGCATACCGCACCGACCAGAACGACAAAGAAATTGACGTATTCATTGAAAGTTACAAAGCATGGGAGGATGCCCGCAAATTGTTGAGCGTGCCAGTTTATCTCAACGCTGCCCTGGCAACGGTTGGTATTCAACGCAAAGTCAGCGACGTGCAGCCGCCGCCAGAAAACTCGCCGCTTCAGAGCGAAGCGAACATCAACACCGGTGAACCGCAAGAAGCAAGCGAGAACAACCCTGAAGCCATTTCTTCTACTCTGCCAGAAGATACTTCACTGGAAGTGGAAAAGGAGGTTACGTCAGAGTCCACAGAACGAGAGGACGACCGCAAAGAAGAATTTGTGGACACCCTGCCCCGATTAATGGAGCGGGTGTACAAGGCTTTCTGGGAACGTGAAGAGCGGCGAGGCAGGTTTGAGAATCTCAAACGATTGCAATGCGGCACTTACCAACTGGCAGCAAGCCAGATGAATACTTGCCCGGCTTACGTGCAGCGCAAACCCGCCCGGCGATTGTTCACCGAAAAAGGCTTGCGCTGGGTGCTGGAAATGGGCGTTCTCGATGATGATAATGAAAGGGGATACATTCGATTCACTATCCCTTCCACACAAATTTATTCTGCTGTCAAGCAAGTACAAGGCGACATCGAATATGGCTTTTGGATTGATATGAGGCGCTATATGCGCCGCTGGCAGCAGGCATATCGCGCTGAAATCGAGCAGTTTTACCACGACTTAACTGGAAATTCTCTGTCCACCATTCTACAATCTCAAGGAGGTTCAAATGGCTAGTATTCCTGCACAAGATATTCAACAAATGATCGCCAACCCCGACCGGGCGGAGTTGATTGTGAAATATGCCGACGCACTCGGAAACGAATTGGCGCGTCCGCTCACAACTGCCCAAATCCGCGCCCTGTTTGGCGAAGTGCGACAAATTCAAGGCCAGATGGGTATTGAGCATAAGAAAGCCTGGCGGCGCTTGCACTTGCTCAAGCCCAAAATTGCCTATCGCGTCCGCCGTGCATCGGGGCAAGGTGTGAAAATGCTTGCTGATGTCCTCGTTCCGGCGCTCGATGAAGTGCTGAAAGCGAAGGATGAGCCAACGCAAAAAGCGTACTTCAAAAACTTTGTCGAGTTCTTCGAAGCCATTCTTGCCTACCACAAGTATTACGGCGGCAATTAATCGCCAATCGCAAATCTACAATCACAAATCTACAATCGTCAATCTAAAATCCCATGGAGGTTCCCATGTCTGAACGAAAAATCCAACTCAAAGGGCGCGTGTTCATCACCTTCGACATCGTCGCTAAAACCGGCTTGCACATCGGCGGCTCGGATGCCGGGGTCGAAATCGGCGGCGTGGACAAGACCGTCATCCGCGACAAACTGACCAACCGCCCCTACATCCCCGGCTCATCGCTCAAGGGTAAGATGCGCAGTTTGCTGGAGAAGTACAAAGGCTTGAAACAAAACAAACGCATTGGGCAAGGATTCATTCACACCTGCGAAGACCAAAGCGAATATGCCGGTTGTCCGGTGTGCCAGGTGTTTGGTGTGCCGGGTGAATTGAAATTTTCCACCCCCACCCGCCTGGTGGTGCGCGATACCTTCCTGAGCGAAGAGAGCGCCAAAAAACTGGAAAACGCCCAAACCGACCTGCCCTACACCGAGGTCAAGACCGAGGTCTCGATTGACCGCGTGACCAGCGCTGCCAACCCGCGCCAGATGGAGCGCGTGCCGGCCGGGTCAGTTTTCGACAGCGCGGAAATGGTCTTCAGTCTGTACGAAATCCAGTCGGAAAACGGCGAAGTCCACAAGGCCGAGGACGACCTGAAGCGCCTGGATGTACTGCTCGAAGCCATGCGCCTGGTCGAAGATGACTATCTCGGAGGCCTGGGGTCGCGCGGCAGCGGCAAAATCAAATTTCGCAATATCCAAATTGCTTTTCGCGGACAAGGCGAACCAGAGACCCTGGGCAGTTACCCTGGGCTTGAAGAATTGACTGCCCCCGCCCTTCGACAGGCTGTTGCTAAAATCCAACTCACATAATCCTCGAGAAGATTGCTGAAATGACACTGCAAATTCAGGCATCCTCTCCCTTCCCTGTGGCGCAACTTGCGCAAGAGGTCACGCGTCGTATCTTGCAAATTGTGCAACCCCAGCGCGTCGTGTTGTTCGGTTCAAGCGTACGTGACGAATTGACCCCCGACAGTGACCTGGACGTGCTGGTAATCTTGCGTGGACCGGCGCATCGCCGCCAGGTAGCCCAGTCTATCTACCGTAATCTGCACGGTGTCGGCGTGCCGGTGGATATTATCGTTGCTACGCAGGAGGATATTGAGCAATATGGCAACCGGCCCGGCAGCATTTTGCGCCATGCGCTGCAAGAAGGACAGGTGATTTATGAAGCAGAATAACTTAACCGAAGCGCAAATTTGGCTGCGGCGTGCTCGCAGTAACCTGTTGCTAGCTCAAAAAGGGAAACGCCGCGGCATCTTGTTGGAAGACCTGTGTTTCAATGCCCAGCAAGCCGCTGAAAAAGCGCTCAAAGCGGTTTGCATCTTTCGGGAATTGGACTTCCCCAAGACCCATTCCCTGGTGCGGCTGCTGGATATTCTTGCAGCGGGCGGGGTACAGGTTCCTGAAGCGGTTCAAATGGCTGACATCCTCACGCAATATGCGGTGCAAACCCGCTATCCTGGCCCGATCGAGGAAGTTACCCCCGATGAATACACCGAAGCCGTTGCATTGGCGGCAAAGGTGGTCTTTTGGGCCGAAGGATTTGTTCAGCAACAGTCCTAAAGCGTTTCCAAAGTCTAGGAGGCATCATGCCGCAACTCACCATTTATCATCTCTCCTTTCCGCATGGCTTGCACATCGGCGCGGGCGGGGTGGAGAGCCTGGAAGATACGCTTGAAACTATCCCTTCCGACACGCTGTTTGCTGCCCTGCTCGATACGGCGGTGCATTTGGGGTGGGACGTGAGCCGCCTGCTGCCGCAAAACGGCGCGCCCGCTTTCCGGGTCACGTCCGCTTTCCCGTTTGCGGGCAGGGTGCGCTTTTACCCCAAGCCGGTGGATTTGCGGGAGTTGTTCAGCCCGGAAAAAATTAAGGATTTTGGCGCGGGCAAGAACATTAAAAAGATACGCTATCTTTCCGAAGCACTGCTGGAGCGCGCCCGCCAAGGCGCAACCCTGGATGATGAACTCAAAAAGGATAGCGATGGCGAATGGGTGTGCAAATTTTCACTGCAAGGCGGCGCGTTTTGGCTGACCGAAACCGAAATAAGCGCTTTGCCAGAAAGTATGCGTTTGTACACTGAAAAGGTAAACGGTGAAGAGCAGAAAAAAGAACGCTCCAGTGAAGCCCTCGGGCGTCAAAAAGTGTTCGAGACGCAAACCGCCCCGCGCGTGACCGTGGACCGGGTCAGTTCGGCGTCCAACCTGTTCCACTCGGAGCGCGTCTTGTTCAGCGAAGGCTGCGGATTGTGGTTCGGCGCGGCAGGACAGGTCGAAGACCTGTCTCACCTGCTCACGGTTTTAGGCGATTCGGGCCTGGGCGGTGAACGCACCGCCGGATACGGGCATTTCACTTACGAGCCGCGCGGCACGCTCGAATTCAATGATCCGCAAACCTGCGCCTACCTGCTCAGCCGCTGGCATCCCAAAGAAGGCGAGATGGCCTGGCTGAAACACTCCGCCTACAAACTGGAAGCGGTGGACGGCTGGCTGCGCACGCCCGAAAACGCCGCCGCCCAACGGCGCAAGCGGTTGTGGATGGTGGCGGAGGGCAGCCTGATTGCGGGCAACCCGCAAGGCGACGCTGAAAATGTTGCACCCAAATACGAGAACAAGGACAAGCCCGGTGAATATGTGCGAGGTGTATCGCATCCCGTCTATCGCCCCGGCTTTGCGCTCGCGCTGGATTGGAAAACGAAAAAATGATGTCACTGCGAGCCGCGCCAGCGGCGAAGCAGTCTCCTGACATGGGAGATTGCTTCGGCTTCGCCTCGCAATGACAGGAGGTTATGACCATGCCCGATTACAAAACCTACCGCCTGAAAATCACCGTCCTCACGCCCCTGCACATTGGCAACGGGCGGGAGATGCTCAAAGATTACGATTACGCCGTTCATGGCGGGCGCACCTGGCGCATCAACGAAAATGCTCTGCTCGACGCGCAGGACGTGGAAGACCCGCGCGTCGCCGAGATGCTGACGCGCGTCAAGCCAGCCGAATTGCTCAAATCGCAGGATTTCACCGAGGGCAGCCCCTATTTCCGTTATGTCTTGAAAGGCGTGCCAAAGTCCAGCGCAGAAGGGGCGGTGGTGCGGGAACATATCAAAGATGCCTTCGACCACCCCTACCTGCCCGGCACGACCGTCAAAGGTGCGCTGCGCACGGCGCTTGGCTGGCATTTGTGGGAGAAGAAAGGTCTGCGCCCGGAAATCGGCAGATTGGGCGGCAGTCCCAAATTCGCTGC
>Ga0315298_1000510_pt1 | contig 74791 bp, 72 predicted proteins | sample WHS_1_MG_FD_203077 | JGI IMG/M metagenome (GOLD analysis project Ga0315298, IMG submission 203077) | Extremophilic microbial mat communities from Washburn Hot Springs, YNP, Wyoming, USA - WHS_1_MG | ecosystem: Environmental > Aquatic > Thermal springs > Hot (42-90C) | place: USA: Wyoming... | reverse complement strand
GCCAGATGGAGTTGGCGGGGTCTTGACCGGCAGCGCGCCGGCGTTGGTTGACCGGGTGGTTTTGGAGAATCTTCCATGACTTCCGCGTCAGGTCGTTCAACAAATCGGCAGTCGCTTTTGCTTCCGGCACCTGCGGGCGGATCAGCAACGGTTCGGCCGGTTCGTTCGGGTGATCGTGGGGCGGCGTGCAATCGAGCCGCGGGTCGAGGTTCTTGCCGACGAACAAGTGCCGGTAGCTCACACCGGTATGGAAATTCAAACCCGGCGCGCCGATTTCTTGTTGGAGCGTCTTGAGAATCTCGTCCGAGTCGGCAGAACTGATGTGGCCGGCGCTGTGGTTCTTGATCCGGCCATCGTCGAACAGGCAAATCAGATTGCACCGCATCGCCATGTCGTCGGGGCCGATGTCCACGCCCATGCTGGCGGCTTCGAGGACGCCCCGGCCTTGGAGCACTTCGCGCGGGTTGTAGCCCAGCACGGCGAGGTTGGCGGCTTCGCTGCCGGTCGGCACGTCGTCCGCGATGGTCTTGAACAGTCCGCACCGGCCTTCGCGGGCGAGCCGGTCCATGTGCGGGTGCCGGGCGGCCTGCAACGGGGTTTTGCCGCCGAGCCGCGCCACCGGGGAATCCGCCATGCCGTCGCCGAGGATGATGACGTATTTCATGGTTGAAAGGGACTGGAACGTAGGTGTGAACAGAACAGATGTCAACGAAGAGAGGGATGATAACAATGCGGCAGGTGTCACAGCATCAGAAGCTGTGGCACCTGCCGTCGGGGAGAGAGTTGTTAACGATGGCGAAGGAGTTTTCGATGCACAACGAGAAGTCCGACCCCGGCTCCCAGTAGCCAGGCCGTTCCCGGTTCGGGAATGGCCTGTGGGTATGCTCGGAAATTATCGAACCAGGCCTCGCCGTCGTGGACCACTGACCCCCTGTCGGCGCTGGCGAGCAACCGCACGCCGAACTCGTTGGAGGTGGTCATGCCCCAATTTACGTTTGTCACTCCGCCGCTGCCCGCGATGCCCACGCTGTCCAGAAGGCTCCACTGATAGCCGTTCGCCGAGCCATCCGGATCGTACCAAGCGCTCAGGACCTTGGTGTTGGCGTCAAAGGAAACAGCCACCGAACCTGTCAGCGTCAGGCTGTTCGCGCGCGCTTCCCAAACGCGGTGTCCGTTTTCATCGGCCAGATTCGTGGAAAAGCCGGCAAAGTCCCAAATCGGCTCCGCCAAAATGCGGTCGAGCATGACACTGTACGTTTTGCTGTAGGTGTTCATATTTTCCCAAGGCGTGACATTCAGGCTGAGGGTGACCGATTGGGTGCCGGTCAGACTCACGTTCCGATAAACATCCACCACCACGTGCCAATCGGCGACATAACTGCCGGCATTCAGAAGCCACGGCAACACAAAGACGTTGCCAGTCTCGTTTGTGGCGCCTGCCGAGCTAAAATACAGGCGATCGTCCTGCCGGTATTGGGCATCACCAAGAATTAGCGGAGACCCCCAGTTGGTCGAGATCGTCGTTCCGGGAAAGTTATCGCTCCCATCAAAATTGGCTTGAGCGATGCGAGCCGCCAAGGTCAGCACGGCAATCCAAACAAATTTTTTCATCGAATCCACTCCTTTCTGAGGCTTTGCCCTCACCGCCCTTCGGCGAGGGCCGCCTGCAATCGAAGAAAATGTTTATTAGAAAAAATTCAATTTTGTCAATCCCCCCCACGCTGGGTGCATCTGGGCACGACCACCATTTAATCAGTCGTTGTCATTCTGAGCGAAGCGAAAGCCGCGCCCAGCGAGACGCCGCTGTCGGGTGCGGCAAATCTCTGTCTTTCTTCGAAAAGACCCGACGAAAACAACCGAGACCCTTCCCCTTCGCGGCTCAGGGTTTCGGCAGGGCGCTCAGGGGGGGGCAGGCCGGAGGATGGTGGTCGTGTCCAGATGCGCACCCCGCGCTCATGCGTAATGCGTCAGGAGGTACTTCCAGAACTGGTCGTAGTCAACCGGCAGGCGGTCGAAATCTTCCGGCAACTGATCCACGGCGGCCAGCGCCGGCGGCGCCTCCGGCGCGAACCCGAGGAGCCGCTCGATTTCGTCGGGGAATTTGGCCGGGTGGGCGGTTTCCAGCACCACGGCCGGGGAGTTGCCGAGCGGTTCCGCCGCGCTGAAATCCATCAACCCGCGCCAGCCGACGGCGCCGTGCGGTTCGAGCAGAAGATGGAAGTCTGCCCAGACTCGCTGGATGGTCGCGCGGGTCTGGTCGTCCGAGACCGAGGAGGAAAACAGGTCGCGCTGCATCCGGGCGAGGTCGGGTTTGTGACGCAACTTGCCGGTCTCGTCCATCTGGCCGCCGTACACTGCGACGAGCCGGGCGAGGTTGCTGGGGTGGCCGACGTTCATCGCGTTGGAGAGGCAGTTCCGCGACGGCTCGATTTTGTGGTAGTGACCGGTTTTGAGGAACTGCGGGAACTCGTCGTTGCCGTTCACGGGCACGACGAGCCGCCGGAGCGGCAGTCCCATTTCGCGGGCGATCACGGCGCCCATCATGTTGCCGAAGTTGCCGGAGGGCACCGCGAACACCATCGGCTCGCCCGGTTGAGCCAGCCGGGCGGCGGCGTAGAAATAATAAACGGTCTGCGGCAGCAACCGGCCGATGTTGATGGAGTTGGCCGACGACAGCCGCGCCGCCAACAACGTCTCATCGGCAAATGCTCGTTTCACCAGCGCCTGGCAATCGTCGAATTTCCCCTCGATGGCGACAGTGCGGATGTTGCCGGTGAGGGTGGTCATCTGTTTGCGTTGCCGGTCGCTGACTTCGTTCAGCGGGAACAGCACGAGCACCCGGATGCCGTGGACGCCGTGGAAGGCATTGGCCACCGCCGCGCCGGTATCGCCGCTCGTGGCGGTCAGGATCGTCAGGTGATGCCCGGTCTCGTGGATGAACCGGCCCAGCAACCGCGCCATCATCCGCGCCGCGAAATCCTTGAACGACGCCGTCGGCCCGCGGTCGAGCCGCATCACGTGGACGCGACCGTACACTTTTTCCAGCGGGACGTCGAAGTTGTAGGCCTCGGCGCACAGGGCCCGCAGCGCGGCATCGTCCACCACGCCGTCGGTGAACTTCCGCAACACGCGGAACGCGATTTCCGGATACGACAGATCCGCAAACGCCGCGATTTCCTCCGGTGTCACCTGCGGAAACCACTCCGGCAGGTACAGGCCGCGGTCCGGCGCCTGCCCGCGCAGCAACGCCTCCCGCAGGTTGACCGGCGGGGCCTCGCGATTGGTGCTGGAGAACTCGACCATGACTGCCGGAGAGTAGTCCCGGACCCGCCGCGAAGTCAACTGATTGACTTGCCGGGCGGGACGGTGCTAAATGGCGCCGATGAGAAAACCCACGGTCACCGTCCGCGTCCCGGCCAGCACGTCGAACCTCGGCCCTGGCTTTGACACATTGGGCATCGCGCTGAAACTCCACAATCACATCTCCCTGCGCGAGACGGACGCGCCGACCATCGAGCCGGTCAACTCGAACCGTGGTCCGGTCCCCATGGTGCGCGATGCGGCGGCGGCGTTCTTCGCCCGCAGCAAGGTCAAGCCGCACGGATTCCAGTTTGAGATCAAAGGCGAGGTGCCGGTCGCGGCCGGACTCGGCTCGAGCGTTACCGTCCGACTCGGCACGGTCTATGGCTTGAACGAAATCAACGGCCGGCCGCTCTCGGATCACGCCATCCTCGATGTCGTCACCGAACTCGAGGGCCACCCGGACAACTGCGCGCCGTCGTTCTTTGGCGGATTCGTTGTGGCCGGGGTGGTGGACGACACCGTGCGGCATCGCCGGTTCAACGTGCCGGCCACGCTGAAGTTCGTCTGCTGCCTGCCGCCGGTGGAGGTGCCGACCGAAAAGGCCCGGGCGCTGCTGCCGAAACAGGTGCCGCTGCGCGACGCGGTGGAGAACCTCAACCGGGCGGCGTTGCTGACGGCGGTGTTTGCCACCGGCGACTTTTCGCTCCTGCGCGGGCTGTTCAACGACCGGCTCCATCAGCCGTACCGGAAGAAGTTCGTGCCGCAACTCGACGACGTGATTGCCGCCGGCATGGCGGCCGGGGCGCTGGGCGGTTGGCTCAGCGGCAGCGGGGCCGCCATCATCTGCGTGACCGAGCAGAAGGAACGCGCCGTGGCCGATGCGATGGCCGGCGTGCTGGCCGGGGCGAAGACGCAGATTCTCGTGGCGGACAACGACGGCACCCGGTTGCGCCGGGCCTGAATCTGCGAACCGGGCAAGATGCCCGTTCCCCGGCCTTATGGATACCGGCGGGCCTGGAGGATTTCCAGCGCGATGAGGCTGTAGCTCGTGCAGAGGATGGGATCGTTTTCCCACCAGCGGTTGTTGTCGTTCTGCCAGAAACCGTCGGCTTTTTGGAGGTTGACGAGCTTCTTCATCAACTCGTGCCGCCAGTCGTGGACCTTGCCGGCGGCGTCCGTAAACGTGTCGTCGCCGAGCGCGGTGAATGTTTTGACGACCGTGTGCAGGTAATAATACAGCCCTTGCCCGCCGAGGCCGGGGTTTTCCTCCAGCGTGTAGTTGCGCGCCAGCCAATGCAGCGCGGCTTTGACGCGCGGGTCGTCCTTTGTCAACTCGGCATAGATGAAACTCTTCAGCCCGGCGTAGGTCATCGAGCCGTAGCTGCGCAACGGCTGGCGGTCGCTCTGCGCCGGCACTTCGTCGTCGGCGAAACTCAGCGGCGGGATGTTTTTGGCCGGGTCGCCGGGCATGTAGATGAACCCGCCGACATCGGCTTCGCGGACATTTTTGGCCCACGGCTGGTCGTTGGCGGCCGGGAGGTTTTGGCAGCGTTGGAGGAATTGGACGGCGCGTTGCCAGTGTTGCCGGGAGGTCTCGTGGGGCGACCCGCCGGCTTGTGTTTCCAACGATTCGGTCAGGCGAATCGCTTCGAGGGCCCACTGCGTGTTCGACAGGTCCGGGCGCTCCCGTTTGCCGTAGCCGATGCCGCCGTAACTGGGGCTTTGGGGGGTGTACCCTTCCGCCTCGTCGAACTGCGAATCGAGCAGGAACCGCCGGGCATGGCGGATGGTTTCGGTGTACGCCGCGTCGCCGGTGGCCAGCAACGCCATCGCGCAGATGGCGGTGGAGTAGTTCGGGTACTTGTCGGTGTCGCCGCCGCCGTAGATGGCGCCGTTGGACTTGACGTTGCTGAGGATGAACTGCGCCGCGCGCGTCACGGCGGCGGGCGGCGGTTTCGCGCTGCGGGCGAGCGCGGTCAGGGCGAGGCCGGTGATGGCGGGATGATGCCGCCACGAGCCGTCGGCTTCCTGTTGTTTGATCAGCCACGCCACGGCGCGGGATTGGGCGTCGCTGACTTCATTCAGCAGGGAGACATCGGTTTGGCTGGGCAACGGTGCCGCGGCGATGGCCGCGATTGCCCACAGGCACAGGAAAGTTTTCATGGCAGACATGATTCATCCTCCGGCCCGCGCATGTCAAACGGATTCCGGGCCGTTATCGGCGAAAGGCGGCGGCGACGTCGGCGCTGGTGAAGATTGGCTCGGCCGGGCGTTGGGCGGCCCGGGCTTTTTCGATGATGCCGGCCACTTGCGGGACGGCGCGGGCGGAGTAGAACCGCACGAGGCCGAGCGTGGTTTGCGCGCCGAAGCCGGTCACGAGCACCACCGAGTCGTCCACGGCGGACATGAGCAGTTGCATGTGGTGGCCTTCCTGATGGAGGGCGCTGAAATCGGTTTCGCCGACCCGGGTGGCCAGTTCGCGGGTGGCGGCGTAACTGCCGGCGGCGAGCGCGGCGAGCACGGTCATGTCGGCGCCGTCGGGGATTTTGCCGCACTGGCTGAGGATCGCGCCGCCCCGGTCAATGACGAGCGCAAAACTGGCCTCGGATTTGTCGAGGTAGTCCTGCAAGGCGTTGACCAACTCGTTGGCGGTTTCCAGGGTGATGATGGGGAGGGCTTGCATGGGGTCAGCGGCGGATAGTGGCGGCGGCGATGCCGGAGAGCGCCGTGCGGGCGGGTGCCGGGGCCGCGGCCGGGGGTTGTTTGCCGGTCAGCGTGTCGTGTTCGCGGGCGAACTTCTGAAGCAACATCCGCGAGATGGCATTGAGCGAGGCGAACACGCCGCGCCCGGTGGTGGCCGCGGCCTCGAAACTCGGGACGCGGACGCGCCGGTTGTTCAGGATGTATTCCAGGTAGTGCACGGGCGCGATGTTGGGCAGGTCGCGTTTGTTGTACTGCAGCAGGTAGGGGATCTGGTCGAGGTTGTTGCCTTGTTTGGCGAGGTTGTCTTGGAGGTTTTTGAAGCTTTCGATGTTCTCCTCCATCTTGTCCCACTGCGAGTCGGCGACGAAGATGATGCCGTCCACGCTCCGCAGCACGAGTTGCCGGGTGGCATTGTACATGACCTGTCCCGGCACGGTGTAGAGTTGGAACTTGGTCTTGAACCCTTTGATGACCACGGCGTTCAAGGGCAGGAAGTCGAAGAACAACGTCCGATCGGCCGCGGTCGCCAGCGAGACCAGCTCGCCCTTGTGCGTGTCGGCGACCTGGCCGTGGATGTAGATCAGGTTGGTTGTCTTCCCGCACAACGCGGGGCCGTAGTACACCACCTTGAACTGGATCTCTTTATTGATGTAGTTGACAATGGCCATGACCGTCTGCTCCTCTCACACGACCGCCCGGTTGCGGCACAACGCGGCCAGTCCGCGGCTGATCCGTTCCAGCCGGCGCAACAGCGCTTTGCTAAAGCGCCGGGGATCGTGCACGATCACCAGATACACCTCGTCCGCCTGGAAAATGCTCAATGGCTGTTGATCCGTGAAGATGGTCATCCGTTGGACCTGGCCCACCTTCAACTCCTTCGTGTACCGGCCGATCTTGCGGAACAATTGCGGCGCGAACACGCTCATCGCATTTTGGTCGAACGCCGCCGGCACCTGCCCGGTGACGAACAACCCGTCCCTCATGGCCAACACGCAGCCCGTGACGCCCGGCAGCTTCGCGGTGAACTGGACCACCTCTTGGAGCGTCAATTCGCGGTCCGCCGGCGCGCCGAGCAGGGTGTTCAGCGACCGCGGCTCCGAGCCGATCAACGCCTTGAACGTCTTGCGGCCGATGCCGGGCACCTCGTGGAGTTCCTCCAGCGACCGGAAGCGGCCCCGTTTCTCGCGGAACTCGATGATTCGCCGCGCCAGCGCCGGGCCGATCCCCTCGATGGTCAGCAGATCGTCCACCGTGCACCGGTTGATGTTGATGAGACTCTTGTGTTCGTCGAACGCGGCTGGGGCTTCTGCTGTTTCGGGGGTGACGAGCGCCGCTTCGACCTCTTCCGGTACTTCCGCGGCGACCGGCGTTTCGACCGGCGGCGGCGGCGGCGGCGGGGCCGGTGCCGCCGCGCGTTCGGCGAAGATGGTTTCCGGTATTGCTTCTGCGGCCGGGGCCGGCGGCGGGGCGATGCGTTCCGCAAGAATCGTTGCCGGCGCTTCGGGCGCGGGCGGTGCCGGTTGTTTCTCGGCAAACACGGCAAAATTCTCGTCGGCCAGCGCGGCCACGGGGACTTCCGCGGCCGGCGCCTCCGCCGGTGCGGGAGCCGGGATGTATTCCGGCTCGATGGGCGCGGGTTTTTCTTTTTCGAGGAAGGGGATCGGGATTTCTTCGTCGAAGGTGACCACTTCCTGCGGGCTGCCGGCGGTGGATTCCTGGAACAAATGGGCCGGGAGCTGGGACACGATTTCGTTGAGCGGTAACGTGACCTGTTCGTCGGGCAACTCCGGCAGCGGTTGGGCCAGCAGTTGCGGCGGCAGGACGCCGAGCACGGTGGCCACCGGCAGCCGGACCCGGCCGGTGTTGAGCTGGGAAATCATCGGGGCGAGCGGCAGGGGGACCGCCGCATTGAGATCAGCCCGCTGCGGCAAGTCCACGCGGGGACAGCAGAAGACGACTTCCGGTAACGCGGCCACCAGACTGCGGAGGCTGATCAGGATGGTCTGGCCGGCGGTTTCCGCGGCCACCTCGGGCGGCGGCGGCGGGGCCACCGCGACGGGTTCCGGTTCGAGAACCTGCGTTTGCGCGGAAGCCTCGCGGGCGGCGGCTTCGGCGCGGGCGATGAACGTGTCGTCAAACAACGCCGGCAAGTCGTTAAACTCCGGTGAGTCAATGTCAATCACTTGTTCGGACTTGGTCTGGAGCAGTTCGGGGGGCAGTGCCGCGATGACCTCCGGCAACGGGAGGTCAATGACTTCTTTTTGCAGACCGGCCACGGCGGCCGGCTGAACGAGATCGGGCGGCAACAGCGTGACGAGGTCGCGGATGGGAATGGTGCATCGGCCGGAGTTGAGTTGGGGCACGAGCCAGGCCGCCGGCACGGCGACGTTCAGGGTTTGCAGGCGCGCGGCGTTGCCGGGCGCGAACAACGGCGCCGGCAGTTGCGGGAGCAGGTTGGCCAAAGGCATCGTGACGGTCGGTCCCGACCCGGCCGGGGGCGGTGGGGGCGCCGGGGCGGGTGTTTCGGGTTTGAGTGGAATGTGTTGGGTGTCGCCGGACCTGGCGGCGGCCGGGATGACGGGCATGACCTTGGTTTTGGCCGGTTCAGGTTTGGGTTGGCGGAAGAAGGGAAACTTCATGGGTGCACGCTCATGTTGTTCATTGTGGCCGATTTTTTAGCACGGCTCATGCCAGCATCCGTTCGTGGAGGTAATTTCGCAGGAGAAACAAGGGTGTCAAGTCGCGATTTTGTGGGAATACCGTGCTCGGTGGTTGCCGGTTTTGCGAAAAGTTGCCGGCTATTCGCCGCCGGTGACACGCAATACCTCATCGAGGGAGGTTAAACCGGCCCGGGCCTTGTTCAGCGCGGCCATGCGGAGTGTTTTCATGCCTTCCTGGAGCGCGAGGTCGCGAATCAGTTTGGCGCTGGCGTTGTGGAGGATCTGTTCGCGGATGGCGTCGCTGATGCTCAGAACTTCCAGAATGGCCATCCGACCGAGGAAGCCGGTTTCCTTGCACCGGTTGCAGCCGCGGCCCCGGTAGAACGTGTGCGACGCCAGCATCTCCTCGGTCAGTCCGAGCCGAGTGGTTACGTCAGGAGGGACGGTGAAGGCTTCTTTGCAGTGGGGGCAGATTTTGCGCATGAGGCGTTGGGCGCAGACCATGAGCAACGAGGAGCTTACCAGGAATGGCTCGATGCCCATGTCAATCAACCGCGCGATGGCGCCGGGCGCGTCGTTGGTGTGCAAGGTGGAGAGCACCAGGTGGCCGGTGAGCGCGGCTTTGACGGCGATGTCGGCGGTTTCCGAGTCGCGGATTTCGCCGACCATGACGATATCGGGGTCTTGCCGGAGGATCGAACGCAGGCCGCTGGCAAAGGTGAGGCCAATCTCCGGTTTGACCTGCACTTGGTTGACGCCGACCATTTGGTACTCGACCGGGTCTTCGACGGTGACGATGTTGACGTCGGGAGTGTTGAGCTGGGTGAGGACGGCGTAGAGTGTGGAGGTCTTGCCCGAGCCGGTCGGGCCGGTCATCAACATCATGCCGTGCGGCGCGTCAATGGCGTTTTTGAATTTCTGAAGGTCATCGGCGTCCAGGCCGAGGGCTTCGAGGTTGGTGTTGAGGGTGCCCTTGTCGAGCACGCGCATCACGATTTTCTCGCCGTGGACGGTCGGCAGCAGCGAGACGCGCAAGTCCACCTCGCGGCCGGAGATGCGGATGCGGAAGCGGCCGTCTTGCGGCAGCCGGCGCTCGGCGATGTCGAGGTTGGCCATGATCTTGATGCGGGAGGTGATCGCCTGCTGCAACGCCTTCGGCGGGGCCGGCGAGTCGTACAGCACGCCGTCCACCCGGTAGCGGAGTTTGATGAGTTTTTCGAACGGTTCAATGTGAATGTCGCTCGCGCGGTCTTTGATCGCCTGCACCAGCATCAGGTTGACCAGCTTGATGACGGGGCCTTCCTCGCTGCTTTCGATGAGTTTGTCGAGGTTGATTTCTTCTTGTTTTTCTTTGACGACTTCCGCGTCCTCGGACACCTCCATCTTGTTGAGCAGCTCGTTCATGGCGACGGTGCCCTGGGCGTTGGCGCTGGTGAGGAAATCGTTGACCGCCTTTTCGGTGCTGATGAGCGGAACGATCTGGAGGTTCGGACGCAGCCGGCGCAGGTCGTCAATCGCCAGCACGTTGAGCGGGTCGGCCATCGCCACGAACAACCGCTTGCCGAGCCGGGCCACGGCCACCATCCGGTAGTTGGTGGACATGTCCTTGGGGATGAGGTCGGTGACCTCCTGGGGGATGTGCATCTTGGCGAGGTTGACCGGCGGGGTGTTCAAGCACCGCGCCATGCTCATCATCATGTCCTGTTCGGTGACGAACTTTTTTTCGAGCAGGAGTTTGAGTAGCCGGCCGCCCTGTTTCTTTTGCTGTTCGAGCGCCTCGGCCAGTTGCTCGCGCGTCAAGAGCCGGTCGGCGATCAGGGAATCCGCAATCCGTTCGCCAAAGGGTTTCAAGGCCACGGCTAGGCCCCTCCGTGTTTGCCGTCGAGTCCGTGGGTGCGGCGGATGGTGCTGGCAATCTCCGCCGGTGCCGCCACGTACCAGAAAATGTGATATTCCAGCACCGCCGCGACCTCCGCGCGCAACGCCGGACAAAACGGATCCGCCGTGGCCACCAACACCGACCGGCTGATCAGATCGACCGGCACGACGCAGAGCCGCAAACACATCTCCGTGGGCAACAGCAGGGCAATGTCCCGGTCCACGTCGTAGAACGACAACGGCAGATACGGCAGCCCGCTGCGGTTGATCATCGCGTCGAGCACATCCTCCATTTTCGCGATATGCTCGTCCACGAGCAGTTGCGCGAGCGTGACCGGCTGTTTTTTCTCCAGCACGGTGGCCTGCGCGTCGCGCAAGCGCTGCAACAACGGCTCGACGGCCTGCGGCGTGACGAGTTTCTCGGCAATCAACGCATCGGCCAGCTCCCGCCCCGGCATCGGCTGTGGCGTCAGGACCGGTCCCTTCGCGGGGGCGACGGGCGGTGGCGCGGGTGTGGCGGCCGGCGGCATGATTCCCAGGTCGGCGGTTTGCTGGGCGAGCTTGTTCAACGCCGCCCGCGCGGCGGCGTCGTGGGGCGCCTCCTTGAGAATGCCTTCATATTCGAGAATCGCCTGCGAGATTTGCCCGAGATGAACGTACGCTTCGGCCAGGCGGCGGGAGGTGCGCAAGTTGTCCTCTTGCCGGCCGAGCTTGGTGTAGGCCTCCTTGAGAATCTCCAGCGATTGACAATCATCCGGCGACGCCTTCACAATCGCTTCGAACATCTCAATGGTCTGAAGCAGTTGTTGCGATTCTTCGGCTGATACGTTGTTGGCCATGCCAATGACGGCTCACTATAGCACGGGAGACACCACCCGGCGCAAGTCCCGCTTTGCGCGGCGTCTGTGGCAAACCTGACCGGAAAGGGAAATCCAATGTGGTGGGAACCGCGGTGGCGTCGCGCCGCAAGCCGCCGCGCCCGGCAACGCGCCCGGCCAGTGGCCCCGTCGCCTTCAGCGTGCAAGTGGTGCACTGAAACGCGGGGCGGTGAAGTTGGCTGCCCGGCCTGGACTCGAACCAGGAAATACGGCTCCAAAGGCCGCTGTGTTACCAATTACACTACCGGGCAGTCCCCGCGATGCGGGTGACCTGCGTCCACAGGCTCGGACCAAACTGCTCGCGCACAATCTGTGCCGCGCGCTCCGCGGCGGCGCGGTCGCGAAACAAGCCAAACACCGTCGCGCCACTGCCGCTCATCAACGCGCCGGCCGCGCCCTGCTCCCGCAGCGCGTCCTGCAACAGCCGCAGCACCGGGAACTTCCGCAGGCACGGGGCCTCCAACGAATTGTGCAGGCCGCGCGCCACCGCGTCCAAATCGTCTTCGGCCAATCCGCGGCGCAGCAGAGTAACGTCGGGGCGCGACGCTGTCAACGGCGGCGACCAATGCCGGTACGCCCATGGCGTCGGGATGCCAAAGCCGGGATTGATCAGCAGGACGGTGGCCGACAACCGGCACGGCACCGGTTCCACCTGTTCGCCCCGGCCCCGGCAGACGGCGGCGCTGCCGGCCAAGAAGAAATTGATGTCGGAGCCCATGCCGGCGGCGAGTTCGTTCAGTTTTTCCGGTGACGCGCCGGCTTGCCACAGCCGGTTCAACCCGGTCAGCACCGTCGCAGCGTTGCTGCTCCCGCCGGCGAGGCCGGCGGCCAGGGGGATGCGTTTGCGCAACACGATCTTCACGCCTTTCTCGATGCCGGTCGCCGCGCGCAACGCCGCTGCCGCCCGGTAGGCGAGGTTCGATTCGTCGGTCGGCAGGTTGGGGTTGTCGCATTCCAATACGAGGCCGGTCTTGCGCAGTTGGAGCGTGATTTCGTCGCCAAAATCGAGCGGGGCCATCACGGTCTCCAACTCGTGATAGCCGTCGGCGCGCTTCCCAAGGATGTTCAGGTACAGATTGACCTTGGCGGGCGAGAAAACTTTCAGTTGCGCTTGTGTCGGCACGGCGTTTTCCCTAGCATGACACCCGGCATGAAATCAAAACTTATCGTGGCGCTGGATGTGGACAGTTTCGACCGGGCGGCGGCGCTGGTGCGGGAGTTGCGCGACGTGGTGGAGGTGTTCAAAGTCGGCAGCCAGCTTTTCACCCGTGTCGGGCCGCGGATTGTGGATTATGTCCGGGAACAGGGCCGGCAGGTGTTTCTCGACCTGAAGTTCCACGACATCCCGAACACGGTGGCCAAGGCGGTGGAGTCGGCGACGGCGTTGGAGGTGGCGATGTTGACGTTGCACACGGTGGGCGGCGAGGAGATGCTGCGGGCGGCGGCGCGGGTACCGGGACATCCGGTGTTGCTCGGCGTGACGGTGTTGACGAGCGTGGCCGGCAACGTCGCTGACGAAGTGGTGCGCCGGGCGCGGTTGGCGGTGGCGTGCGGGTTGGAAGGCGTGGTCGCCTCGCCGCACGAGATCCGGCTGCTCCGGCAGGCGGTGGGGGAAACCCCGTTGATTGTCACGCCCGGCATCCGGCCCGCCGGTGGGGCGAAGGACGACCAGAAACGCGTGATGACCCCGGCCGAAGCCGTGGCCGCCGGGGCCAGTTACATCGTCGTGGGCCGGCCGATTGTCGAGGCCAAGCAGCCGGCCGAAGCGGCGGGCCACGTCGTTGCGGAAATGGCCGGTGCGTCAGCTTGACCGGCGGCGCAACTGTTGGATTCCGCCGCTGATCGTTTCGAGTTTCTGGAGAATTTCCTGCTGGTTCTTCAGGATTTGCTCGTTCTGTTCGAGGAGCTTGCTGATGCGCGGGTCGCTGCCGGTGGTTGCGGACGGCGACTTGGTCGCGGTTTGGGCTGTCACGAGAACCCCGGTGGCCAACGCGCCGGCCACCACAAGAGCGCCAATGAGGTTTGTTTTCATGCCGGTATTCTACGCCGGGAAACTCCCAAAACTCAATACCGGTAATGCTGAGCGCATCTACAGAAAATGGGTTTTGTTGGGCGCTCTCAATCTCTTCCGCGGCAATCCTGTGGCCGGCACCCATCGCGCCGAACTCGAAAAGATGGCCCAATACATCCTTCGCCATTCCTTTGCCGTCGAGAAGATGACCTGTTTCGCTGACAATGGCCGGGTCATCTATCATTCCCACCTGAACCCATCCACTCACCGCAAATTTGAGGTCTTCACCGCTACCGACTTCCTCGCCGCCATTACCCAGCACATTCCAGAAAAAGGCGCGCAAACGGTCAAATACTACGGCTGCTACAGCAACAAAGCCCGCGGCCAACGCGCCCTTCAATGTCATTCTGAACGTTCAATGTCATTCTGAACGAAGTGAAGAATCTCTCACTTCCAATTCGTCAAGCCAGTCGCCGTCACCAGCCCGACGGCGTATCCCCACCCGCGCCTGGCGCGAATTGATCAAGCGAGCGGGGGACGTTGCCCCCCCATGCTCTGTCCGATATGCGGTGGCCAGATGCGGTTGATCTCGCTCATCGAAGATGACGAAATCATTGAGAAGATTCTGCGTCACCTCGACCTCTGGGAAGGCCGCGCCCGGCCGACGGAGCGCGCTCCACCGCCCCCGCTCGAACTCGGCTACATCCGGGAACCGTTCTACGACGACACCCCGTTCGGCCCGGAAGCCTACGCTGAGTAAAACAATCGCAATCTCCGGCAACACGCCGCTCACCGGTGAGGGGAGAGCCGCGCAGTTTTTCGTCCCCAGTTTGACAGTGAAACCCGGTTTTCGTCAAGATGCGCACACGAAAGGAAGGAAATGTGTTCAGAGGACAATTCCGTCAGTGTCGCGAGCTGTCAGGCGAGGGTCGGTGGTTCCCCCTTACCCCCATGCTGCCGCCCCTGCGAAGCCCCTCGGAAAAGCAATTTCCTGTCAATATCAGTTAACGGACCCGATAATCAAAGGTGGGACGATCAAACCCCGAAACAGTCGCGATTCTGAGAGATGAGTTCACCCCACCCCAAATAGTAACCGCAATGCCCGTTTCCCGCCCGACCGGCGTTCACGGCAGCAGCCGCACCCGGTAGAAGCGTTGCGGCTGGCTCGCGCCACCGGGATCAATCACCTGCGTCGAGTTGCCGGCCGCGGTCACATTTGTAAACGGCGTCCAGCCACCGGTGACATCGGCGCTGCGCTGCAGTTCGTAACTCTTACCGGCCACCGATGCAAACGTGATGACGAAATCGTTCCCGGTCTCCGCAACATTCGTCACCCGCAAGGCGCTGGCGCCGTCGTTCGGATCGGTGCCGGCGGCGAACTCTTGCGCGTTGCTGAAGCCGTCGCCATCCGGATCGGCGTTGGCGTCCACTCCGATGTGACCGAACTGCGCCACCTCCCAATCGTCGTTCAGACCGTTGCCGTCGAAGTCCACCGGCACCAGCACCGCAGCCGTCGTAAACGCCGGGCCGTTGCCGTGGCCGTCGTTGGGCGTGATGACGCAGCGGTAGGAGCCGCCCGCGAAGGTGGCCGCCGCCAGCAAGTTGCTCGACGTTTGGCCGGTGAGATCGGTGCCGGACTCCTGCCATTGAAACGCAAACGCGATCGGGTCGCCGTCGGCGTCAAATGCGCTGGTCACGGTCGCCGCCAAATCGTTGGTTGTGCTTGGAGCCGCCGGCAAGACCGCGGCGGCCAAAATGACCGGCAGCGAGTTGGTCGCGCCGCCGACAATCGTGAGAATGCCGGTCGCGCTGGTGGCCGTCTGGCCGTCCGGGTTGGTGACGGTAATGGTGCGGCTGCCGGTCGTCGCGGCGGCGGCGATGGTCAGGTTCAGGACGATGTTCGACGGATTGTTGTAGGTCACGGTGTTGACGGTGACGCTGCCGCCATTGACGGCGGCCGAGATGTGGTTGGGATAACCGGGGCCGGGATCGAAAAAGCCGGAGCCGTTGGTGACGATGCCGGTCAGGGTGACGTTGGTGGTGGCGCCGGCGGCGACGGTGGCGGGCGCGCAACTGGCCGGCGTGGCCGGCGGCGGGGCTTTGAGCTGGATGACGCGCACGGCCCAGGAGTTGGTGGCGTCGCAGTATTCTTGAAACGTCCAGAAGGTCATGTCGTCGTTGGGGTCAATCGAAACCACCGAATAGTCGCCCCAGCGGTGCGGGTTGCTCCCGTCGTTGACGTTGTACGGCGTGCTGCTGGCCTGAATCACGGTCGGCGCGCGCAACGTGCCCAGCGGGTCGTCGGCAAACCGGCCGGCGGCGGCGATTTCTGCGAATTCATTCGCGCCGGCTGCGCTGCAGGCCAGCGTCATGTGCCCCTGGCCGGACATGGCGCAACTGGGAATGAAGTAGTTGGTCGGGTTCGAGGCCGAGGGATCGTAGAGCGTGCCGGATTGGCGAACGACGGGAGTGCCGCTCAGATTGGTAATCTCATACCAGCGCGCCCCGTCGCGGTTGCCGGTGGCGCTGGCCGCGCCGCTGGTGTCCACTTCGATGTTGTGGGCGGTCCAGAGGCTGCCGTTGTGCATCCGCGCGGCAAACAGCCGGTCATCCAGATCGTCGAGCGGCGTCGAAACGCCTTTGGCCACGACGCCGCCCATGGGGTCGGCGGTGGCGGGCACGGTGATGTTGATGTTGCCGGAAATCGAGGGCGTGCCGCCGGGATTGGTGACGCGGCGAAGCACAAGCACACCGTGGGTGATGTTGTCCACGCCGATGAAATAGCCCTGGGTGGCGGTCGGATCGTCGTTGTTCACCCCTTGCGGCGTGAACGGGCCGTTGCCCGTGCCGGTCGCCAGCGAGCGAAACGCCGTGACCGTGACGGTGCCGGTCAGCAGCGCGGCTTTGTTGACGACGTAGCCTTCGGTGCCGAGGTACGACGCGGTGCTGAAGATGTTGGCGCCGATGTACAGCGCGTTGTTGTCAATGCCCAGCGTCGGATAATCCGCAAAGGTGTTGTTGTTGGCCGGCGGCAGCGCGCTCGGCTTGAACGAGTAAAACGTGAAACTCGAACTGCCGGTAATCGTCGCGCCGCTGCTGACGGCGAGGACGACGTTGTTGTTCTTTTTGGAGTTCGGAATGTCAATGGCCAGCACAAACCACCGGCCCGACAGCCGGTCGTAGCGCACCCGCGGGTCGCTGATGCCATTGCCGGTCACGGAGCTGAAAAAGTTTTCCGGCGTGGTGTCCAGCGCGCCGACAGTGCCCTGCCGGTCAAACAGCCGGATGCGGCCGTTGACGCAGACCAGGATTTGCGACGGGCCGACATCGCCCATGCTGTCGGGCGGCACGAAGCCGGAATCGGCCAGGCGCGCGCCGAGGAAACTGACGCCGACCGGCTGCGGGCTGAAGGCTTCGCCTGCCGGTGCCGACTGGGGCGAGAGGGGCGAAAACGGGCTTTGCGACCGCGCGCTGAAGTTTCGCAGGGCGCGTTTTTTCAGTTCGCGTGGCTGGGCGTGCTCGGTTGGCCCCGCCCGTTTCTCGCGCGCCATGATTTCGTCCACGGTCTCCGTCACGCCGGCCGGGCCTGTCCACGGGATGCCGGTCGTATCGGCCAACGCCATGAACCCAAAGCCCGTCAGCAAGGAAACCAGCAGAATTTCCCGACAGCGACCCCGTGTTGACCCAGTGCGACTCACCTTGAACAGTGCGGCTACTTACACCCGCCCGTGGGCCAAATCAAGGAAGCAATCGCACCCGGTAAAACCGCTGCGGCTGGCTCGCGCCGCCGGGGTCGGTTACAAACGTCAAGCTGCCGTCGGCCATCACGTTCGTCAACGGCATCCAACCACCGGCCAGATCGTCGCTGCGTGGCAGTTCGTAGCTCTTGCCGGCTACCGAGTCAAAGCTGATGACGAAATCGTTGCCAAAGTCCGCGATCTGCGTCACCCGCAAGGCGCTGGCGCTGTTGTTCGGATCGGTGCCGGCGGCGAACTCCTGCGCGTGGCTGAAGCCGTCGCCGTCGGCATCGGCGTTCGGATCCACGCCGATGAGACCGAAGTGGGTCACCTCCCAATCGTCGTTAACCCACTGCTGCCGTCCATGCGGAGTCCCTTGGGAAAATTGGAGTTCAATTAGTACCGGTAATGCTCGGGCTTGTAGGGGCCTTCGACGGGGACACCGATGTAGTCGGCTTGTTGCTTCGTGAGCTTGGTGAGCTTGACGCCGATCTTTTCCAGGTGCAACCGGGCGACTTCTTCGTCGAGTTTCTTCGGCAGCCGGTAGACGCCGATCTTGTTCGTGTCCCGGTTTTGCCAGAGGTCAATCTGCGCGAGGCACTGGTTGGTGAAGCTGTTGCTCATCACGAAGCTGGGGTGGCCGGTCGCGCAACCGAGGTTCACCAGCCGGCCTTCGGCCAGGATGTAAATGCTGTGGCCGTCCGGGAAGGTGTATTTGTCCACTTGCGGTTTGATGTTGAGTTTCTTGACGCCGGGCGCCTGGTTCAAGCGGTCCATCTGAATCTCGTTGTCGAAGTGGCCGATGTTGCAGACGATGGCCTGGTCTTTCATCTGCGCCATGTGTTCGAGCGTGATGACGTCGCGGTTGCCGGTCGCGGTGACGTAGATGTCCGCCCGGCCGAGGGTGTCTTCGACGGTGGTGACCTCGAACCCCTCCATTGCCGCCTGCAACGCGTTGATCGGATCAATCTCGGTGATGATGACCCGCGCGCCGAATCCGCGCAACGAGTGGGCGCTGCCCTTGCCGACATCGCCGTAGCCGCACACGACGGCGACTTTGCCGGCCACCATCACGTCGGTGGCGCGTTTGATGCCGTCGGCCAGCGACTCCCGGCAGCCGTAGAGATTGTCGAACTTCGATTTGGTGACCGAATCATTGACGTTGATGGCCGGCACGAGCAGCGTGCCGGCTTCGAGCCGCTGGTAGAGGCGATGCACGCCGGTGGTGGTTTCCTCGGAGACGCCCTTCCAGTCTTTGACGACGTTGTGCCAGAAGCCGGGGCGTTCTTTGAGGACGCGCTTGAGCAAATCCTTGATGACCTGTTCTTCGTGGCTGCCGGACTTGGTGTGGACCCAATCGCTGCCGTTTTCCAGTTCGTAGCCCTTGTGGATGAGCAACGTCGCGTCGCCGCCGTCGTCCACGACCAGGTGCGGGCCTTTCATGCCGGGGTGGGTGAGCGCGGCGAGCGTGCAGTCCCAGTATTCTTCCAGCGTCTCGCCTTTCCACGCGAACACGGGGATGCCGGCTTTGGCAATCGCCGCCGCGGCGTGGTCTTGCGTCGAGAAAATGTTGCAACTGGCCCACCGGACCGACGCGCCGAGTTCTGTCAACGTCTCGATGAGGATCGCCGTCTCAATGGTCATGTGGAGCGAGCCGGTAATGCGGACGCCCTGGAGCGGTTTCTGCGGGCCGTACTTGGCGCGGATGGCCATCAGCCCCGGCATCTCGTGTTCGCAGACCTGGATGGTCTTGCGCCCCCAGTCGGCCAGCGACAGGTCGCGGACCTTGAAATCGGCGGTGCGGCCGCCGTTCCCGTGGTTCTTGGCGGGTTTCATTCGGGTCGGTGGAAGTTTGACAGTTGGCATATTGGGATTTCCTTGTGATTGTTGCGCGCACCATACCGGTCCGCGGTGGCAAAATCAATGCCAAACCCGGCGCAACACCGCCGCGACCGTTTCCGCCGCGCCGGGGAGGTTGAACCGGTCCCGCACCATGCAGGCGCCGGCCTGGCCGAGGTCGCGGCGCTGCGCGGCGTTTTCCTGCAGCCGGCGCAACGTGTCCACCCATTCGTCCACCGAGCCGGCCAAGAAGCCGTTCACGCCGGGCTGGATCAACTCGTTGTGGACGCCGACGGGCGATGCCACGACCGGGATGCCGCAGGCCATGTACTGCAACACTTTCAGCCCGCACTTGCCGCGCGTCCACGGCGTGTCCGGCATCGGCGCGATGCCGATCCCGATCTGCCGGAGTTCGTCCAGTTCCGTTTCCAGCCGCCACTGCCGGAACTCGACCGGGAACGGCGGATTACCGGCCGCAATCACGCGCAACGGCACCCCCAGGCGCTCAAATACCGGCTGCACCGGCCGCAAATACGCCAACGTCGAGGCGCTGCCGATCCAGCCGATGACGGAGGGGCGCGCTTCCGCGCGACCGCTGTCGTACCGGTTCACGTCCACCGCCGTCGGCACCACTGTCACGTTCGCGTTGAACCGCCGGGCATACTCCGCGAGGTAGTTGTTGCCGGCCATCACCGCCGCGGCCCGGCGCAACATCGTTTGCACGCAGCGTTCCCGGTGCAACCACCGGAACAACCGCCGGCCGCCCTCGCGGGGCAGCCAGATCGCGTCGTCGAAATCGAACACCATCGGTTTGCCCGCCGCCAGCCACCGTTCCACGAGGGCCGGCAGCCCCGGCGCCAGTCCCTTTTGCACGACGACCACGTCGTGATCCTCAGCGCGCCGCCAATCGGCCGGCGACCGCAGCGGCACCGCCGTCGGTTCGATGCCGAGTTGCCGCAACGCCGGCAGCAGTTGATACACCCGGTAGCGGCTGGAGGGATGTTCCCGGCCGCCTTGCGTGAGGAAGAGGACTTTCATCGGCGGCAAACCTTTCGACCGAGTTGGCCCAGCCCCACGGCCACGCGCAACACGCCACGCTGCCACGCGGGATAGTGTTTCCGGTAGAACTCAAACAAACTGCGGTACCGGTGTGCGCGCGCGGCGGCGCGGTCATGCCGGCTGCTCTGGCCGCCCTGATGGACGATCGCGGCGCCGGGGACAAATCGCACCCGCCAACCGGCCTGATGCAGTCGCAGGCACAGGTCCACTTCCTCGAAATAGAGGAAGAATCGTTCATCCAACAGGCCGATTTGCTCGAGCGCGGCCCGGCGCAGCAAGAGACAGGCACCCATGAGTTGCTCCACCTCCGCGCGCGGCTGAGCGACGTGGTAGAACCGGCGCAGCCCCAACTCTGCCAGACTCATCCGCCACCAGGTGGGAAACCGGCGACACGAGATTTGCGGCGAACCGTCCGGATTGAGGATGCGCGGCCCGCACGCGCCCACCTGCGGTTCGGCACGCAGGACGGCCGCGAGGGTTTCCCACGCGGTGGCCGTGACGACCGTGTCGGGATTCAGGAGGAGAATGAACGGGGCCGTGGTGGCGCGAATGCCCTGATTGCAGGCGGCGGCAAACCCCCGGTTGGTGTCGTTGGCGATGAGTGTGACGGCCGGGAACTCCGCGCGCACCAGCGCGGCGCTGCCGTCGGCGGAGGCGTTGTCCACCACCACGACTTCGTGGCCGGTCGGCAACGCGCGCAGACATTCGCGCAGCGCCTCCCGGCAGTTGTAGCTGACGATGACGACGGCGAGGTCCGTGCAAGCGGTCGGCATGGCCTACGGCCGGGTTTGCCGGTTGTGTTGAGCGTGCCGGTACACTTCGAGGTATTTCTCGGCGGACTTGGGCCAGGAGAAATCCTGGGCCATCGCTTGTTGCCGGAGCTGGGCGATGTGGTGCGGCCGGTCGTACCACGTCGAAACCGCCCAGCCGATGGTGTCGTAGAGCGCCTGCGCGGTCGGTTGGATGAACTTGAAGCCGGTGCCGGCGCCGGTGCGTTCGTCGTAGTTTTGCACGGTGTCGTCGAGGCCGCCGGTGGCGCGGACAATCGGCAGGCTGCCGTATTTGAGCGAGTAAATCTGGTTCAGCCCGCACGGTTCGTACAAGGACGGCATCAGAAAGAAATCGCTGCCGGCTTCGATGAGGTGGCTCAGCTCGACGTGGAAGCCGAGGTGGACGCCGACGCGGCCGGGATAGGACGCGGCCAGTCCGCGGAAAAAATCATCGAGCGCCGGGTCGCCGTTGCCGAGCACGACGAATTGCATCACCATGGTGTCGAGCGCGCGCGGCAGGGCGTCGCGGAGGAGGTTGAACCCTTTTTGCGGGGCGAACCGGCTGACGCTGCCGAACACCGGCACGCGCGGGTTGACGTCCAGTCCCATCTGGCGTTGCAACGCGGCTTTGCAGACGGCTTTGCCGGCGAGGTCGGCGGCGGTGTAGCGGGCCGGCAGGTGGCGGTCGGTGGCCGGATCCCAGTGGGCGTAGTCCACGCCGTTGAGGATGCCCACGAAGTCCGCGCGCCGGTTGTTCAGGAACGGGGCGAGGCCCATGCCGCCTTCGGGCGTGAGGATTTCCTGCGCGTGCGTCGGCGAGACGGTGGTCAGCGCGTCGGCAAACACGATGCCGGCTTTGAGGAAATTGATTTTGCCGTGGTCTTCGAGTTTGTCGGGGGTGAAATGTTCCGGGCCGAGACCGAGGTAGGGGAGCACGTCGGGCGGATAGACGCCCTGGTAGCCGATGTTATGAATGGTCAGCACGCTGGCGGTGGCGGAGAGCGGCGAGAGGAACCGGTCCCACGTTTTCAACAATACCGGCGTGATGGCGGTGTGCCAGTCGTGGACGTGCATGACGTGCGGGATGAACTGCCGGTCCTTGCAGAGTTGCATCGCCGCTTTGCACAGCAGTCCGAACCGGTAGGGATTGTCGAGGTATTGCCCGGTCGGGCCGTCGTAGATGCCGGGCCGGCCAAAATAAGCGTCGAAATCCACAAACCACACCGGCACTTCGTTGTCCAACAGGGTTTCCTGGACGCCGATCCAGTGTTCGACGCCGGCGCCCATGTGGACGCAGGCGGTGCCGGCGGGGGCGATGTGGTGTTTGACCCGGTCGATCTGCTGGTAGAGGGGAATCACGATCCGGGCGTCGTGGCCCAACTGGCGGAGGGCCTTCGCCAACCCGGCGACCACGTCGCCGAGGCCGCCGGTCTTGGCGTACGGCACGCACTCGGCGGCGACGAACAAGACCCGCAACGGGGCCGGTGCTGTGCGTTTGGCGGTTGTGCGTTTGGCGGCCATGAATGGGCGGCACTGTAGCAGTCGCAAAAACTGCTGGCAAGCCGGGCGGGCTGTGCTAGCATCCGCCGCCATGACTGCCAAAATTCGCGTCACCATTTGGAACGAGGGCCGCCACGAACAAAAACACGAGGCGGTGAAAAAGATTTACCCCGCCGGCATCCACGGCGCGATCGCCGCAGGCCTCGCGGGGCCGGAGTTCGCGATTCGCACCGCAACGCTCGACGAGCCGAACCACGGGTTGAGCGAGGAGATTCTCGCAAACACCGACGTGCTGACGTGGTGGGGCCACGCGGCGCACCGGGAGGTGAAGGACGAAATCGCCGCGTTGGTGCAGAAACACGTCCTGAACGGCATGGGGTTCATCGCGCTGCACTCGGCGCATTTCTCAAAGCCGTTCAAGCTCCTGATGGGCACGACCTGCGCATTGCAATGGCGCGAGGCCCGCGAGCGGGAACGGCTCTGGACGCTGGAGCCGGCGCATCCGATCGCGGAGGGGGTGCCGGAACATTTCGAGTTGCCGGAAGAGGAAATGTACGGCGAACGATTCGACATTCCGACGCCGGATGAGCTGGTGTTCGTCTCGTGGTTTCAGGGCGGCGAAGTGTTTCGGAGCGGTTGCTGCTGGCGGCGCGGGCACGGCCGGGTGTTCTACTTCCGCCCCGGTCACGAAACGCATCCGACCTACTTCGACCCGAATGTCCGGCGGGTCATCGCCAACGCGTGCCGGTGGGCGCGCCGGCGGGTGACGTTGAATGCCGGGGCCTGCCTGAACGCGAAACAAGCGCTCGAACCTGTGCCGGGAAACCCATGAAGAAGCTGCGCGTCGGCGTCATCGGCCTCGGCATCGGCCGGGCGCACATCAGCGGTTACCAAAAGCATCCCGGCGCGGAGGTTGTGGCGATTGCGGATACCGATGCCGCCCGGCTGCAAAAGGTGGGCGATGAATGCAAGGTGCCGCGTCGTTACAACAGCGCCGAGGCCATGCTGGCGGGGGAGAAGCTCGACATCGTCAGCGTGGCCACGCCGAACAAGTTCCACGCGCCGCTCACGATCGCGGCGTTGCAGGCGGGGTGCCACGTGCTTTGCGAGAAACCGATGGCCCTGAATGCCGGCGAGGCGCGCCAGATGTTGGCGGCGGCACGGCAGGCCGGCAAACGGTTGATGATCAATTTCTCCTACCGGTTTACCGAGCAGTCGTGGGCGTTGAAAAAAGAGGTGGAGGCCGGTGCCCTCGGCGAAGTGTATTTCGGGCGCACGGTCTGGCACCGCCGGCGGGGGATGCCGAAGTTTGGCGGCTGGTTTGGGCAGAAAGCGTGGTCGGGGGGCGGGCCGCTGATTGATCTGGGGGTGCACCGGTTGGACCTGGCGTTGTGGCTGATGGGCTATCCCAAGCCGGTCTGGGTCTTGGGCAGCACGTACAACCCGATCGCCACCCGGTTGGCCCAGGAGCAGGGCAAGGTGTTCGATGTGGAGGATCTCGCGGCCGGGCTGATCAAGTTTGCCAACGGCGCCACGCTGGTGGTCGAGGCTTCATGGGCGGCCAACATCGCCGAACGAGAACTGATGGAAACACGGCTCTACGGCACGAAGGGCGGGCTGGTGCAGCGCAACGTGGGGGAGGGGTACGACTTCGAAGCGGTGTTGTATCTCGAGCGGAACGGCGCCCAATACGACATGAAGTTGCATCCCCCGGTGCCGCAGTGCCCCAGTGCCATGTATCACTTTGTCGAGAGCCTGTTGCAGAACCAGCCGCACACCGCGACCGGCGAGGAAGGACTGATCGTGATGGAACTGCTCGACGCGATTTATCAGAGCGCCGCGACCGGCCAGCCGGTGCACATCTGCCACTCAACGAGCCAGTGATGCGGCCGATTTCCGCCGCCACGCCACCACGACGATCTGGAGCAACACACACAGGGCGAGGACCCCGGCGCAGACGAAGTACGGCGCGCGCAAACTGCCGGTGAGGTTGCCGGCGCTGCCCGCGACAATCGGCCCGACAAAGTACCCGCTCGCGACAATCGCTTCGTGATAGCCGGCGCCTTTGCCTTTGTCGGCCATTTCGTCCTGCGTGAAAAAGATGCTCGCCTGGTAGGTGTACCCGGTTACCACACCCACCAACACAAACATCCCGGCAAACAGCGCCACCTGGCTGCCGCACCCGATCCCGATAAACGCGGCCACACCGACCGCCTGCGCCACCCACAACGGCCACAGCCGCGACCGCCAAAACACCGCCCATTCCAGAACCAGCAGCGTCCCCAGCGCCGCCGTTCGCGCCAGCGCCAGCAACGTGCCATGCACACCGGCCTGAATGCCGAGCGCGGTGGCCAGTTGCGGAAAAACCGCGGTCAGCGCGCCGCTGGCCAGCAACGCCGCGAAGTTCGCCAGCCACGCCGTCTTGCGAAAACCCCGCCCCGGCGGCGCCGCGCCCACCGGCTTCGTCTCCGTCACCGATGCCGGCATGCGCGCCGGGATCAACAACAGCAAGCCCACCAAGCCGGTGGCGGTGGCCGACACATAGAACGCCGCGCGCGGCCAGAATTGGAACACGTAGCCGGTCAGCGCAAAGCCGGTCAGCAACCCGATGTTCCACGCCACGCCGAACCACGTCAACCGCCGGTGCAACACCGCGCCGGCCGCGCCATCACTGATCCACGCGATGATCACCGGCCAGAAAAAACCCACTCCCACGCCGTACCCCAACATCAGCGCCACCAACAACGGCACCCGCGTCGTGAACGCGCAGACCACGGCCAGTGTCGTCGCCAACACCGGCGCCACCAGCGCCACCGGCCGCCGCCCCCGCCGGTCGGACAACCGGCCCGTGACCAGCGCCAACCCCGCGTACGGCAACACCCACGCCGCCGTCAGCAACCCCAGCGTCCCCGCGTCGGCGCCCCGTTCCGCCGCGCGCCGGGTGATGGCAAACGTCGTGCCGGCCACGCTCAAATCCATGAGCAGCGACACGGCATAAAGGATGTAGAGCTGGTTCATCCGGTCACGCAGGTTAGCCTTCTATTTTGCCGGGCGGCAAGTATAATGCGCGGCCATGCAACTACTCGTCGCCACCCGCAACCGGGACAAACTCCGCGAACTCCGCGCGCTGCTCGCCGATCTGGATTTGGACGTGCTCTCCGCCGCCGACGTGAAAGGGCTGCCGGAGATCGTCGAAGACGCCGCCACCATCCGCGACAACGCCATCAAGAAAGCCGTCGAGACCGCCAAGGCGGCGCGGATGCTCACGCTCGCCGACGATACCGGCCTGGAGGTGGACGCTCTGCAGGGCGCGCCCGGCGTCCGCTCCGCCCGGTTTGCCGGTGACGACGCGAGCTATCACGCGAACAACAAGAAGCTGCTGGAGTTGCTGCGCGGCCTGCCGGCCGAGAAACGGACGGCCCGGTTCCGCTGCGTGGTGGCCATCGCCGACCCGACCGGCTTGTACGACACGGCCGAGGGCATCTGCAACGGCGCGATTGTCGAGGCTGAACGCGGCGGCGGCGGGTTCGGCTACGATCCGTTGTTTATTCCTGACGGACAGGTGAAGACCTTTGCCGAGCTATCGCCCGACGTGAAGAACCGCATCAGTCACCGGGCCAAAGCAATGCAAAAAGCCTGGACCGTCCTCCGCCGCTACCTCCGTGAAAAAGCCCGGTAAGGGACAAGCCGCCGGCTCGTCCGCTCGTGTGTGGAACGTATCTCTTCACAGTATACCGGTGTGGATGTATGATGTGGGTGTCGTGAAGCCATCAGCGAAGACCAACGCCCGGATCCGCCGGTTGCGTGGCATCCTCCAGCCCAGGCCCGGCGAGAAATCGCTGCCCCGGATGTTGTTGGCAGATCGCGCATGGGAGAAACAGCACGACGAGGCGAAGTGGGCAAAGCTGGGGGCTGGTGCTGACTCCGACAAGCATCGTTCCCGGTAGTGAGGCGTGTCCGTCGTCTGCGGTTGTTTTCTGCTCCGTGGTGACCGGACCAATCGTCACTCATCGCCGGCAGACTGATTCCCGCAAATCGGTTCAACTGCGGTCATGACTCATCGTCTGTAAACTTCCGGCGGGCAATTCAGTGAACTGGCCGCGATGCGTTCAGTTCTGAAAAATGTGTTCGCGGTGGTAGGCAAGACAAGACGGATCAGGCTCGGCGAGTTTCTCCGGTGGCCGTATCCGTTGCCCCTCGTAACTCACGAAGCACTGCTGCAATGCCAGTTGCGGTAAGTAGCTCTTGAGTTGCTTGCTCAACACCACGCGCAAGTTCTCATCCAGTGTAATCAGGCCGGCATCAAACGCCGCGTCGTGGAGCGCGGATAGACACAGCCCGTTTCGCGGGTTCAGTCGCTCCGCCTGAAAATCGCGCCACGGTTTAATGTGGCTGGCAACCAGAAGGCGCGGCACGCTGATCCCGGTAATGCAGCAACGAACCCCATAGGCGTTAAGAATGGCTTGCCGAAAAAACTGCTGCCCACGGCGGATCCGAACCGTCGCTCTCCCTTCCGTTGGACCGGTCGGTGCTACAAGGCTTACCGGCCGCTCCAATCGCACTCGGTCGCGTTCAAGGAAGTCGAGTTCTTTGTCGTCGTCTCGCGTGAACAGATCGTGCAGCAACTGCTCACTTTTGGGAGCAAGCCTTGCCGTATCCGACTGGAACTCGTTCCAAACGATTTTGTCCTGCCGGGAAGCGCCTGCCAGTCCTTTGATGCCACGCGCGCGCTGCACGGGGTCAAGCGACGCAAAATTGCAGAGCTTCATGGCGAGACTGTTGGCCGACCTTCCCATCTTCCGCGCAACTTCGATGATGATGGGGTTGCGGTGATGAAGCTTTCCGAACGGGAGCTTGCAGTAAAGATTCAGTGCCACCAGCAATTGTTCGGTCGTCCACGTTACACTGGCGACTTTCGGCATGGCCAAATAATGCCCGAATTGTTCTGGCCGGGAAAGAACGAAATTTAGACGTAGCAAGATTGTGATCAAGCGCGTTGGCGAAATTGCTGCGGACGCATGGCGTTACCGGGTGGAGAAGACAGCAGGTCATATGTTTCCTCGATACCAAGCGGCGCGCCGGGCCAGCACACCCTACCCGCCAAGGCGGGCCAGCCAAGGTCCGGGCGGATTTCGCCTTCGCCAAGCAGCGATTGGCGGTGTTTGTGGACGGCTGTTTCTGGCACGGGTGCCGCTGGCACTGTAATCAGCCGGTGCAGAACGCCGCCTTCTGGAAGAAGAAGCTGGCGGCAAACAAGGCACGCGACCGGGCTGTCAGCCGGGAATTGCGCCGACAGGGCTGGACGGTCGTACGGATTGGGGAACATGAATTGAGAAAGACAAGCAATCAGCAGGTCGTGGAGAAGGTCAGGCGGGCGTTGATACCCCGGTGAAGGGCGGCGATATGGAGGCGATATGAAGACGCTCTCCGTAACCGAGGCGCGGCAGAATCTCACCCGTTGGCTGCAAGCGGCCATGCGCGGCGAGGATGTGGCATTCGCAAGCTGGTGAAGAACTATTTTGAGATGCGTGTTGGACTGGACTTGGGGCTGGTCTTCAAGGTCGAGCCAGCGGCTGTGTCCTTTGCTTTCGCCGGCACCCACGACGAGGTTCGGCGGTTTCTGAAGCAAGTGTGAAATACCCGTCCGTCCCGGAAGGGCGCGCTTCGGGGCGACTGAGTCGTTTCTTCGACAACCGCGGCCACGCAGAAGCGTGGCCCTCCGAGCGGCAGGTAAGACGGTCGCAGTTGCTTTCCGGTAACGGTTGCGGCATTCTGCGGCCTCGGTGAAAGCGTTCATTTTGGCAGCAGGACTCGGCACGCGGTTGCGGGCGCTGGGGCTGGAGGTGCCGAAGGTGATGGTGCCGATCGGCGGGAAACCGCTGTTGCAGCATCACATCGAGATGCTGGCTGCACAGGGGATCCGGGAGTTCATCGTCAACCTGCATTACCTGCCGGAAAAGATTACCGGCTACTTCGGCGACGGCAGCAGGTTCGGCGTGCGGATGACGTACTCGTTTGAACCGGAATTGCTCGGCACAGCGGGGGCGGTCAAGAAGATGGAAACGGCACTGCGCGACGGGCCGTTCCTGTTGTTTTACGGCGACAATCTGCTCCGATTGCGGGTGGCGCCGTTGGTGGAGTTCCACCGGGCGCGGCGGGCGGTGGCGACGTTGGCGTTGTTTGAGTCGGCCGAGCCGTGGACGGGCGGGGTGGTGGAGACGGACGCGACGGGGCGAGTGACGCGGTTTGAGGAAAAACCCGACCGGAAAACGATTTCGACAAACCTGATCAACGCTGGTATTTATGTGCTCGAACCGGCAGTGCTGGACAGCATCCCGGCGGGACAGTTCTGCGATTTTGGAAAGAACGTGTTTCCGAAGTTGCTGGCCGACGGGCGGCCGGTGTACGCGATGCAGCCGCGCGCGTACATCCGCGACATCGGCACGCCGGAACGGTTGGCGGCGGCGCAACGGGATTGGGATTCGGGAACATTGGACGAGTACACATGATCATCACGCAGACACCCTTGCGGATTTCGTTGGCGGGCGGCGGGACGGACTTGCCGGATTTCTTCATGAAATACGGTGGCGCAGTCGTCAACTCCGCCATTGATAAATATCTCTACTGCATCGTCAAGGAGCGGTTCGACGACAAGATTTACGTCAACTGGTCCAAGAAAGAGATCGTGGATTCGGTGGACCAGCTCGAACACGAACTCGTCCGCGAAGCCATGCGCAAGACGGGCGTGACGAAGGGGATTGAAATCTCGTTTCTCTCTGACATCCCGGCGGAAGGCTCCGGTCTCGGATCGTCGAGCAGCGTCACGGTCGGCGTGCTCAACGCGTTGTACCAGTACCGGGGCGAGACGCCGACTGCCGAGCAGTTGGCCCGTGAAGCGTGCGAGATTGAGATTGAGATTCTCGGCAAACCGATTGGCTGGCAGGATCAATACATCGCGGCCTATGGCGGGCTGCGGTACATCCGGTTCGGGCCGGGCCGGGTGGCCACGGTCGAATCGGTCCGGGCGAGCGCGGCGACGTTGGAGGATTTGGATCACGATTTGATGTTGTTTTTTACCGGCAAGACGCGAAAAGCCGGTGGGATTCTCGCCGAGCAGAAAGCCAACATTGGCAGCAAGGTGCCGGTGCTTCAGGAAATGACCCGGCAGGCGGGCGAGGTCCGGCAACTCATCGAGGCCGGCAACGTGGCGGCGCTTGGCCCGATGTTGCATCGGAACTGGGAGGCCAAACGCAAGCTGGCCACCGGGATCAGCAGCGGCGAGTTGGATGCGTTGTACGAGCGGGCGGTGGCGGCCGGCGCGGCCGGCGGGAAGATTGCCGGGGCGGGCGGCGGCGGGTTTTTCCTGTTGTGCGTGCCGAGCGAGAAACGGGCGGCGGTGCGGGCCGCGTTGCGCGAGTTGCGCGAGATGCCGTTCCGCCTGGAGCGCGGCGGCAGCCGCGTCATCCTCAATATGCAGAGGTACTAACGATGAAAACGGCAGCACAATTCACGAACGACTACCTGACCGGGTTGACAGCGGTGCTCGACCGGCTGCCGGTGCAGGATGTGGGGCGCGTCATCGAGGCCATCGAAGCGGCGCATGCGGCCGGCAAGCAGATCTTCGTCATTGGCAACGGCGGCAGCGCGGCGACGGCCTCGCACATGATGAACGACCTGTGCAAGGGCACGCTCGGCCACAAAGGCGACGCGCCGTGGCCGCGGTTCAAGGTCATCGCGCTCACCGACAACGTCTCGTTGATGACCGCGTGGGCCAACGATACCGACTACAACCACATTTTCAGCGAACCGCTGAAAAACTTCGCGCAGCCCGGTGACCTGCTCATTGGCATTTCAGCGTCCGGCAATTCGCCGAACATCATCGCCGCGGTCGAAGTGGCGAAGCAGATCGGGATGAAGGTGGTCGGCCTGACCGGTTTTGGCGGCGGCACACTGGCGAAGCTGGCCGACGTGCCGTTCGTCGTGCCGGCCGACGATTACGGACCGGTCGAAGATGTGCACATGATTCTCGACCACATCATCACGAGTTATTTGTACGCGAAATTGAAGGAGACGCATGGCCGGTAAAGGTCGGGTGCTCATCACCGGCGGGGCCGGGTTCATCGGCACGCACACGGCGAACGAGCTGCTGCGGGCCGGTTACGAGGTGCGGCTGCTCGACAATCTTTGCCCGCCGGTGCACGACGGCAGCGGGAAGTGGCCGGCCTGGGTGCCGGCAGCGGCCGAGCGGGTGGTGGGCGACGTGCGCAACCGGGACGACTGGGCGAAGGCGTTGCGCGGCGCGGACGCGGTCGTGCATCTGGCGGCCTATCAGGATTTGCTGCCGAATTTTTCCCGGTTTTTCGAGGTCAACGCGGTCGGCACGGCGTTGCTGTACGAACTGATCGTCGCGGAGAAGTTGCCGGTCAAGAAGGTGGTGGTGGCCAGCAGTCAGTTTGTGTATGGCGAAGGCCGGTACGAGTGCGCGGAACACGGCGAAGTATTCCCGGACGGGCGCGACCCGGCGCGGTTGGCCGCGGGCATCTGGGAGCCGATTTGTCCGCGTTGCCACGGGACGATCAAGCCGCTGCCGTTGCGCGAAACGCACGCGAATCCGAAGAACCAGTATTCGATTGCGAAGTATTCGCAGGAGTTGATGGCGGTGGCGCTGGGCAGAAACTACGGGATTCCGAGTGTGGCGTTGCGGTATTCCATCGTGCAGGGGCCGTATCAATCGTTCCGCAACGCCTACTCCGGCGTGCTGCGCGTGTTCACGCTCTCCAACCTCGCCGGCCGGCCCGCGCCGGTGTTCGAGGACGGCCGGCAACTGCGCGACTACGTGAATGTCGAGGACGTGGCCCGCGCGAATCGGCTAGTGCTGGAGAGCGATGCCTCGAACTGCGAGGTATTCAACGTCGGCGGCGGCCGGGGGTACACGGTGGTGGAGTTGGCCGCGATCGTGGCCGAGGTCACCGGCACGAACCTCCCGCCGCAGATCACCGGCGAGTACCGCGTCGGCGACACCCGGCACAGCATTTCGGACATTACGAAGTTGCAACGACTCGGTTGGCGGCCGACGAAGACGCCCCGCGACAGCGTGCGGGACTACGTCGAGTGGATTCGCGGGGAGACGTTGGACAAGGATTACGTCGCGGCGGCGCTGGCGCAGTTGCGGCAAATGGGGGCGTTGCGGAAGGCAGCCCGGTAAGGAAACGGCGTGAACGCGCAACGCGCAACGCGCAACGTGCAACCACCACAGGAGGTGGACTTGTCCGTGGTGATCCCGGCCTACAACGAGGAGGACCGGCTGCGCCGGCATGTGCCCGGGATCGTGGAATATTTGAAATCTCGAAATCTGAAATTTGAGATCATCGTCGTGGACGACGGCAGTCGGGACGGCACGGCGGCGGTGGCGCGGACGTTGCCGGTGCGGCTGATTTCGTACCAGCCCAACCGGGGCAAAGGCGGCGCCGTGAAGGCCGGGATGCTCGCGGCACAGGGCCGGTATGTGATGTTCACCGATGCCGACCAGAGCACGCCGATTCAGGAAGTGGAAAAACTGCTGGCCAAGTTGGACGCCGGTTACGACGTGGCGATTGGGTCGCGGGCGGTGCCGGGAGCGAGCGTCGAGCAGCCGCAAGTCTGGTATCGGGCGCTGGCCGGTCAGTTGTTTCGCCTCGGCGCCCGGTGGCTCTGCCTGCGCGGCATCCACGATACCCAATGCGGATTCAAGGCGATGAAACACGCGGTGGCCCAGAAGATTTTTCCGCAGGTGACGTCGCCGACCGCGATTTTTGACATCGAACTGCTCGTGGTCGCCACGCGGGAAGGCTACCGGATCGCCGAGGTGCCGGTGCGCTGGGTGCACGACCCCGACACGCGGATTCCGTACAACCTGCGGCGGGCGCTGCGGATTTGGATGGAATTGCTGCGCATCAAATGGGCGCAGCGGGTGATTTGGCCGGTCAAGGCCCGCACATGAACCGACGGATTGAAGGACTGTTTCTCGGACTGATTCTGGCGGCCGGCGCGCTGCTGCGGTTCGCGCATCTCGACTTGCTGGAGTTCAAGGCCGACGAGGCGGTGGCCGCGAATTTGGCGCTGCAATTCGTCCGCGGGGGCGCGTTGCCGGCGGGCGGGTTGATGTCGAGCGTCGGCGTCACGAATCCGCCGCTGCTGATTTATCTGCTGATTCCGATTTTTTATTTCACCAGCAACGTCGTGGTGGTGTCGGGTGTGATTGCCGCGCTCGGCCTCGGCGCGGTGGCGGCAACGTGGTGGATGGGGCGGAAGTATTTCGGGCCGGTGGCGGGATTGGCGGCGGCGGCGTTGTTCGCGGTGTCGCCGTGGGCGGTGATTTATTCGCGCAAAATCTGGGCGCAGGATTTTGTGCCGTTGTTTGCGGTGGGCGCGCTGTGGGCCGTGCTGGCGGTGTCGCTGGGCCGGAAACCGAAGGCGATTTTCTGGGCGGTGTTGTTGCCGCTGGCGACGATCCAACTGCATTTCTCCGGCCTCGCACTGACGGCGGCGGTGGTGGTGATTTTGGTGGCGCTGCGGCCGAAGCTGGATTGGCGGTTTGCGGTGGCCGGCGGGGCGGTGGCGGTGCTGGTGGCGGTGCCGTACCTCCGGGAGCAGAGCCGGCAGGGCTGGGCGGAGTACAAGACGATGTTGGCGCAACGCAGCGGGCGGAACTGGCAGCTCCCACCGGGAATGACGATCAATCCGCAGTCGGGCTACCCGTTCCCGCGCCGGCCGAGCGAGGCGTGGATTCATGCGCTGGCGCTGCAGAACGCCGGCGAGATTGAAGATGTGCTCGGGTTGAGCGCGGGCGCGGAGTTCGACCGGGCCGGCATCTGGGCCGGGAAGGCGTGGCGGACGTATTTCAGTTCCGGCAGCGATTGGCTGTTGCTGCTGCAACGGGTGGCGTTTGTGGCGGCGCTGGTGTTTCTGGCGGCGCGGGCGATTCGGGAGCGGCGAGCCAATCCGGGCGCGTGGGTTTTGGTGCTGTGGTGTGTGGTGCCGGTCGCGGTGTTCGTGGTGGCCGGGTTGTGGACGTATTTGTCGTACTACGCGATTTTGTTCCCGGCGTATTTCCTGGTGCTGGGCGCGGTGGCGGAACGGTTGCCGCGGCCGGCAATCATTGCCGGGGCGGTGTTGGCGGCGGCGAATGTGTGGTTCATGGTGGATTGTTACCGGTTCTTGAACCGGTACGGCGGGGCGCAGGGGACATACGGGACCGGCCTCGGCTACAAAGTGGCGGCGGCCCGGTATCTGGCGGAACGGGCGGATGTGGGGGAGTTGATTCGGCAGCAGCGATTGGGGCAGATGGATCAACTCGGTCGGCTGGAGCTGCCGCAACTGGATTTGCCGTGGTTGGCCGGGCCGAGCGGCCGGGGGAGTTCGTTGCCGACGAACACGCTGGTGATCGTGGTGGACGAGAATCGGAGCAACTTTGATCCGCCACGGGTGACGCAGTTGGCGAGTCTGCCGCAAACGAATTTCGGGCCGGTGCGGCTGTATTTTCTGGAGCGGAAATGACGAAGCGGGAACGCTGGATCGCGGTCGGGTTGGTCGCGCTGTGGGCGGTGTTGTTTCTGCCGAATCTGCGGACGAATCCGAACTGGTACGGCGACGAGGGGGAGTGGATGGAGAAATGCTGGCAGTTCATCCACGGCACGCCGCGCGTCGGGCCGATCATCAATGATTTCGTGTTTCCGTATCCGTATCCGCCGCTGTACATGCTCGTCAATGGCGCGTTGTTGCGGGTGTTCGGGGAAGACCTCGTCGTGGGGCGGGCACTCGGCGCGGTGTTGGCGCTGACGGCGGCGGGGTTGTTGTTTTGGATCGGGTGCCGGCTGCGCGACCGGACGTTCGGGTTTTTGTGCGCGGCGGCGTTTCTCGTGTACGCGGAAGCGAACATCAACTTCCGGTGGGTCCGGTCGCACCCGATGGCCGGGATGCTGTGTCTGGCGTCGGTCGGGTTTCTGATCCGGTATGTGCAGGAGCACCGGCTGCGGGACATCGCGTTGGCCGGGGCGATGTGCGCGTTGGCGACGGCCACGCATTATTTCACGTATCCGCTGATTGCGGCGGTGATTGTCACGGCGGCGGTGGTGAACTGGCGGCACCTGCCGGTGGCCGGGGCGACGGCCGGCAGTTACGGGGTGCTGTTTGTGGCGTGGTACGCGGCGACGCGGGGGTGGGGGACGCTGCTGGTGCAGGTGGGACGGTTGATGAGTGTGGCGACGAACGAGGTGCGGCCGACGCTGGCGGGCGAGGTGGCGCGGTTGATCGAGAACTTTTGGAATTTCAGTTTTCACACGCCCACCCAAATGGGGCTGCAGGGGCCGATCGGGCACGATTGGTGGCTGACGGTGGCGGTCATCGGCTTTGTGTTTTTGCCGGTGACCCGACACAAGTGGCTGCGGGTTTGGGTGCCGGTTTGGTTGCTGGTGTTGATGTACAGCGTGTTCAAGAAACTCAACAACGTGCCCCTGTTCTTCTATCCGGCCACGGTGTTCCTGCCGTTGCTGGCGGTCGGGTGGGCCGGTGTGTTGACGTGGGCGGGGGAAGGGCTGAAACGGCTCGGCGCGCCCGGCGGTCGCGTCCTGCCGGTGCTGGCGCTGGTGCCGTTTGCCTGGGCGTCGGCGGCGGGGGCGTGGGGACATTTCGCGACGAAGATTGATCACTGGACGCAACGGTCGGCGGCGGATGCGGAAGCGGTCATGCAGTACGTCAACGCTCACACGACCACGAACGACATGGTGGTCGTGCCGAAACAGATTTACTGGCTGGTGAAACACGCCCGGCGCAACATGTTGACGTATTGCGCCCGGTACGACGGTCCGCCGAACGACATGCCGGTGCCGGTGCCGATTCCCAAGGAGCTGTACTGGTTTGATCCGCGGTTGGAGCACGCGAAGTACGTGGTGCTCGAGTACGGCCTGCAGGAGATTGTCCTGCCGGATGGGCGGCGGGGACAGTTGCCGGTGGGCATTGACGCGGTGTACACTGTGCCCGTGCTGCGCGGGGTGAAGGAAGTTCTCCGGCAAATGCAGCAGGAACAATGGCCGATTGTGGCGCAACAGGGAGCGTATCTGGTGCTGGCGAATCCGAAGCGGGTGCCATGAACAACAAAACGTTGGTCATCATTCCGACGTACAACGAAAAGGAAAACGTCGCGCAGGTCATTCAGATGGTCCTGGCGCAGGCGCCGACGCTGGACGTGTTGATTGTGGACGACGGCTCGCCCGACGGCACCGGCGACATCGTTGCGGCGCTGGCGCAGACCAATTCGCGGGTGCATCTGTTGCGGCGGGCGGGCAAGCAGGGGCTGGGCAGCGCCTACATTGCCGGGTTCAAGTGGGGTCTGGCGCGCGACTACGCGTATTTTCAGGAGATGGACTGCGATCTGTCGCACGACCCGAAGGAGTTGCCGAACTTTCAGAAGGCCATTCAGGAATACGACGTGGTGATCGGGTCGCGCTACAAGGACGGGATCCGGGTGGTCAACTGGCCGTTGAAACGCTTGATCCTGTCGAAGGGCGCGGCGTTGTATGTGCGGTTGGTGACCGGCCTGCCGGTGGCGGACCCGACGGGCGGGTTCAAGTGTTTCCGCCGCGAAGTGTTGGAGGCGATTGACCTGGACAGCGTGAAAAGCAACGGCTACGCCTTTCAGGTGGAATTGTCCTACAAGGCGTGGATGCGCGGCTACCGGCTGGTGGAGATTCCGATCACATTTGCCGACCGGCTGGCCGGGCAGTCGAAGATGTCCGGCGGGATTATCCGCGAGGCGTTGGTGGTGGTGTGGCTGTTGGCGCAGGCGCAGGGCTTCCGCCGGTCGCCCCGGTTGCGGGAACCGGCGCGATGAGCGACGGCGTTGCGCCTGCGGCTCCGGTGGCGCCGTTTCTGAGTCGGCGCGACATCGTGGCCGGGTTGATTGCCGGCGGCGTGGCGGGGCTGGGGTATTTCTGGACGCTGGCGCCGGGCGTGACGCTCGAAGATTCCGGCGAACTGCTCACGGCGGCGTCCACGCTCGGGGTGCCGCATCCGCCGGGGTATCCGCTCTGGACGTTGGTGGCGTGGCTCTGGTCGCACCTGGTTCCGGTCGGCAACATCGCGTGGCGCGTGAACCTGATGTCGGCGGTGTTGGGCGCGGCAGCCTGCGGGTTGGTGGCGATGCTGGTGTCCAAGAGCGGGGCCCGGATGGCGCGCCGGTTGGGCGGGGCGGCCGGGGACGGGGTGGTGTTGGCCGGCGCGGTGACGGCGGGATTGCTGTTGGCGTTCTCGCCGGTGATGTGGTCGCAATCGGTCATCAGCGAAGTGTACTCGTTGAACGCCTGCGTGCTGCTGGTGACGTTGTGGCTGTTGTATTGGTGGAGCTTCCGCAAGGAGAGCCGGTGGCGGTTGTACCTGGCGGCGCTGGTCTGGGGCGTGGGGCTGACCAACCACCAGACGTTGGTGCTATTGGCGGTGGCGTTGCCGTTGTATGTCTGGTTGGTGGACCCGCCGTTGGGGCGCGACGCGTTGGTGCCGATTCTGGCAGCGCTCATCCTCGGCGTGCTGCTGCTGATGGTCACGCCGGCGAGTCTGTTCCGGCAGGGGCTGTTCTCGGCCGGGGTTCTGCTGCTGGTGGCGGTCGGGGCCGGGGTGTGGCTGGTCCGGCTGGGGCAACAATCTCCGGGGTTGATGCAAGGTTGGCGGCAGGTGGCGGCGCTCTACGGCGCGGTGATCCTCGGGTTGACGCTCTATCTCTATCTGCCCCTGGCCTCGTCCACCAACCCGCCGCTGAACTGGGGGTACACCCGCACGGTGCGCGGGTTCGTCCATCATTTTTGCCGCAGCCAGTATGAGCCGCTGCACACCGAGCGGACGGTGCCGCAGCTCTGGGCGCAACTCAATTTCTTTCTGGCCGATTTGCACGAGGCGTTTCATGTGGTGTGGGCGTTGTTCGCGTTGCTGACGATCTTGTTCTACCGGGAACTGCCGCGCCGCGAACGCGACTGGCTGCGGTTCCTGCTGGCCGCGTTTCTGTGTTTGGGGTTGGGGTTTGTCTTTTTGGCGAACCCGACCTCCGCGCAACAACAGCAGTTCACCGACCGGGTCTTTTTTCTGCCGGGGCATTGTCTGTATGCGATGTGGATCGGGTACGGGATGATTCTCGGAGCGAGCTTCGTGCTGCGGCGGCGACCGGCCTGGGCGCGGTGGGCGGCGCCGGTGGTGGCCCTGGTGCCGCTGTTCTCGATCGGCCGCAACTGGGCCGACGCCGAGCAATTCCACCACGATTTCGGCGACCGGTTCGGGCGCCTGATGTTCGCGCCGGGCGGCGAATACCCGGAGATGGCGCGCGGCGCGGTGTTGTTCGGCGGCACTGACCCCGGACGGTTCGTGCCGATGTATTTGATTTTTGTCGAAAGCCAGGTCTGGCCGCGCGGCCAGATCCGCCGCGGGTTTGACCGGCGGGACGTGTATCTCGTGACGCAGGACGCGTTGGCGGATGACAGTTACCTGCAAAGCCTGCGCGATCAATACGGCCCGCACCGGCCCGACCCGGAGCGGCCGGAAACCGTGGCGCACCGGCCGTGGTGGCAGAACGTGTTGTTGCGGGCTGCCTGGCGCCCGTTGGGCCGGCACCGGGCCTATCCGGCGGAGCCGCTCTGGCTCCCCTCGGAGCAGGACCGGCAACGGGCGTTCGAGATGTACGCGGAAGAACTGCGCTCCCGCCCGCCGGAGCCGGGCGAAGACGTGCGGCGCAACAATGGACGAGTCGAGCTGCGCAGCCTGCAAAGCGTGATGGCCGTCAACGGGATTCTGGCGCGGATGATCTTCGAGCGCAACAAGGCCCAGCACACGTTCTACGTCGAGGAAAACCACGTGATGCCATGGATGCGCCCGCATCTCGAACCGGCCGGCATCATCCTGAAGTTGAACCCGGAACCGGCGCCCGTCCTCCGCCCGGAAATCGTGGCGCGCGACCGGCGTTACTGGGACGCGTTGACGGCGGAATTGACGGCCCAGCCCCGGTACCGGCGCGACCACCTCGCGCAACAGTGTTTTGCCAAACTCCGGTTGGCCATCGGCGGCGTGTACGCCTTTCGCCAGATGTACGCCGAAGCCGAATACGCCTACCGGCAAGCGATCGCGTTGTGCCCGGACTGCGCCGACGCCCGCCTGCGGCTGGCCCAACTCTACGTCGAGATGGACCTGCTCAACGCCGCCCTCGCGGTGCTCGAAGAGTTCAAAACGCGCGACCCTTCCAACGTCCAAAACCGCATCGCGATCCATGCCCTCAAAGAACTGCAACGCCAGGCCGCGACCCTCAAACAGTTGGAAAACGAGTTCGCGGCCGACCCGACCAATGTCGCCACCGGCTGGCAACTCTTCCAACGCTACGCCGCCCGCAACCGCGTGGACGCGATGGACAGCGTGGTGAACCGGCTATCCCAACAGGCCGAACTGCCGGCCCCCGACCTGTTGCGGTTCGCGGAAGTCTACGCCGGGCTGCGGCAGTCGGCGCGGACGTTGGAACTGCTGCGCTTCTGCACGCAACGCCACCCGGCCAACCCGGCCGGCTGGTACAACCTTGCCGTCTTCCACGCATTGCAGACCAACTGCGATCTCGCCGTCCGCGCCCTCGAACAGGCCCTCGCCCACGACACGCCCACCGGCCAGTTCCGCAACCTGGCCAAACTCGACGCGCGCTTCCACTCGTGCCGCAACCACACCGACTTCAACGACCTCCTCAACCGTTTGCCGGCAGCCCCCGCCGCGCCCGCGCCGTTCCGGTAAGCCGCGTTCAATCGCCAATCGGGATCTCCAGGCGGACTCCGATTGTCGGCGGAGAAGTGATGTGCAATTTGAGATCCGCCTTGAACTTGGTTTCGTGCACCGCGCGCCACAGTGGATGGGACGGCGCCGGCCGGACCGACGCGGCCGGCTCGTTGTCCGGTGCCATCAGTTTTCCGAGCGGGTACTCAAATTGGAGCGCTCGCTCCACCGTCTTCGTCAACTCATTCGCCCAGAACAACGCCCGGTCCACTTCGTACTTGGTCAACCGCAACACTGCTTTGAACGGCGTGGCTTCGGGTTCGTGGATGCCGAATTGCTCCTCAAACTTTTCCCAGGCCGCATCCGGCGGTGCCGGGCCGCCAACGGATTCCACCCCCGGATTCACCGCCGGTAACGGCAGCCGGTCGGAACGGTTCGTGCGCCACACGGTCGGAGCGACAACGTCCACCAGCAATGCGCGGTTCGTGGTCTCGGCAAACAACACCAAGGCCCCGCTCGCGCTCAGCGCCAGCCCCACCACCATCTGTCGGAGACCGAACATCGCAACCTCCCCGCCCCCTCTCAATCTACAAGATCCGTCCTCGCCGGCAAGGAAATGACAGGCGGTACGGTTCGTGTTTGCATTTTGGGTTTTGCCGGTGCAGATTACGCGCGGCTCTGGCGCAATCATTGCTGCGAAAGAAAACGTGCAACCGGAACGAATCCAACGGACGGCCGAACAACGCAACGCCTTGCAGGCGTTGAAACAAGCCGTCACCAAGGGCGCGACGTCTCAGTACGAGACGCTCCTCAACCGGGCCACCCGCGCCGGCATCACCGATGAAGAGATTGACCTTCTGGTGCACGAAGCCTTGCGCGAGATGTTCGCCAACGCCGAACGGCCCGTCACCGGCCGCGACCTGCCGCATCTCGTTTTGGCGGGCACCCCGGACGCATAGCAGCGCCGTTGACGTTGTCGGACGCATTTGCTAGTTTTCCCGCGGCAGGTGCCGTGTGAAAAACGTGCTCAACGAGAGTGTATTGGTGCTCAACCGCCTCTGGCAGGCGGTGAATGTTTGTACGGTGGAGCGGGCGTTCACGTTGCTGTACATGGGGCACGCCGAAGTCGTCGTCGAACACAACGGCAATTTTCAGACCTTCGACTTCAGTGAGTGGCGCGACTTCACGCGCGATCACGATGGCGACGATGTGGTTCACACCGTGTCGTTCAAAATCCGCATCCCGCGGGTGATCCTGCTGTTGTTCTTCGACCGGCTGCCGCACAAAGAGGTCAAGTTCACCCGGCACAACATCTTCGAGCGCGACCGCAACACCTGCCAGTATTGCGGCAAACGCTTCGACCGGCGCGACCTCAACCTCGACCACGTCATTCCCCGCGACCGGGGCGGCTCGACGACCTGGGAAAACATCGTCTGCGCCTGCATCCCGTGCAACACCCGCAAGGCGAACCGCACGCCGGCCGAAGCCGGCATGCATCTCATCCGCAAACCAAAACGCCCCAAGTGGCGGCCCTTCGTCAACGTCACCCTCAGCATGGTGGCGCACGACAGTTGGCGTCATTTCCTCGATCTCGCCTACTGGAACGTCGAACTCGGCGAAGACGTCAAGTAGCACGGGCATCTTGCAGGAGATGGGGGGAGATGGGGTCAACTCTCCACAGTTGACAAGCACGGGATACAAATGACAAAAGAGACGACGATGAAGGCAAAATGTGTAGTGTGGAGAGTTGACCCCGTCGTCTTACCCCGTCGTCTTACGCGCGGGGGTGCGGCTGCCGCGGAACGTGGAGTTGACGTTGGTGGTGGTGCGCGGGTTCGGCGAGAAGCCGTTGCTGTGGCTGACCAACGTGGCGGTGACGAACAGTCGGCGCGCGGTTTGGGGGATCGTGCGCGGGGAACGGCCGCGGTGGTAGGTGGAGGAGCCGCTGCGGTGCAACAAGCAGAGCGATCGGTTAGAAGACCTGCGCGTGTTGGACTACGAGCGGCGGCGCAACCTGGCGGCGTTGGTCGTGGCGGCGGCGTACTTTGCGGCGGTGTGGTGGGGGAAATCGTTGAAGCGGGCGGTGCTGACCTCCCGGGTGACGAAGGTGGCCAAACGATTCTTCGGGGTGCCCGAGTTGCACGACGACGCACTGGCCGACGGACTGCGCGTCTTGCTCTCGCGGCTGGGGATGAACTGTGCGCGCTGTCGCGTCGCCCGGCCCGCCACGGCATCGGCCCAACTCCCCCTTTTCAACGCCTCATCGAAAAAACGGGGAATGTCTTTCGGTGGTGTGCTTTGACACACCCGGCAATTCCCGCTAGAGTCGGGTTGTGTCGGAAAAACTGGAACAACTCAAAACCATTTTGCGTGCCGGCGGCCGGACGTTGGTGGCGTATTCCGGCGGGGTGGACAGCACGTTTTTGGCAAAGGTGGCCGGCGATGTGTTGGGCGCGGATGCGTTGGCGGTGATTGCCGATACGCCGAGTCTGCCGCGCCGGGAATTGCAGGAAGCGTTGGAGTTGGGCCGCCGGTTCGGCTTCGCCGTGCGGGTCGTCAAGACTGACGAGTTGAGCCACCCGGACTACGCCCGCAATCCGTCCAACCGGTGTTACTTTTGCAAGACGGAGTTGTTCGCCAAGCTGGCCGCGTTGGCGCAGGCGGAAGGTTGGCAGACGATGGTGTATGGCGAGAACGCCGACGATACCGGCGATTTCCGGCCGGGTGCGGAGGCGGCAAAAGAGTACCGGGTGCGGGCACCGTTGAAAGAGGCCGGGTTGACGAAAGCGGAAATCCGGCAACTCTCGGTGGCGCTGGGGTTGCCGACGGCGGACAAGCCGGCGATGGCGTGTTTGTCGTCGCGGTTGCCGTACGGCGAGCCGGTGACGGTGGAAGCGCTGGCCATGATCGAGGCGGCGGAGAACGTGTTGCGCGACCGGGGTTTCCGCGAGGTGCGCGTCCGGCACCACCACAATCTTGCGCGGATTGAAGTCGGTCCCGCCGAGGTGAATCGGTTTTTTGGCGACGGGCTGCGCGACGAAGTTGTCGCCGCGTTGCGGAGGATTGGGTATTTGTATGTGACGGTGGACCTCGCCGGTTATCGGCGGGGCAGTGTGAACGAAGTGTTGGTCAGCAAGGGGGGATCATGAAAATCGTGGTCATTGTTTTGGCGGTGGCCGTGGTGGTGTGCGGGGCGCTGTATTTTTCGGCGGTCAGTTCGCGGCAGGCGGATCGGGCGGAGTTGGCGGCGGTTCGGTCGCAAGTGGCGGCCGCGAGCAATCAGGTCGTGGCGGCCCAACAGGAAGCGGTCACCGTGCGGTCGCAATTGGCGCAGCAGACCGGCCAGGTGGGTGAATTGGAAAAGCGCGTCGAGACGTTGACCGCCGAGAAGACGCGGGCTGAACAGGAGCTGCAGCAGGCGCAACGCGCGTTGGCGGCGGAGAAAGAACAGGTCAACGCCAGCGAGGCGGAGAAACAATTGTTGGCGGGACAATTGGCGACCTTGAACGACCGGTTGCAGGCCGTCCAACGGGAATTGGCGGAGTTGCAGCAAACCCATCGCGGCACCGTCGAGCAACTGGCGGCGTTGCGGGACGAGAAGGAGGAATTGGAGATGAGCAAGGCCTCGCTGGAACGGCGTCTCACCGACCTCGATGCCTTGCGCCAGCAAATCCGGGAAGTGAAACGCCAAGCGTGGGAACACAAAGTCGCCGAATGGAAGAAGGCCGACGAGGCCGCCAGCGTGACCGGCAACAAAGGCATCCTGATGCAAGGCGGTCAGTGGCGCACCGTTACCAAATCCGGGCAGCCATGATCGGCAACTCTTCACTCCGCATTGCCGGCCGCGAGTTCACCTCCCGGCTGATTCTGGGCACCGGCAAGTTTGCGTCCGGCGAACTGATGGCGGCGACGCTCGCCGCCAGCGGGGCCGAGTTGGTGACCGTGGCGCTCCGGCGGGCCGACCTGACCGGGCAGCACGACCCGTTTGCCAACATCCTGACGTTTGTGGACCCGAAACGGTACCTGTTGTTGCCGAACACGAGCGGGGCGCGCACCGCCGAGGAAGCCTGCCGCCTGGCCCGGCTCGGCCGCGAAGCCACCGGCTCGTCTTGGCTGAAATTGGAAATCCATCCCGACCCGCGGTACCTCTTGCCCGATCCGGTGGAGACGTTGAAGGCCGCGGAGATGTTGGTGAAGGAAGGGTTCACCGTGCTGCCGTACATCAACGCCGATCCGGTGCTGGCCAAACGGCTCGAAGATGCCGGGTGCGCGACGGTGATGCCGCTCGGCTCGCCCATCGGCAGCGCCCGCGGGATCGAGACCCGGGCGAGCATTGAAATCATCATCGAACAAGCAACCGTGCCGGTGGTGGTGGATGCCGGTCTCGGCGCGCCGTCGCACGCCGCCGAGGCGATGGAAATGGGGGCCGACGCCGTGTTGGTGAACACGGCCATTGCCGTTGCCGCCGACCCGGTGCGGATGGCGCAGGCATTTCAGGCGGCCGTGGCCGCCGGTCGGGCGGCGTATGAAGTGGGCTTGGCGCCGCGACATCACGAAGCGGTGGCCACCAGCCCGTTGACCGGTTTTTTGGATCAGTTGCCGTGAGCACATTCGTTTCCGAATTGGATCGGCTCAATCTTGCCGGCCTGGCTCAGCAGGCGGAGAACGCCACGGCGGCGGATGTCGAGCGGGCACTCGCGGCGCGGCGGCGGTCGTTGATTGACTTTTTGGCATTAATCTCACCGGTGGCAGGTCAACCCCGGTACCTGGAGGCGATGGCCCGGCAGGCGCACGAGTTGACGATCCGTTATTTTGGCCGGGTGGTCCGGCTCTTTGCGCCACTGTACCTGAGCAACGAGTGCATCAACATCTGCCGGTACTGCGGGTTTTCCCGGGATAACCCGATTTTGCGAGTCACGTTGACGCTCGACCAAGCGGCCAAAGAGGCCGATTACCTTTGGAACGAGGGATTTCGGCATATTCTGCTGGTTGCCGGGGAACATCCGCACTTTGTGTCCGGTAATTATCTGCGCGACTGTATTGCCCGGTTGCATCCGCGGTGGCCGAGCATTTCGCTGGAAGTCGGGCCGATGGAGACGGCGGAGTACGTTCCTCTTGTCCAAGCCGGTGCGGAAGGATTGGTGGTGTACCAAGAAACATACGACCGGTCAGTGTACGACGAGATGCACGTCAGCGGCCCCAAAAAGGATTTCAACTGGCGGTTGGAGACACCGGAACGCGCCTATGCCGCTGGTTTCAAGCGACTTGGGATTGGCGCGTTGCTGGGGTTGTCGCCGTGGCGGCAGGAGGCCATCGCGGTGGCCGCGCACGCGGGGTACCTCTTGCGGACGTGTTGGAAGTCGCAATTGACCGTCAGCATTCCCCGTTTGCGGCCGGCGGTGGGGGAGTTTGAGCCGTTGGTGCGGGTACCGGATGCGGCGATGGTTCAGTTTGTTTGCGCCCTGCGGATTGTGTTCCCGCAAGTCGGGATTGTCCTGAGCACCCGCGAATCGAGCCAGCTACGAGACGGGTTGATCCCGTTGGGGATCACCTTAATGAGCGCCGGAAGTCACACGGAGCCCGGAGGTTACACCGGTCAGGGCAAAGAGAAACTCCACCGGACCAAGGGTGGGCGGCTGTTGCCGGTAATCGAGTCCGAAGGCGAACATGCCACCGTTCAGTTCGAGATCGCCGATCAGCGGTCGCCGGCGGCGGTGGCGGCCCGGTTGGAAGCGATGGGATACGAGCCTGTCTGGAAGGATTGGGAGGCGGCGTTGAATGAAGGCTAAAGTGATCGCCAATGGCCAGCCCCGGGAAGTGGAACTACCCTGCACGGTCGCGCAGTTCCTTGCCCAATGCGGTTGGAAACCGACCCAGGTCGTGGTGGAATGCAACGGCAACATTTTGCCCCGCTCCGAGTTGGCCACGCGATCGGTGCAGGACAACGACCGGCTGGAGATCATCATTCCGGTCGCCGGAGGCTAGATTGGGAAGTGCTTGATATTGAGGTGAATCAATTTGCAATTCACATTTTACTCGCCGGGTGGAAAAAATGACAAAAAAAGATGTTGCAAAGTTCCGGGCGGGGCTGTATAAGTGAGCCAGATTAGATTCAGGAGTTCGCACGTTCTTCAGAGGGGTTCCCCACCCCCACCTCCTTGGCGTGCAGCTCCTGAATCTTTTTTTGTTTAGTGGAGGGAGTATGGAACGCACATGGAAAAACACAGCATTACTCTTTGCCGGTCAAGGCGCGCAAACCGTGGGCATGGGCCGGGACCTCTGCGAAAAGTACCCGGCCAGCCGGCAGGTTTTTGCGCGCGCCAACGCAGTCCTCGGCCGGGACCTGCAACAGATTTGTTTTGAAGGTCCCGAATCCGTTCTGACGCAGACGGATAACGCGCAGCCCGGTATCTTTGTGACCAGTCTGGCCTGTTGGGCAGCGTTGCAGGCCGAGGTGCCCGACTTGACGTTCGCCGCGGCCGCCGGGTTGTCGCTCGGCGAGTTGACGGCGCTGACGGCGGCCGGGGCGTTTTCGTTTGAGGATGGTTTGCACATCGTTCAGGCCCGGGGCCGGTTCATGCAGGAAGCCTGCGCCGCCACCAACGGCGCAATGGCCTCCATCATCGGTCTGGACGACACCGTGTTGGAGCAAGTGTGCCGGGAAACGGACGTGGATCTTGCCAATTTGAACTGTCCCGGCCAGACCGTCATCTCTGGCGACAAAGAGAAGATTGCCCGGGCGGTGGAGTTGGCCAAAACGAAAGGCGCCAAACGCGCCATCCCGCTCACGGTGGCCGGGGCGTATCATTCCCGGCTGATGGCGACCGCCCAACACAACTTTGCCAGCCTGCTGGCCGGTGTGCCCGTGCGCGACCCGGTCGCGCTGGTCGTCTCCAACGTCACCGGCCGGCCGGCCCAGAGTGCGGACGAAACGAAGAAACTCTTGGTCCGCCAGATCACCTCCGCGGTGCGGTGGACGGATTCGATGCGGTGGTTGATTGGGCAAGGGTTCACCCGGTTCATCGAACTCGGTCCCGGCACCGTCCTGACCGGCCTGATGAAGCGCATTGACAAGAACGTCGAAATGCTCAACGTCAGCGACTGCGCTTCGCTGGCGGCGACCGTGGCGGCCCTCCGCTGATGCGCACGAGCGAACTTCTCGCCCAGTTGGAGCCGGCTGAAGCGGCGGCGCAGGCGGCCTATGAGCAACTCGCGACCCTCCACGCGAACCAACCGGCCCTCGCCGGGTTGCTCCGGCAATTGGCGCACGACGAGGCGACGCATCTTGAATTACTGGCCCGCGCCGCGCAACAACTGCGCGCCACCGGTCAGGACCCCGAAGCCAGCATTGAACACCGGCTGGATCCGCGCGCGTTGTCCCGGTTGGTTGACCAGGCACGGGCGGGGCGGTTGACCGAAAATGAATTGATCACCGGCATTGTGCAGGCCGAGTTCTCCGAATGGAACGAGGTTTTTCTCTACGTCCTCGCGCAATTCCGCCGCGGCCGACCGGAGTTCCAGCGCATCGCCGCCGTGGTGCAGCAGCACAAACGCCGCATCGAGGCGTATCTCGGCACACCGGCCACGCTGCCGCAGGTCTGGCACGAACGGTTGTTGATCGTGGACGACGAAGAAGCGTTGCGGTACCTGTTGGGCGAATTTCTCGGCGAGCTGGGCGCCGTGACGGTCGCCGCCAACGGCGCCGAGGCGTTGGCGTTGACGCAACAACAGTTCTTCGACGTCATCATCACCGATGTGGACATGCCGGTGATGAACGGCCTCGATTTCTACCGCGCCGTGGCCGGTCACGATTCGCCGGACCGGAGCCGGTTCATCTTTGTGACCGGCAAGGGGCTGCCGGAAGTGACGAAGTTTATCGCCACGACCGGCGCGCCGCTGCTCCTCAAACCGTTCGCGCTCGCTGCTCTCCGGCAAACCGTGCTCGGCGTGCTCAACCAGAGCAGCGAAGTGCGCCTCTGGACACGACCACCATCACCCGGCCTGTCACCCTGAGCGTCCTGCCGAAGCCCTGAGCCGCGAAGGGGAAGGGTCTCGGTCGTTTGCGTCACGTCTTTCCGAAGAAAGGCGGAGATTTGCCGCACACGACAGCGGCGTCTCGCTTGGCGCGGCTTTCGCTTCGCTCAGAATGACAACGACTGATTGAATGGTGGTCGTGCCCAGATGTACCCAGCAGCGAACCAGCGCCGTAACCGAACTCGACCCACCGGCGATTGTCTCGTAAAATACAGGATAAGACTGGCGGCTGGCAGGGAAACTGGATGAGTCAGCAAAAGAAAAGTTGGCTGCGTGCGTTGTTCGGCGGCAGGGAAATGCCACCGGACAAGGCCCCCGCCGGAGCGAAGCGAACCATTTTGGTGATTGACGATGATCCGTCGTTTTTGAATGGCATCAAAGAGATGCTCCTCGCAGCTGAGTTCGCAGTGCTGGCCGCCGATTCCGGAGTCAAGGGCCTGAACCTGGTGCGGTACTCCGCCCACAAAATCAACGCGGTGGTGGTGGACTGCCGGATGCCGCGGCTCGACGGCCTCGACACGGTACGGTACCTCCGCGAGTTGAGTCCGCAGACGAAGGTGATTGCCGTGAGCGGTGTCCCTCCGGCGGACATCCCGGCGCCGTTTCGAGAAAACGTGGACCATTTTTTGGAGAAACCGTTTCACCGCCAGCAACTGCTCGACGCGCTCACGGCCGCGCTGGCGGGTTGATGCATCTCTTGCTTATGCACGAACAATCTGCTAGCGTTTCGCATCATGAGAACAACGTTGGACTTGCCGGAGAAGGAAATTGACGAGTTGGTCAAGCTGACCGGCGCGGCTTCCAAGACCGAAGCCATTGTGTGGGCGGTCGAAGAGGCCATTCGCGCCAAACGGCGGGAGCGGTTGCTCGACATGGCCGGGAAGGTCGAGTTTGTGGACGGGTACGACGTGCGCCGCTTGCGCGAACTGGAAGTGAAACAACGGAGGAAACAACTTGGTCTTGATTGATGCCTCGGTGTGGGTGGACTACTTCAACGGCGCGGAACCGGCCTTGAGCGAGGTGGCGCGGTTGATCCGGCGCGACCAGGCGATGGTGGCGGGGGTGGCGGTGGCGGAGGTGTTGCGCGGGATCAAGGATGCCAAGCGCCGGGAGGAAACACGCGAGGCGCTGCTCGGTTTGCGGTATGTCGAGGAAACCGTGGACACCTGGATTCGGACCGGCGAACTCGGCCGGTCGCTTGATGCGGTGGGCAAGGTGTTGCCGCTGGCCGACCTGCATCTGGCGGCCTTGGCGCAACAGGCGGGCGCGGCGGTGTACAGTACGGACAAACATTTCCAGAAGGTGCCGGGCCTCCGGTTGCATCAAGTTACGGGAACAAAGTAACGTAGCTGTGAGGAGGGACAAGCCGCCGGCTTGTCCGCGCTCGTTGAATGAATTTCCACTCGTCGCTGGTCATTCGGCCGGCTATTCTCCTGGCCAATGAGCACGGTTGCCGGATTTCTGGTGGGGCAGCACGGCCAGCTTTCGGGCCTGCGTGTGGCGGTTTTCGTGACGGGGCTTGTCGAAATCCGGCTGACTGACTACACTGCGCGGACATGAGCGCCTTTGCCGATTACCTCGACGACCTGCGCAAGCAACTGGCCACGGGAGATGCGACGGAAAACACCTACCGGCCCGCGCTGCGCGATTTGCTCCAGGCCAGCGGCAAGAACATCCACGCCACCAACGAGCCGAAACATATCCCGCTCATCGGGGCGCCTGATTTCAAGGTATCGCGCGGCAAGATTCCACTCGGCCACGTCGAGACAAAAGACATCGGCACTGACCTCGCTGAGATGGAAAAAGGCAAAGGACCGCACGGCGAGCAATTCAGCCGGTACCGGTCGCTCCCCAATTGGATTCTGACGGACTACCTCGAATTTCGCTGGTACGTCCACGGCGACCGGCGGCGCATTGTGCGCGTCGCCGAACTCAGCGGCCAGAACAAGATCAAACTCCTACCGGATGGCGAGCAGCAGCTTGCCGACATGCTTACCGCGTTTTTTCAAGAACCCGCGCTGACGGTTTCGACGCCGAAAGAGCTGGCCGACAGCATGGCCGGTTACACGCGGACACTCCGGCAGCAAAGCATCGCCGCTTTCCAGCAGGAAACCGAAACGGGCTGGCTGCATCAATGGCTTAACGCCTTCCGGCAAGTGCTCATCCCCGACCTCGCCGCAACGGTGTTTGCCGACATGTTCGCGCAGACGCTCGCCTACGGATTGTTTGCCGCCCGCGTCAACGCCTTCCGCCACGCGCCGCACAAAGATTTCACGCTCGAAATGGCGGCGTTCAACACGCCGAAAACCAATCCGTTCCTGCACAAACTCTTCAAGGAGATTGCCGGCGACTTGCCGGAGTCCATCGCGTGGACGGTCGGCGACATCGTGGACTTGCTGCACCACGCGAACATGGCCAACATCCTCAAAGACTTCGGCAAGGGCAAAGGCAAGGATGACCCGGTTGTCCACTTCTACGAAACATTCCTCGCTGCCTACGATCCGAAGCTGCGCGAGTTGCGGGGGGTGTTTTTCACGCCGGTGCCCGTCGTCAGCTACATCGTCCGCTCGATTGACCATCTGTTGAAGACGCGCTTTGATCGCCCCGCTGGGCTGGCCGACGAGAATACGTTGATTCTCGACCCCGCCACCGGCACGGCGACATTTCTCTACGAGGTCATCCGTTTCATCTGGGAGCAACGGTTCCAGAACCAGCCCGGCGCGTGGAACCGCTATGTCCCGGAAAAACTTCTTCCGCGCATCTTCGGTTTCGAGTTGTTGATGGCACCGTATGCTGTCGCGCACATGAAACTGGCGATGCTTTTGGAGGAGACCGGCTACAAGTTCGAGGCCGACCAACGCCTCGGCGTGTATCTCACGAACACGCTGGAAGAGACCGCGCGGATTTCGCAGCAGATCGTCATGGGCTTCATGCGCGAACTGACTGCGGAAGCGAACGCCGCCGCCGAGATCAAAACTGTTATGCCCATCATGGTCGTGCTCGGCAATCCACCGTATTCCGGTGTTTCGGCGAACCGGGGCGATTGGATTACCGGGCTATTGGAGCAATACCGGCACATCAATGGCGAACCTCTCGGAGAAAAGAAAGTCTGGCTCAAGAACGACTACGTCAAGTTCATCCGCTTCGGCCAGTGGCGCATTGAACAGACCGGCCATGGGATTCTGGCGTTGATTACGGATCACAGCTATCTCGACAGTCCGACATTTCGCGGAATGCGCCACCACTTGCAGAAGGCTTTTGACGAAATCTTTATTCTCAACCTGCACGGCAACGCCAAACGCCGTGAAACGACACCCGCCGGCGGCATGGATGAAAACGTATTCGACATCATGCAGGGCGTCGCCATCGCGATCTTCGTGAAGCATCCAAAACCGACTGAGAAGCTGACGGTGTCCTACGCCGATTTGTGGGGCACGCGAGAAGGTAAATATGCGGCGCTTTTGGCGACCGACATGGCGACAACGAAATGGAAATCGCTTCGTCCCGCCGCGCCGTTCTTCGAGTTTGTACCGGTCAAGCAAGGTGCGAAAACTGAGTACGAGGCCGGTTGGTCGGTGAAGGACATCTTCGTTCTCGGCTCAAATGGCGTGCAGACTTCGCGCGACGATCTTGTCGTTGGCTATGACAAGAGAATGGTGATGAAGACCCTCGAAACATTTCTGGATGATGACCTGACAGATGCCGAGGTGCGCGCAAAGTTCTTCGGCAACAAACAGGTTGGGGATTATCCTGCCGGTGACACGCGCGAATGGAAACTTGGCGAAGCGCGCATTGTGTTGCGCAAAGATTTAGGTTGGCAAGATAGCGTAACCGGCTACTTGTACCGGCCGTTTGATACGAGAGCTTTGATTTACGCCGATTGTATGGTGGACTGGCCGCGTCGGGATGTGATGCAGCATTTGCAGCATCCGAACATGGCCTTGTGCGTCGGGCGTGCTGGATTGGTTGCGAGCGGTGCGTGGGACCTGGTGTTCTGCGCCAACCACCTTTGCGACCACAACCTTTTCTATCGCGGCAGCAGTCTTAATTTCCCGCTGTATCTCTACGAATCTACCAATCCGAAGAAAGCCGGTTGGAGCAAGGCGCTCACAATGGCGTTGTTTGAAACGCCGGCAAGTTATCAGGGACGGCGCGCCAACATTGCGCCGGACTTTATCAAGGAGCTAACCGCCAGGTTGAACCTTCGCTGGTTGCCGGTTGACAGCGGTGACTTGAAGAAAACAGTCGGCCCGGAAGACATCTTTCATTACGCCTACGCGGTGTTTCATTCGCCGACGTACCGGCAACGGTACGCGGAGTTCTTGAAGATTGATTTCCCGCGACTGCCGTTGACCAGCGACGTGAAGTTGTTCCGCGCGCTCGCCGCGAAGGGTGCGGAGTTAGTCGCGCTGCATTTGCTCGAATCGCCGAAGCTCAACGGCCTGCAACCGCAGTTCTGCGGCAAGGGTGACAACACGGTCGAGAAGGTGCAGTTTGTGGAGAGTAGGTTAGGCATCTTGCCTGACCAACCCAAGCACAAGACGGACAAGCTGGAAGCATGTCCCACGACCGGCCAAGTCTGGGTGAACGCGAACCAGTATTTTGACGCTGTGCCGAAGAACGTCTGGGAATTCCACGTCGGCGGCTACCAGCCCTGCCAGAAATGGCTCAAAGACCGCAAAGGCCGCACCCTGAGCTACGACGACATGCAGCACTACCGGAAGATCGTCGTCGCCCAAGCCGAAACCATCCGCCTCATGGGCGAGATTGACGCTCTGATTCCCAAATGGCCGTTGGAGTAGATTTGACAGTGGGCGTCAGGAAATACTTCGAGTTTGTCCGGTTCTCGCACACGGTGTTTGCGTTGCCTTTTGCGCTGGCCGCGATGACGGTGGCGGGGTGGCCGGGCTGGCGGATCTTTCTGTTGATTCTGGTGGCGATGGTCTGCGCCCGGACGGCGGCAATGGGGTTCAACCGGATTGTGGACCGGCAGTTCGACGCCAAGAATCCGCGGACGGCAAAGCGTCATTTGCCCGCTGGGCAAATGACGGTGACCGGTGCTTGGTGGTTGGTGATTGGGGCAGCCACCGGATTGGTCGTGACGAGCTACTTCATCAACCGAATCTGTTTCCTGCTCTCGCCGGTGGCGTTGGCGATTGTGTTCTTCTATTCGCTGACGAAACGGTTCACGGATTTCACGCACTTTTTCCTCGGTCTGTCGTTGGCGGTGGCACCGGTCGGGGCGTGGCTGGCGGTGACCGGGCAGTTCGCGTGGCCGCCGGTGGTATTGGCGGTGGCGGTGGTGTTTTGGCTGACCGGGTTCGACATCATTTACGCGACGCAGGATTATGAGTTCGACAAATCCGCCGGGCTGCATTCGTTGCCGGTGCGGTGGGGGATTGCCGGCAGTCTGCGGTTTGCCCGGTGGGCGCACGCGGCGATGTGGCTGGCGTTGGCGGGTTTCGGGTTGATTGCCGGGCTGGGCTGGCCATATTACGCGGGGCTGGCGGTGATTGCCATCTGTCTGGTGTACGAGCACCGGCTGGCCGCGAAAGGCGATCCGGTCAGCGTGAACGTGGCGTCGCTGCGGGTGAACGGCGTGATCAGCGTGGTGTTTTTGGTGGCGGTCGTGACGGCAGTGGCCACGAATGGACACTAATGAACACAAATTGGATTCGTGAGCATTCGTGTGAATTCGTGGCTCATCAAATCTGAACTCCGCGACATGGCGGCGAAGGTCGAGGCGGGCAACCGGCTTTCAGAAGCGGATTGTCTCCGGCTGTTCGCATCGCACGACCTGCCGGCCATCGGGATGATGGCGAACTTCGTCCGCGAACGCCAACACGGCAATCGGGCGTTCTTCATCCTCAACCGGCATATCAATTACTCCAACCTCTGCATCCTCGATTGCGATTTTTGCGCGTTCTACCGGCGACCGAAACAAGACGGCGCGTACGAACTCAGCATCCCGGAGATGGTCGGGAAGGCGCAGGAGGCATTGCGACTGGGGATCACCGAGTTGCACATCGTCGGCGGGCTGCATCCGACGTGGAAGTTCGACCGGTACGTGGAGATGCTGCGGGCATTGAAGGCGCTGGATGGCCGGTTGCACTTGAAGGCGTTCACGGCCATCGAGATCCGGCATCTGGCGAAGATCGGCAAACGAAGCATCCCGGAAACGCTCGCGGTCTTGCGTGAGGCCGGGCTGGGTTCGTTGACCGGCGGCGGGGCGGAGATTTTTGATCCCGAAGTGCGCGACGTGATTTGTCACGCGAAGGAGACCGCCGAGGAATGGCTGGAAGTTCATCGGGAATGGCACCGGCTGGGCGGGCGTTCGACCTGCACGATGTTGATCGGGCACGTGGAGAAACTGGAGCACCGGGTGGATCATCTGCGGCGGCTCCGGGAACTGCAGGACGAGACCGGCGGGTTCACGGCGTTTGTGCCGTTGGCGTTTCATCCCGCGAACACGAAGCTGGCGCATCTGCCGGGGCCGAGCGGTTTTGATTTGTTGCGGACGCTGGCGATTGCCCGGCTCTATCTGGACAATGTGCCGCACATCAAGGCGTACTGGATTTTGATGGGGATGAAACTGGCGCAGACGGCGTTGAGTTTCGGGGTGGACGACATTGACGGCACCGTGATCGAGGAAAAAATTTACCACATGGCCGGGGCGCAGACGCCGCAACGGATGGCCCGCGCGGAGCTGGAGCGCGCCATCCGCGAAGCCGGCCGCGAGCCGGTGCAGCGCGACTCGTTGTACCAGCCGGTGGGCTGAGATGAAGCGCGGCGACGATCTTCTTGCCGGCGCGGTGATTCTGGCCGCGTTTCTTCTCCTGGCGCGGTTGGGGCCGCATCTGCCGGTGTTTTCCGATAGTTGGTATCATCTCGGCGTCATCCGGGCATTTGCGGAATGCGGGCCGACGCTCCACGACTGGTGGCAGTTCGCGCCGTTCGGCCGGCCGCATCTGTACTCGCCGCTGTTTCACCTCGTCAACCTGTCCCTGCTGCGCGTCACAGCGCTGGGGCTGCTGGATTTGGCCCGGCTGTTCGCGGTGGTGACGTTCCCGGCGCTGCTCGGCGCGGGATGGTGGGCGGCCCGGTGTTTCTTCGGGGCGCGGGCCGCGTTGCTGACGTTGCTGTTGTTGGCGCTGAACATCGCCCTGCTGGTGCCGTGTTCGCTGATCATGATGCCGGCAACGTACGCTCTGATGTTGTGGCCGTTTGTGTTGCTCGGCGCGCTCCGGCAACGCTGGGTCAGGGCCGGGCTGCTGCTGGCGGTGATTGCGTACCTGCATTTCGGGATGGCCGGGTTGGTGGTGTTGTCGCTGCTCTTGCTGGCGGTGTTTCGCCGGGACTGCCGGCGCGCGGGATTCGGGGCGGTGGCGCTGGGGCTGGCGCTGTTCGGTCCGTGGCTGGCGCACCTGGTTTGGCACCGGGAATTTTTGCACACAACCGGCGGGCGGTTCCCGGTTTTTATTCCGGTGTTCACGCTTGCCGGGGCGGCGTTGGGCGTGCTGGCGTTGGTCCGGTGGCGCGCGCCGGAAGCGGTGGCCATCGGGACGATGATCGCGGCGACCGGGGTGTTGGCGTGGACGGGGCAGGACCGGTTCTGGACGTACAGCGGATTTACGTTCGCCCTGTTGGGCGGCTACGGGATGGAGCGGTGCCTCGGCCGGTACGGCAACGCGGTGGCGCTGGGGTTGTTGGTCAGCGCGGTGAGTGTGACGCCGTTTCTGCGGCCGGTGCGGCACCGGTTTGCCCTGCCGATTCCGCTGCAAACGACGCCCGGCGTGATCGCCACGCCGTTGCTGACGCTCGCGTGGTGGCAGGCCGGCGAGATTCCGTCCGGCGTCACGCCGGAACTGCTGGACCTCGCGTTGTGGGTTCGCGCGCACACGACCAGGGACGAGGTGTTGTTGACGGCGGACCCGCAGTTGGGCGGTTGTCTGTTTGTCCTGACCGGCCGGCGGACGACGGCGGGGTTGTGGGGCGAGGTGATGACAGAGCAACTCCGGCAGCGGTTGGCCGAGTACTACCGGACGGCGCCGGGTTGGGTGATTACAACCGAGCCGTCACCGGAGTTTGGCCGGTACACGGTTTTGCGCCGGGGCGGGTGACTGTGTTAGCTTGCGCCGCATGAACTACCGGATTGGCGGACTGTCGTACTTGAACACCCGGCCATTGGTCTATGGCCTCGAAGACCGGATCACGCCGGGCGAACCGGCGCGGATGGCCGACGCGTTGCGCGCGGGTGAACTCGATGCCGCGATTGTGCCGGTGGCCGAAGTGCTCCGCGACGACCGGTACGCCGTGGTGGACGGCATCGCCATCGCCTCGCGCGGGCCGGTGCGGAGCGTGTTTGTTGCGCACCGGGCCAACGTCCGGCGATTGAAACGCATCGCGGTGACGCCGGCCTCGCGGACGTCCGTGTGGTTGCTGCGAGTGCTGCTCCAGCAGGTTCACGGCATCGTGCCGGAGTTGTATCCCAAGCCGCCACAGGCGTTGCTCTGCGACCACGAAGCGATGTTGCTGATCGGCGACGAGGCGCTGGAATACTCGCTGCAACCAGCATCGCCGCGCCGGCGGATCTGGGATTTGGGCGAGGCGTGGCAGAGCCTGACCGGCTTGCCGTTTGTGTATGCCGTGTGGGCCTTGCCGAGGAAGTCGAGTGTTGAGGGTCGAGAGTTGAGTGCAATGCTGCGCGCCGCGAAGGCGGCCGGGCTGGCGCACTTGCGGGAATTGGCCGACCGGCCGGGCGTCGGCACGCCGCAGTTCCGGTACGAATATCTGACCCAAAATGTGTGCTACGACCTCGGCGCCGCCGAGAAGGCCGGCCTGCGGAAGTTTCAGGAATTGTGTTGCGCGATGGGCCTGGTGAAGGAGACGCATGAGCTGCGCTTTGTCAGTTGAGAAAGTGCTCGCCGGTCAGCGAATCACACCGGCGGAAGCGCTGGAGCTTGACCGGGGACTGAGCCTGCCGGAGTTGGGGGCGCTGGCCGACGCGGTCCGGCAACGGTTGCATCCCGACCGGGTCGTCACCTACATCGTGGACCGGAATATCAACTACACCAACATCTGCAATGTCTATTGCACCTTCTGCGCGTTCATGCGGGAGACGAAAGACGCAGACGCTTACGTGCTGACAAAAGAACAGGTCGGCGAGAAAATCCGGGAACTGGTGGCCATCGGCGGCGTGCAGGTGTTGTTGCAGGGCGGGCATCATCCGAAACTCGGCATTGAGTACTACCTCGATTTGCTCCGGTACATCCGGGAAACATTTCCGCAGGTGAACGTCCACGGGTTTTCGCCGCCGGAGTTCTGTCATTTTGCCGCGGTCTTCCAGATGCCGGTGGCGGAGGTGATCCGGCAGTTCAAGGAAGCCGGCCTGGGTTCGATTCCGGGCGGCGGCGCGGAGATTCTCGTCGAGTCGGTCCGGAAACGGATCGCGCCGAAGAAATGCACCGGCCAGCAATGGCTCGACGTGATGGAGACGGCCCACCGGCTGGGATTGCGGTCGTCGGCGACGATGATGTTCGGGCACGTCGAGACGATCGCGGACCGGATCGAGCATTTGCGGATGCTCCGGGAACTTCAGGATCGGACCGGTGGGTTCACGGCGTTCATTTGCTGGACGTTTCAACCGGAGAACACGCGGCTGAAGGCGGCGACGGTTGGCGCGCACGAGTATCTGCGGACGCAGGCGTTGGCGCGAATCTTTCTCGACAACTTCGACAATGTTCAGGCATCTTGGGTTACCCAAGGCCCGCAGATCGGCCAGGTGGCGCTGAAGTTCGGCGCGAACGATTTTGGCAGCGTGATGATGGAAGAGAACGTGGTGTCGTCGGCGGGCGCGACGTTTCGGATGGATGAGGCGACGATGCAGCGGTTGATCCGGGAGCTGGGCTACGAGCCGCACCGGCGGAATAACTGGTACGAACTCTTGAACTGAAAGGAACGAACAATGGCGAAATATAACGCGATATTGTTGTTGGGCGCGCCGGGCACGGGCAAGGGCACGCAGGGGCAGATGCTCGGCAAGTTGCCGGGCGTGGTGCATGTGGCGATGGGCGACATTTTCCGGTCGCTCGACAAGACGAGCGAACTCGGCAAGGTGTTCGTTGAGTACTCAACCAAAGGATTGCTGGTGCCGGATGAGTTTGTCGTCAAACTCTGGAAATCGCACATGGACAAGATGATTGCCGACGGCAAGTTCAATCCCGCCAGCGATCTGCTGATCCTCGACGGGCTGCCCCGCAACGTCAATCAGGCGAAGGAAATCGAGCCGGTCGTCAACGTCACCAAGATCATCGTCCTGCGGTGCGAGCACGGGATGAACGACATCATTCAGCGCATGAAAGACCGGGCGCTCAAGCAGGGCCGGGCCGACGACGCCAACGAAGCGACCATCCGCCGCCGGTTCGAGGTGTACGAAGCCGAGACCGCGCCGGTGCTGGCGCATTACCCGGCCAAACTGCGCGTGGATGTGGACGCGCTGCAGACGCCGCTCGCAGTCGCGCACGATGTTCTCTGCGCCGTGCTCGGTCGCACGAAGGAGATGAAGCCGCTCACGAAGTGAAGATTGTCTTTCTCGGTACCGCGGAACTGGCTTGCCCGTGCCTCGAAGCATTGGCGCGGCAGCCCGGCGTCGAGATTGCCGGCGTGGTGACGCAGCCGGACAAGCCGAAAGGCCGGGACCTCCGGCTCGCGCCTCCGCCGGTCAAAGTCACCGCGCAGAAATTGGGGCTGCCGGTCTGGCAACCGGCCAGGATCAAAGACCCGGTCGCTCTCGAACAACTCCGCGCGGCCCGACCGGATCTCATTGTGGTTGTTGCTTACGGCCAGTTGCTGCCGCCGGCGGTGTTGGAGTTGCCGGCGCGCGGGTGCATCAACGTCCACGCTTCGTTGTTGCCCCGCTGGCGCGGGGCGGCGCCCATTCAGCATGCCATTCTGGCCGGCGACAAAGAGACCGGAGTGACGACGATGTTTCTCAACGAGCAGATGGATGCCGGTGACATCATTCTCCAACGCCGCGAGCCGATCCGCCCGGACGACACCAGCGGGGCGTTGCACGACCGGCTGGCGCAACGCGGCGCGGAGTTGCTCGTGGAGACCGTCGCGCTGAAGAATCCACCGCGGCATCCCCAGGACGAATCGCAAGTGACGTACGCGCGAAAGTTGGGCAAAGAGGATGGGCGGCTTGACTGGCACAAGCCGGCGCTGGAACTCGAGCGGCAGGTCCGGGCATTCGATCCGTGGCCGGGATCGTTCACGATGTGGGGCGACACGCTGCTGAAAGTCTGGCGGGCGGAAGTAGTGCCGGCCACGGGCGCGCCGGGGACGATGTTGCCGGGGATGGTGGTGGCGACGGGGCAGGGCGGGTTGCGGTTGGTGGAGGTCCAGCCGGCCGGCGGGAAACGGATGGCCGCGGCGAGCTTCTTGCGCGGTCACCGGCGAGGGTGAATATTTCCCCGGCTGCGGAGTCGAATCTGGCAGCCATGAATGGGAGGCATACCATGAAGACCAAAGCCGTTGTGTGGTTGGTGTTGATGGTTTGTTGGGTGGGGGCGCAACCGGACACGGCCGGGGAGAGTCGGGCCGGTGGGGAGATTCGCACCATCCGCGATTTTCGCGCGGCGCTAGCCCCGTACGGGCAATGGGTGGAACTCGAGTCGTACGGCGCCTGCTGGGTGCCGGTGGGCGTGTCATCGGATTGGCGGCCGTATGTTTCGGGAAGTTGGGTGTGGACCGACAGAGGTTGGTATTGGTCCACCAGTGAACCCTGGGGATGGGTCACCTATCATTATGGGCGGTGGATGAAACATCCGAAGCACCGCTGGGTCTGGGTGCCGGACGTGGTCTGGGCGCCGGCGTGGGTCGCGTGGCGCGAAGGCGACGGCTACATCGGCTGGGCGCCGTTGTCGCCTGAGTGCGATTTCGACCTCGACACCGGACGGTTGCGCACGGACCGCATGGCCGCAGATGTCTCGGCATTTGTCTATGTGCGGTGTCAGTTGTTCACCGAGCGAATCCACCCCGCCATTTTGGTCGCCAACAGCCGCAGTCTTTGGGAACACACCGTTGACGCGACGCACATCCGCCGCCAGAACGACGTCGTCGTCAACTACGGGCCGTCCGTACAGACGGTGGAACACGAGGCCGGCATCACCGTGGCGCCGGTCGAGATCAACATCTACAGGTCCGACCGTGTGCGGCCCCCGTTGCCTCCGCCCGCGCCTTCATCCCCGGTGTGGGTTGAACCGGAAGTCATCCCGCCGCCCGTCGAAGAACCGCCGCTGCCACGCCGGCGACCCACCCCGCCGCCGGAGGAGTTCCAGCCAGCCGTTCCCGCGCCGGCGCCAGAGCCGCCGTCGCGTCCCCCGCGCCGCCGCGACACGCCACCGGACGATCGCCCCCAACCCGGCCCGCCGGCCGGTCGTGTCCAACCGCCGGAACGATTCCGGGCCGAGGATCGTCAACCGCCCGGTGATGCCGGGCCCGGTCGCCGTTCACCGCCCGGCGGTGGCGGGATGATTTTGACGAATCAACCGCCCGGTGGCGGTCCACGACCGCCTCGGTGAACGTCGGTCCGCTTGCGGTTTTCTGGCGCTGCGGTACAATCCGCGCCGCATGAAGGTCGGGCATGTCATCACCCGGTTGATCGTCGGCGGGGCGCAGGAAAACACGGTGGCCACATGCGTCGGCCTGCGCCGACGCGGGTGGGACGTGGAGTTGATCAGCGGGCCGCAGACGGGACCGGAGGGCGCGCTCGACGCGGCAATGCCGGTCACCATCCTCCACGAGTTGCGCCGCGAACCGAATCCAGTGCTCGACGCGCAAGCCTGCCGGGCATTGTACCGGCTGTTTCGCGAACGCCGGTACGATATTGTCCACACACACAGCGGCAAAGCCGGCTTCCTCGGTCGGCTCGCGGCGCGGCTGGCCGGCGTGCCGGTCGTGGTGCACACGATTCACGGGCCGTCGTTTTATCCCTACCAGAACCCGGTCGGCAACTGGCTGTTCCGGTGGGCCGAACAACTGGCGGCGGAGTGGACGACGCAGTTTGTGTCGGTGGCCGACGCGATGACGGCGCAGTATCAAGCCGCCGGCGTGGCCGGCAAGTTCGTGACGATCCACAGCGGGATGAATCTGGAGCCGTATTTGCGCTTGCCACCGCCGACGGGCGCGGTGGTGGGCAAGATTGCGCGGTTTTTCCGGTTGAAAGGGCACGAGTATTTTTTCGAAGCACTGCCGAAGATCAAAGCGGCAGTACCGGAAACGAAGTTTCTGTTGGTCGGCGATGGGATTTACCGGAACAAGTATGCCGGGATGCCGGCGGAGTTTGTGGGGTTGGTGCGGCCGGAGGAGATCCCGGCGCAGATTGCGCGGATGAGCGTGCTGGTGCATTTGTCGTTGCGGGAAGGGTTGCCGCGGACGCTGGTGCAGGCGTTGGCGGCGGGGCGGCCGGTGGTGGCGTTCGACGTGGACGGCGCGCGCGAGGTGTGCCGGGACGGCGAGACGGGTTTTTTGGTGCGGCCCGGCGACGCGGCCGGCGTGGCCGAGGCGGTGATTCGGTTGTTGCGCGACCGGCCGCTGGCCGCTAGGATGGGCGCGCAAGGCCGGGAACTGGTCCGGCAACAGTTTGGCGAGGAGCACATGGTTGAACAAATCGAGAACCTCTACCGCCGCCTGACGACGGAAATCCGAATTCCGAAATCCGAAATCCGCAACAACCACCCATGACGGCAACCAGCAAACTCCGGGGACGACGCGCGTTTGAGATTTCGTGCTTTGGATTTGTTTCGTATTTCGAGTTTCGAGTTTCGGATTTGGGGAGGTGATTATGCGCTGGATTCTCGCCTACTTCTACGTGTTCGACATCAGCTTCGCGCTGGCGTTGGTGCTGACGCCGGTGCTGCGCCAGGTGTCGCACCGGTGGCAGTTTGTGGATCAGCCCGACTCGGAGCGCAAGATTCACGAGGGCGCGATGCCGCTGCTCGGCGGCGTGGCGGTGTTCGGCGCGTTCGCGTTGAACGTGCTGGTCAACGCCCTGGTGGTGCTGCCGGTGTTGCACCGGTGGGACTGGGGGGAATTGCAGCCGTATCTCGACGGCGCGTTCACGGTGTTGCCGAAACTGCTGGTGCTGCTCGTGGGCGGCGCGTTGATGGTGGCGCTGGGGTTGTACGACGACAAACAGGATTTGCCCGCCGGGAAAAAGTTGCTGGGCCAACTGATCATCGCCGCGCTGGTGGCGGCGGCGGGGATGCGGGTGACGTTGTTCATCGCCAGCCCGTTCATCAACTTTGTCATCACGGTGCTGTGGATCGTGACGATCACCAATGCGCTGAACTTCCTCGACAACATGGACGGCCTCTGTGCGGGCGTCGGGCTGGTGTGCGCCGGACTGTTTGCGTTCATTGCCGGGATTCAGGGACAGTATTTCGTTTGCCTGCTGGCGCTGGCGCTGGCCGGGGCGCTGCTGGGTTTCCTGCCGTACAACTTCAAGCCGGCCACGATTTTCCTCGGCGATGCCGGCAGCCATTTTATCGGCTACATGCTCGCGGTGCTGCCGGTGCTCGGCACCTTCTACCAACCGGGCACGCCGACGCATCTGCCGGTGTTGATTCCGTTACTGGTGCTGGCGGTGCCGTTGTTCGACATGGCGATGGTGATGTGGCTGCGCCTGCGGCGCGGCGTGCCGGTGCACACGGCGGACACGAATCACATTTCCCACCGGTTGGTCCGGCTCGGCCTGCCGCAAAGCTGGGCGGTGACGTTGATCTATCTCATCACGCTGACGCTCGGCCTCGGTGCGACGGTGTTGTTGTGGTCGGAGCTGACCGGCGCGTTGATCGTCATCGTCCAGGCGATTTGCATCCTCGCCATCGTGACCGTGCTCGAACAAGTCGGCGGCCAGCGATGAAGGCCGCCACGAATGCCCACCAATCCGCACGAATCCGGTCGGGACGGCGAATTGGCCGCCGCTGTTTGTGTGACCGATAAAACGGGCAGCCCACTGGCAGATTGATCTTGATCATGTTTGCGAAAAAGTGATCGATCGAGCCGGTGACACGAAAGACCCAAACGCCGAAGTCGCTGAACTCCGTCCGGTATCCTGAGCCACCGGAACGCATCGGCTCAATCAACCCCGTCGCGGGTATCACGATCGGCGAAAACGCGCTCGTGCCGCTGCACTGCGCCTACCGGGATGACGCGCACGGCATTTTCCTCTACCACGGCGACTACCTCGAAGTGCCCGATGCCATTGCCGGGAAATATCCCGACGGCTGTTTCGACATGATTGCCGTTAGACGACAAACGGCCTCTTGCGAGTTTTGCCGACCCGCCGTATTGCCGCCCGTGACCCTTCGGCCTCTCCTGCGTCGAGTTCCTCTCCAACGGCGGCATCAACTGTCACGCCGGCAAGCCGAGCGGAACGCGAGACGCCGCTGTCGTGTGCGGCAAATGGTCAATTACCGGTGCGTGAAGCCGGTTCGGCTGACTTCGACGGCACCGGTGGCGGCCTCCAGCCACCGGAGCCAAGCCAACAGCGTTGATGCCCGCCGCGCTGGTGTGGTCTTCGAGATTATGGAGTGACATTCGATCAGGTCGGTGATTGCTTTTTTGGAAACGCCACGGTCAGCGGAATTGGCTGACAACTCAAGCACAGCGCGCATCGGCGGGAAACCCGCAAGCAAGCCGGCAAGCAATCGCCGACGCTCGTCAGCGGGGCGGTTCACGTATTCGCGGCCTAGGTCCGTCAGCACGTACCGATTGTCTTTCTCATCGAGTCTCACCAAGCCGAGAAACTCTGCCGCTTGCCGGTAGTAGCTGCTCTGTCGGCGATCAAACTGGTAGTAGGCGGCCACTTTCGAAGACGTGTCGATGCCTTGTTCTACCAGAAGCGGCATTTCGGCCACGCGCTCAAACGTGTCGGCTTGGGGCACATCCCAGAGGCGTTTATCGCGGTGAGTGGCGAAATGCGACCGGAGCAGTTCATCCACTGTCAACCGCGCCTTGTCCGGCTCGACGAGGAACGCTTCGCCGCGCTGGTATTTCAACGACTGATACTGGCCGTCGTCCTCGAAGACATACTCCCAGAACCGGTACAGCTTCTTGCCAGCCACGGGTACAGCGCAGAAGAACCACGGGCGAACCCGTTTCTGCGGAATCTCCAGCTTCCATTTCCGGTAGGGATAGAACAGTTGCCGGATGATGAAGTCGACCGGTTGTCCGACCTTCGCTTCAATCAGCACGATGTCGTTGCGGCCTTCACAACCCAAGTCCACTTCGACCTGGACACCGGCTTTGACGTGAATCGGGCCGACAGAACCGACAGAGAAATCAAGGGTCGGCATCCGCTTCCGTCCGCGAATCGTCGGACGCAAGCCGGTGGCAACGGCAAAGTGCTCAATCAAGCCAACGTTGTAGCAGTAGTCGAGATACTGGGATTCGCTTTCGCCAACAGCCAGCGTCGTCAGCTCGAAGTCCAGCTTCGGACGAAAGACCGTCGGCGGCTCGGCTAACTTCTCCAACGCATGGTAGCCGTTGCCGCGCACCAAGACGTATTCGCCATTCTTGACTGGCAGCAGGAAGTAACCGTGGCGGCGCAACGAGGCCGGTAAGTCAGGGGAACTGTCCATCTTCGCCATCAGGCGAAGTTCATTGCCGGTAACAGCCTCGATGTCGGACTTGGTGAGAATGACCAAATCCCTGCGCGTGTCCACGCGCTCGCGAACGAGTTTGTCCCACGCAGACTCAAATGGCATTGGCATTGGCATTGGTCAGTCCATTCCGGCAAGCACGACGACTTCGTTGATCTCTCCCCGGTTCGCGCCATCGCAACTAATCGCTCGCCGCGCGCGAACAGTTCTCACGTCAAAACCCCGATAAAGTTTGCGGATGAACGGCACGTCGGAGTTGGAAAGCATCAGGCGGACGCCACGACGGGCGGCGTCGGCGAACAACGCGGCGAGTTCCTCTTGTTCCGCGATGCCGAAATCTTCCTTGGTGTAGGACGTGAAGCTCGCCGTCGCCGAGACGGGGAAGTAGGGCGGGTCGATATAGGCGAAGTCACCCTTGCGGGTTTCCTTGAGCGTGTCTCGGAAGTCTTGGACGGCGAGGTGGACGTCGCGCAGCGCCCAGTTGGCCGCCAGCAGGTTGTCGCGGTCATAAAGCGTGGGGTTTTTGTGCGAGCCGATGGGGACGTTGAACTCGCCGCGACTGTTGACGCGCCACAGGCCATTGAAGCAAGTCTTGTTGAGGAAGATCATGCGCGCGGCACGTTCGAGCGGGTCGGTCAGGTCATGCCGGTCGCGGATGTTGTAATAGTAGTGCTCCCGGTTTTCGTTGAAGAGCACTAGATGTTCGTCGAGAAGACGCATCAATTCCTGCGGATTGTCGCGAACCATCTGGTAGCAGTTAATGAGTTCGCGGTTGCAGTCGCGCAGGTGGGCAACCATGTGCGGGAAACGGCGTTTCAGATGGAAGAATACCGCACCCCCACCGACGAACGGCTCGAAGTATCTGTCAATGTGGTCGGGAAAGAACTTGTCGAATTGGGGGAGCAACTGCGTCTTGCCGCCCGCCCATTTCAGGAAAGGCTGTGCCTCAATGCGGGCAACATCGGGCGCATCGGCAAACTCCAGCGCCTTCTGCTCGTCATAGGCGTAAAGCGCACCGTCGGGATGAGCGATGCTGGGTTTTCGACTGGTGTGGTCTTGGGTAGGCGGAAGCTTGGCGAGGTGTCGGGCAAGGCGGGATTTGGGCGTTGGATCAGATCGCTGATCTGACCGCACCGTGTAGGCGGTCATGCTCTCTCGACCCTGCCGCCGCTTGCTTCCTGCCACGCGGCGATCCGATCCACAGATCCACCCTTGGGATCAAGAACGAAATACCAGCTATAGCTGGTTTAGCAACGCGGCGTTTGTTGATTTTCTGGCTGCCGTGGCAAAAAGACGACTCCGCACAAAAGCACTCGGTGAAGCGATCCGAACTTTCCGGAAGAAGGCGAACCTGACTCAAGAACGCCTCGCCGAACGTGCTGACCTCAACTACAAGTATCTGGGAGAAGTCGAGCGCGGCGAGAAAACCATCTCCGTCGAGGCGCTCGCTCGTATCGCTCAAGCTCTTAACGTGCGGATAGCCGAACTCGTTGAGAAACTATAATTTGCTGCCATGCACAATCGGACCATACGATGCTGACCGCGAAAGCAGTCTTCGTCCAGCGCAGCCCGCAACCGACTGCGATTCCTCGACAAGCTCGGAATGACAGGCAGCAAACTAGGCGAACGCGCGGACGCAGCAGACTTCGTCTTCGCGGAGCGGTTCGAGGGCGGATTCGGGAACGGTGACGACGGCGATGGTGTCGCCCAGCGCGTTGAATACTTCGGCGCTGTAGCCCTCCTCGCCGTCGCGGGCGACGTGATGTTCGACGAGCTTCACGATGTCGCCACGCTTCAGCCGTTCCTCCGGCAGGTCGCGCTTCAACACCACATCTTTGTATAGCTCGAACTTCATTACGTTTCTCTCAGTTGCAGCTCAGGCGGTGCGCAGACGAATCCGACCGGCTTCAACGATGGTCAGTCGGCCGGGCAGACGGGCCAGAATGGCGGTCTGACCGAGAAAGGCTCTCAAGATTCTCAGGATTTCAGCAGCTACCGCGTCATCCCGCAGATCGAGCACGACGATGCCGGCGTAATTCGCCGGCGGATAATTGCGCACGTGACAAAATCTTTGTCGCGGGTAATCAGCGTCAACCCCTTCTGCTGCGCGTACTAAGAAATAATCCTGTCGGGGGCTTGTCCCAAGCCGATGTCGCGGACGTCCACAGCCTCATGACCGCATTCTCGAATACAGGCCGCGGCAGACCGGGGCATATTGGCATCCACCAAGAACCGCATTGCGCCTCACGCGGGCAACGGGTGATACGTTTCTTGCTCGATCAATTCCCCGGCAAATTGCAGGGCGGCACGAATATCTTCCATGCTAATTTCATACTCGCGCTGCACATCCTCAAAGCTCATCCCGCCGGCCAGACTGCCAACCACAATGGCCACCGGCACGCGCGTGCCGCGAATCACGGGTTTGCCGTGCTGGATTTCCGGGTCAACGACAATTCTTTCATTCATAGTGTCTGTCCGCAGCACTATCTACCGCAACACAACTCCCCATTCAAGCCCGCAGGATGGCAGTGGTCTTATTCACCGCCGCCAGCACCGCCTTGATTTCTCCCATTGTGTTTGCCACATCCAACGAAAATCGAATCGTCTGATGGGAGGCTGTTGAATCCGGTTTCATCGCCTTGACGACGTGCGACGGCTCATCGGAATCAGCCAGACACGCTGAACCCGACGACGCGCAGATGCCTTCTTGGTCGAGCAGGATCAGCAACGCTTCGGATTCGATCTCGTGAAACGTGATGTTCGTCGTGTTGGCCAGCCGCTGCGTTTTGTGGCCGTTCAATTCGGTGTTGGGAATCGAACTCAGAATCCCTTCCTCCAGCGCATCCCGCCTGCGTGGACGTAGCCACTTCGGCGCGGCGAAGGTCCGCAGCGGACGCACCTTCTTGTCGTAGTCCGGCAGGTGTTTTCGCGCCAACTCCGCCGCCTTGCCCATCCCGACAATCAACGGCACAACCCCAAATGGGGAAACTCGAAATCCGAAACACGAAACTCGAAACAAATCCGAATTACCAAAAACCGCAAACGCTTTGGTTTGCCAGATTGCCGGATCCGAGATTGCCGGCATTGTTTCGGATTTCGAACTTCGACATTCGGATTTTTAGTCAGGCGGCCTGCACCGCATCGCAATGGAACAACACCCCGCGCGCCCGGCAAATCTCCGCAATCTCCTTTACCGGGAACAGCACGCCGGTTTCGTTGTTCGCCCACATCAACGACACCACCGCCGTCTCGTCCGTGATTGCCTCCTCCAAATCCGCCAGTTTCAACAGCCCGTCTCGGTCAACGGGAAGGTGGGTCACCCGGTAGCCTTCTCCGCTCTGCGCCCTCTGCGTCTCTGCGGTGAGAAGAGATCCTTCGACAGGCTCAGGATGACAGAACTGGAGTGCGTGGAGATAGTTCAGCACCGACGAATGTTCTACTGCCGAGGTGACAATATGCCGCTTGCCGGTGGCCTGCAACGCCGCGTGAAGCGCCGCGTTGTTGCTCTCCGTTGCGCACGACGTGAAAATAATCTCTCCGGGATGCGCTCCGATCAATCCCGCCACCTGTTCCCGCGCCGCCTCCACCACGCCCTTCAATTTCGCCCCAAATTTGTAGGATGAAGACGGATTGCCCCATTCCGATGTCAGATACGGCATCATCGCCTCCAACACCTCCGGCGCAACCGGTGTTGTCGCATTATGGTCAAGGTAGATCACGTGACACATGATAGCCGGTTCCGTTATGGCCGTCCATCCGTGTTCAGCTGTGGCCAGAACCCGCCGTTGACTCTCCACCGGTAAGCTGCAAATATCGGCGGCGATGAAATTCTACATTACGACGCCGATTTATTATGTGAATGACCGGCCGCATATCGGGCACGTTTATACGACGACCATTGCGGATATTTTCGCGCGCTACCACCGGCTCTGCGGCCATGCGGTGTTCTTCCTCACGGGCACCGATGAACACGCGGCGAAAGTCGTGGACGCGGCGCGGGAACGCGGGTTGACGCCGCAACAGTGGGCCGACCAGAACGCGGCGGCGTTTCAGGAGACGTTTCGCAAGCTCGGCATCAGCAACGACGATTTCATCCGCACCTCGCAGGACCGGCACAAGACGAAGGTGCAACAATACGTCGGCGCGTTGTTGAAGTCCGGGGACGTGTATCTCGGCGAGTACGAGGGTTGGTACGACGCCGGGCAGGAGGAGTACGTGCCGGAGAACAAGGCGAAGGAGTACGCGTACAAATCGCCCATCAACGGCAAGCCGCTCGTGCGGAAGACGGAGAAGAATTATTTCTTCCGACTGAGCAAGTACGCCGACGCGCTGCTGCGGAAGCTGGAAACGGAGCCGCGCTTTGTGCAGCCGGACGCGCGTCGCAACGAGGTCATCAACCGCATCCGGGAAGGGTTGAACGATGTGCCGATCTCGCGCACGGGCGCGGGCGAGTGGGGGATTCAGGTGCCGGGCGATCCGGGGCACGTGATCTACGTGTGGGTGGACGCGCTGATCAATTATCTTTCCACCGTGGACACGGACGACCGCCGGCACTGGTGGCCGGCGGATGTGCATTTGATGGCGAAAGATATTTTGTGGTTTCACGCGGTAATCTGGCCGGCATTGTTGCTGGCGCTGGGACGCGAGTTGCCCCGGCAAATCTACGCGCACGGGTTCTGGATTGCCGAGGGCCAGAAGATGAGCAAGAGCCTCGGCAACTTCATTGATCTGGAGAAGATTGACCGGTACGTCGCGGCGTACGGACTCGATGCGTTCCGGTATTTTCTCGCGGCGTACGGGCCGCTCGGCGCGAACGACAGCGATTTCGCGGAAGCGAAATTCATCGAGGTGTACAACTCGGAGTTGGCGAATGATCTCGGCAACCTGGTGAATCGCGGGCTGACGATGCTGCAGCGGTACCGCGGCGGTGTGGCGCCGAAACCGGTGGCGCACGATCTGCAAGCCGACGCGGAGAAAGCAGTGAACGTGTATCGCGCGCAGATGGACGCGTTGAATTTGCCGGGCGCGCTCGACGCGGTGCGCGGACTCGTGACGCGCACGAACCGGTATGTGGAAGAGACGGCGCCGTTCAAACTCGCGAAGCAACCGGACCAGGCAGCGCGGCTCGACACGGTGCTGTACAATCTCGCGGAGACAGCGCGCGTACTCGGCGTGTTGATTGCGCCGGTGATGCCGGCAATCGCGGAGAAGATTCGGGCGCAACTCGGATTGCCGGCGATGGGGCGGATTGGGGAAGAACTCCGGTGGGGCGGGCTGCCCGCCGGTCGCCCACTGGGCGAACCGTCACCGCTGTTTCCGCGGAAAAAATAATTCAAAAAGGTGTTGACACTCCGGAAGGCTTGTGGCACAAGGTGGGGCGTTGTGGGGAAGAGTGGTTCACAAGGAGGGACCACACAACCCATGGTAAAGGCGCTGACAAGAACGGTGTTCGTGGGCACGTTTCGCCACTCGGTGGACGAGAAGAAACGGGTCGCGATCCCGGCGAAATGGCGAGCTGCGGCGAGAGGTTCACAGGAATTCTTCGTGCTGCCCGATCCCAAGAACTGTCTGCAAGTGTTGCCGGTCACGGCGATGGAAAAGATGTTGCAGAAGGCCGATGACATTTCGATTGGCGACTACGAGCGACGGGACGTGGTGCGGGTGCTCGCCTCGCGCGGTCATGCGACGCCCTGCGACAAGCAGGGGCGCATCGCGTTGACCGACGAGTTGCTCCAACATGCCGGCATCGAGAAGGACGCGGTGCTGGTCGGCGTGCTGAACCGATTTGAAATTTGGTCTCCGGAACGTTGGGAACAGTTGGACCGGACCGCGATGGCGAATTTCGCCGAGGCGGCCAGGCAAGTGGGATTGTGAACGCATGAGTCAGGGCATCGCCAGTTTCTTGAGCGTGAACCGGACGGTGACAAATCTCGGGGGAGAGCTTCGTCACCTCCGTCTGCCGCGGATGAATCCGTTTCCGAAGCTGGACCGGCAAACGTTGCCGGCGGCGCGCCCGGTGACGCCGCTGGTGCGGCGTGGCACGGTCATCATCGAAGGCGGCGCCGCGGGGCTGCCGGAGATGGTGACTGACGTGGTGCAGGCAACACAGGGGTGCGCGGTGGAAAACGTGCGGCGCAATCCGGTCCCGGGGGCGCGGCGCGCCCGGTGGGCCCAGTTGCTGGGCTGGCGGCGATGAATCGTGACCGGTCAACCGCAACAAGGAGGGTGGTTGACCACCGCGATGACGTATCACAAGCCGGTGTTGGTGGCGGAGGTGTTGGCGGCGTTGCAGCCGCGCGCCGGTGGGACGTACGTGGACGGGACGGTCGGCGGCGGTGGACACGCGGCGGCGGTTTTGCAGGCGTGCGCGCCGACGGGGAAGTTGATCGGGCTGGATTGGGATGAGGAGGCGTTGGCAGCAAGTCGGGAGCGGCTCTCGCCGTTTGGGGAGCGCGCGGTGGTGGTGGCGGCGAGTTACGTGGAGTTGGAGCGAGTACTGATGAGCGCAGGCGTGACAACGGTGGATGGGGTGCTGTTCGACCTGGGAGTGAGTTCTCGGCAGTTCGATGAACCCGCGCGCGGCTTTTCCTTTCAACAGGACGGTCCCCTCGACATGCGGATGAGCCGGCAACTGACCACGACCGCGGCGGACATCCTCCGCACGGCGAGCGCGGCCGAGTTGGCGGAAATCTTTTTCCGCTACGGCGAAGAACGCCGGGCGCGGTGCATCGCCCGGGCCATTGACCGGGCGCGCCAGCGGGCGCCGATCACGACCACGGGGCAGCTCGCCCGGTTGTGCGGCGCGCAGCGCGGCCGGATCCATCCGGCGACGCGCGTGTTTCAGGCGCTGCGGATCGCGGTGAACCGGGAGTTGGAAAATTTGCAGGCCGGGCTGGCCGCCGCGGTGCGGGTGCTCCGCCCGGGCGGCCGGGTGGCGGTGATCAGTTTTCAGTCGTTGGAAGATCGAATCGTGAAACATTATTTCCGTGACCAGGCCGCGGCCGGTGTGCTGCGGGTGATCACGAAGAAGCCGGTGGAGGCCGGCGCGGACGAGATTGCACAGAACCCGCGCGCCCGGAGCGCGAAGCTCCGGGTCGCGGAAAAAAATTAGTCGTGGGGGTGGGGAACCCCTCGGGGGCCGCCGCCAAGGAGGCGGCCCCCGGACCACTTGGGGATGAGACGGAATCGGAAACGTGAGTCGTTGCGTTTGGGCAGTGTGGCCAGATCATTGTTGGTCTGTGGTTGCATCGCGGTGGCCGGGCTGACCTACGTCTATCAAAAGAACCAGATCTACCGGCTCGGCGAGGAAGTGAAGAAGCACGAGGCGACGTTGCTGGCGCTCGACAAACGCAACGCGATGCTTGCCGCCCAGCTCGCACAGTTCAAGTCCCCGGCCTATCTCGAAGCGCGCTGCCAGCAATATCATCTGGGGCTGGCCGCGCCGCGCGACACGCAGGTCATCCGGTTGCCGGAGCCGGGCGCGGAATGGGACATGAAGGTCCCGCCGATGGCGGCGACACCGGTCCCGGCGAAAAAGCCGGCGCCGAAGAAGGTGGTGGCGCGGCGATGACGCTGCACCGGCAACAGACGCGGATGTTGATCGTGCTCTGCGGGGTGTCGCTGTTGTTCACGGCGTTCGCGATGCGGCTGGTGCAGTTGCAGGTCTGGCGACACGAGGAGCTGGCGCAGTTGGCCGCCAACAACCGGGAACGCACCATCCACCGGCAGGGCCGGCGCGGGAAGATCCTCGACGCGCGCGGCAATCTGCTCGCCAACAGCCAGTCCGTGCGCATCGTGGCCGCCGATCCGAGCATGACCGCTTCGAACGCGCTCGCCACGGCGCAGCAGCTCGCGCCGTTGCTGGCGCTGGATGTGCCGACGTTGACGGCGAAGTTGAGCAGTCCGGGCCGGTATGTCCGGCTCAAGCAGAAGGTGGACGAGGATACTGCCGCGAAGATCCGGGCGCTGAAGATCAAAGGATTGGTGCTCGAAGACCAATTTGTCCGCACCTACCCGAACGGCGCGTTGGCGAGCCACGTCATCGGGTTCGTCAACCACGAGCAGACCGGTGTGCAGGGCATCGAGGCTGCGATGGAAAACTATCTCCAGGGCCGGGCGGGCTACGAAACCATCGAGCGCGACCGGAAAGGCCGCGAGATCCGGGTGTTGCGCGAGGAAGTGCTCGCGCCGCGCGACGGGTGCGATGTGGTGTTGACGGTGGACCAGGTCATCCAGCACATCGCCGAGGTGGAGTTGGACAAGGCGATGGCCGAGCACCGTCCGCAAGCCGGGGTGATCATCGTCAGCCGGCCGAAAACGGGCGAGATTCTGGCGATGGCCAGCCGGCCGACGTTCGATTTGAACGATCCCGGCCGGTTTCCCGCCGATGCCCGGCGCAACCGGTGCATCAGCGACGTGGCCGAGCCGGGCTCGACGTTCAAGATCGTGGTCTGCTCCGGGGCGTTGAACGACGGGCTGGTCCGGTTGGAGGACCGGTTTGACTGCCATAACGGCGAATTTCTCTACGCGGGCCGGGTGCTGCACGACGCGCATCCGTACGGCATCCTGCCGGTCGAGGCGATTCTCTACAAATCGAGCAACATCGGCGCCGCCGTGATCGGGATCAAAATGGGCGCGCCGACGTTGTACCGGTACATCCAGGCGTTTGGCTTTGGCCGCAAGACGGGCATCGCGTTGCCGGGCGAGGTCTCCGGCATCGCGCATCCGCTGGCGAAATGGACGGCGCTGTCCATCACGCGGATTCCGATGGGGCACGAGATCGCGGCCACGCCGCTGCAGATGATCATGGCGCTGAACGCCATCGCCAACGGCGGCCGGCTGATGCGGCCGCTGATTGTGAAGCGCGTCGTTTCGCCGGAGGGCGAGCCGTTGCTGAATTTCGAGCCGCGCCAGGTCGGCCAGCCCATCACGCCGCGGGCCTCCGCATTGATGACGGCGGCGCTGCGGAAAGTGGTCACGCCCGAGGGCACCGCGCCGAAGGCGGCCGTGGAACATTACGACGTGGCCGGCAAGACCGGCACGGCCCAGAAGATTGAGAACGGCCAGTATGTCCGCAAATACTACTCGTCGTTCATCGGCTATCTGCCGGCGGCGGACCCGGAACTTTCGATTTTGGTGTCGTTGGACAACCCGGTCGGTGGCGCCTACTACGGCGGCACGGTGTCCGGGCCGGTCTTCAGTGAAGTGGCGCGGAAGGTGGCCCAGTATCTCGGCCTGCCGGCGCAGCAACCGCAATCCGATTCCCAGTTGGCGAAGCTATGAAACTGTCTGAACTCATCGAAACCGTGAAACCCCTGGCGGTCGAGGGGACGCTCGACCGCGAGATCACCGGCATCAGCTACGATTCCCGGCGGGTGATGCCCGGCAACCTGTTTGTCGCGGTGCGCGGCGCGCACACCGACGGGCACCGCTTTGTGGACGCGGCGATTGAGCGGGGCGCGGCCGCGGTGGTGGCGGAGACCGACCTCGGTTATGGGGCGCGGGCGACGCAGATCAAAGTGGCCGATGCGCGGTGGACGATGGCGCAGGCGGCGGCGCATTTCTATCATGAGCCGTCGGAACAGTTGCAGGTTGTCGGCGTGACCGGCACGAACGGGAAGACGACCACGGCGTTTTTGGTGAAGGCGATCCTCGAGGCGGCCGGGCGGCCCTCGGGATTGCTCGGCACGGTGCAGTACGAAATCGGGCGGCGGATCATCCCGGCGGCGCGGACCACGCCGGAATCGGTCGAGGTGCAGGACATGCTGAGCCAGATGGTGCGGGCCGGTTGCGCCGCCGTGGCGATGGAAGTCAGTTCGCACGCGCTCGACCAGCACCGGGTGGCGGGGGTGGATTTCGACGTGGCGATTTTCACGAACCTGACGCAGGACCATTTGGATTACCACGGGGACATGGAGACGTATTTTGCGGCCAAGCAGCGGTTGTTCGCGATGCTGGGCAAGATGCGCAAGGCGGGCCGCGCGGTGGTGAATGCGGACGACCAGTACGGGCGCCGGTTGATCACGGGCCTGGCTGATTTCGGGGCAAGTTTGGGTGGGGAAGAAACCGTGCTCGCGTACGGTTGCTCAAGCGACGCCACGATTCGGGCCGAGGACGTGCGGGTTGCGGCCGACGGCACCGACTTCGTCGTGCACACGCCGCGCGGCAGCCGTCCGATGCATCTGCCGCTGGTCGGCCGCTACAATGTTTCCAACGCGCTCGCCGCCATCGGCGCCGGGCTGGCGCTCGGCATTGACCTGCCGGTGATCGAGCAGGCGCTGGCGCATTTCCCGAACGTGCCGGGCCGGCTCGAACTGGTGGACGTGTCCCAACCGTTCCGGGTGTTCGTGGACTACGCGCACACCGAGGACGCGCTCCGCAACGTGTTGACAACGGTCAGCGAATTCACGCGGGGCCGGTTGATCGTGGTGTTCGGCTGCGGCGGCGACCGGGACAAGGGGAAACGCGAGCCGATGGGCCGGGCGGCGATGGAGCTGGCCGACTTCGCGTTTCTCACCTCCGACAACCCGCGCACGGAAGACCCGGCGGAGATTTTGCGGCAGATCGAACAGGCGTACCGCAAAGCCGGGGCGAACCATTACCAGGTCATCGCCGACCGGCGCGAAGCCATCGAGCGGGCGTTGGACATTGCCCGGCCGGGCGACACGGTGCTCATTGCCGGCAAGGGCCACGAGACGTATCAGGAGTTTGCCCACATCACGGTGCCGTTCAGCGACCGGCAGGTCGCCGAAGAGTATTTCCGCCAGCCGGTCCTGCGCGTCACCGACGAGCGGCTGCGGCTGGGGCAGATTGCCCGGTGGAGCGGCGCGACGTTGGTGCGCGGCAACCCGGACCTGCCGGTCGAGCGCATCCACACCGATACGCGGACGCTGCAACGCGGCGATTGTTTCCTCGCGTTGCGGGGGCCGCGGTTTGACGGCCATGAATTTTTGGACGAAGCGGCGCGGTTGGGGGCAACCGCGGCGGTAGTT
>Ga0315298_1000508_pt1 | contig 75031 bp, 58 predicted proteins | sample WHS_1_MG_FD_203077 | JGI IMG/M metagenome (GOLD analysis project Ga0315298, IMG submission 203077) | Extremophilic microbial mat communities from Washburn Hot Springs, YNP, Wyoming, USA - WHS_1_MG | ecosystem: Environmental > Aquatic > Thermal springs > Hot (42-90C) | place: USA: Wyoming... | reverse complement strand
TCCCTCCCCTTCGTCCGCCAGGCGGAGCGGCTGTTTCGCACGCCATATGAGCGGATCCTCGAGCACGCCTTGGGTTTCGAGGCCGCCGTCCCCGAGGAGTACCGCGAGGAGATGCGGGCGCTGGCGGAGGCAGCGGAGGTGGACTACCGGGAGATCGCGGCCCTCAACACCTTCCTGGATACCGACTGCCTGTGCGAGGCGGAGACGGTGTGGTGTGTGAATGCAGTCGCCTGGGGGGAGGCCACCGCCGATGGCAGCCTGCTCCACGCCCGCAACCTCGACTTCCCCTCCGGCGGCTACGCGCAGCGCATGGCCGCGGTGTTTCACTACCGGCCGGCCTGCGGGCACGCCTTCCTCTCGGTGGGTTGGGCCGGCATCGTGGGGGCCGTCACCGGCATGAACGACTGCGGGCTCACGGTCACCGAGATCACCTCCCGCACCCGCACGGTCTCCCCCAAGGGCATGCCGCTCATGATCCTCCTGCGCCAACTGCTGCAGTACGCGGGCAGCATCGAAGAGGCGGTGGAGATCATCCGCTCCTCCCCCCGCACCGGGGGCTTCAACGTTACCCTCACCGACTGGCGGGGGCCGGAGGCGGTGGTGGTGGAGTTCGACGCCGAGCAGGTGGCGGTGCGACGGGGCAGCCGGGGCCTGCTGGTCCGCTCGGAGAACCGCCTCACCCCCGCCCTGGCCCGTGGGCAGCGGCTCTCCCCCTCCGGGGTGGCCCGCCATATCCGCGCCTGCGACCTCCTGGAGCGCGACCACGGCCGCATCACCCCCGACACCATGATCGCCCTGCTGCGCGACCGCTGAGACCCCATCCTCCGCCAGCAGGGACAATCGCACAACGCCATCTGCAACGCCAACACCGTGCAGGCGGTGGTCTTCCTCCCCGCACAGGGCCGCGCCCTGGTCGCAAACACCCATTCCCCAGCGCCGGAGGGGAAGTTTGTGGAGTACCGGGTAGGCGAATCGGCGGATCGCTGATGCCGTTGTCACCCGGCCAGCCCGACGCGGTCACCTGCTTGTCCCCCGTCTCCTCCCCCCTGTCGCCGCCCTTCTTGCCGTACGCCGCCCAAATCCGTAAGATGACAAGACCACGTGCGGGGGAGGAAGGGATCATGAGACCGGCTGCTGCGCTGGGCGCCCTGTTGCTAATTGTGCTGCTCACCTCGATCCTGCCTGCGGCGAGCGCGCCCGCCAAGCCGCTCACCCTGCAGCAGGCGCGGCAGGCCATCGCCTCCGTGCGCGAGGACCTCGCCAATCTGCTCTGGTGGGGCTCGGAAGGGCCGGCCCACGGGTCCGGCGCCGGCTACCGGGAAGTGCTCTCCTATTGCGACATGATCGCCGAACTGGACCCTCACGATATCGAGGCCTGGGGCCAGGGGGCCTACGTGGCGGGGCTGCTGGGGGACCAGGCCGGCCGCACCGAGCGCTACCGCCGGGGCATCGCCGCCAACCCCCAGAACCACCGGTTGTACTTTGAACTGGGCATGACCTACGTGCGCAAGCGAGATTTCCGCGCGGCCGAGCCTTACCTGGCAAAGGCCGCGGCTCTGCCCTGCCCCAGCCTGGTGGTACGCTCCTATGCCCACTGCCTGGACAAACTGGGCAAGCGTTCACAAGCCCTGGCTCAATGGCAGAGAGTGCTGAAGATGAGCCCCGGAGACCCGGTGGCCCAGCGTGAAATCGGCCGGCTATCTGCCGGGAAAGGTAAGTAGGAATGTCGGAGTGCGGTAAGATGCAAGCGCAGGTGACGGTTATCGGTGGGGGCCCCGGCGGCTATGTGGCGGCGGCGCGGGCGGCCCAACTCGGGGCCACGGTGGCGCTGGTGGAGGGGCGAGAACTCGGGGGAACCTGTCTCAACCGCGGCTGCATCCCCACCAAGGCCCTGCTGCGCAGCGTGGAGGTCTACCGCCTGGCCAGGGCCGGCAAGGAATACGGCGTAACCGCCGAGACGGTCTCTTTCGATTGGCTCAAGGCCCAGGCCCGCAAGGGGCGGGTAGTCAAGCAACTGCGCGCGGGCGTGGAAGGGATCATGGCGAACCGGGGGGTGCAAGTGGTCGCCGGCTGGGGGCGCCTGGCTTCCCCCACCCTGGTCGAGGTGGAAACCGCCAAGGGCACCATCGCCATTGATACCGGAAAAGTGATCATCGCCACCGGCTCCGTGCCCGCCCGGGTGCCTATCCCGGGCACCGAGGGTGCCGGCATCATCACCAGCGACGAGGCCCTGGAGTTGGATCACGTCCCCGCCTCCCTGGTGGTGATCGGGGGCGGGGCTATTGGCCTCGAGTTCGCCTTCCTGTTCAACGCCCTGGGCGCCCAGGTGACCGTGGTGGAGATGCTGCCCCACGTCTTGCCGGCCGAGGACGATGAAATTGCTGACGAACTCACCCGCGCGCTCAAGAAGCAGGGGGTGAGCATCTTCTCCCCCGCCCAGGTGAAGGGAATCGCTGATGGCCCGCAGGGCAAGCAGGTGACGATCGCCGCCGCGGCCGGGGAGAAGACGCTGGACTGCGAGTATGTGTTGATGGCGGTGGGGCGCACTCCCAACCTGGAGCGCCTTGGCGCCGACGCCCTCGGCCTCGCCCGGGAGCGCCGGGCGCTGGCGGTCAATGAGCGCATGGAGACCAACCTCCCCGGCGTCTACGCGGTCGGCGACGCCATAGGCGGGATGCTGCTCGCCCACGTGGCCAGCGCCGAGGGCAAGGTGGCCGCTGCCAACGCCCTGGGCGGCAAGCACGCCATGCGCTATCGTGCCGTGCCGGCCTGCCTCTACACCACCCCGGAGGTGGCCTCAGTGGGGGTGAGCGAGTCCGAGGCGACCGCACGGGGCGTGGCCTGCCGGGTAGCCCGCACCAACTTCCGGGCAATCGGCAAGGCAGTCGCCATGGGCGAGCGCGACGGCCTGGCCAAGATCGTCGCCGAGCAGGAGACGGGACGGGTGCTGGGCGCCCAGATCATCGGCCCCCACGCCACCGACCTCGTCGCGGAGGCCGCCCTGGCCATCGAAACCGGCGTAACGGCAGGCCAACTGGCGGAGACCATTCATGCCCACCCCACCCTCTCCGAGTCCCTCCTGGAGGCGGCCGAGGGGGTGTTGGGTTTGGCCATTCATGGGTAAGCAAGGGGTAACACTTCCCCGGAGGGTCCTATGCGCTACCTCGCATTCGCCATGCTTCTGGCCCTGGCCTTGCTGGCGTCCGTTCCCGCTCTGGGCAAGCAGCAGGCGGCCGCGCCCGCTGAGGACCGGCTCGATGCCGCGGTGCTCCTGCGCAACTGGGACCGGCTGCGCTACTACAACCGGGAAATGGGCCTGAAGGACTTCCAGGCTGACGTCAGTTGCGACCTCTACAACAGCCTGCTGGTGACAACCCTCGGCAAGTCCTCCTTCCGCCTGCTTTGGGAGTGGCCCGGCACTGCCCACATCATCCTCAGCGCCGGACCCGGCAGCACGGACACCGTGCGCGAGGTGGCCCGCGCCATTGAGGGACAGATGGCCCAGTTGATTCTCAAGAGCCTCACCGACACCGCCGCCGCCTACGAAATCCGCATCTTGCTCGAGCAGGCCGACGCCGCCGGTACTGCCAGGCGCAACGTCCTCAGCGGCACCCGCCTGGACGTGAACAACCCGGTCCAGAGCTTCCGTACCATGCTCAGCGCCCAGGGTCTTGAGGAAAGCACCGACTACAACACCGATACTGGCCGTTACCGGCGGGTCATTGACAAGGCGGTTACCGAGGACGGCCGCCAACTGGTCACCGATATGACCCTGGAGATTTACAACGATAACCGCGACCCCACCACCGCCACCGTGGTCAAGAAGCGCATCCACTGGGAGTACACCAAGGTGGGCAAGTTTTACCTGCCCTCGCTGATGCGCGTCGAGTACCCGGATAAGGTGCCCATGACCTTCACCTTGAGTAACTTCAAGGTCAACACCGGCGGGAAGACCAAGTAAGGAGAACCCATGGACCAGGCCGCGATCGAGGAAGTGCTGCACCTGCTGGAGCAGGATGCCCGGCTTACCCCCGCCCAGATCGCCGAGCGCACGGGCCAGGACCAGGCGGCCGTCGCCGACCTGGTGCGGCGCCTGGAGGCCGACGGCACCATCCGCCACTACAAGGCGGTAATCAACTGGGAGAAACTGGGCTCGGAGACCGTCTTCGCCTTCATTGAGGTCAAGGTCACTCCCCAGCGCGGGCGCGGCTTTGACGCAGTGGCGGCGCGGCTGGTCAAGTTTCCCGAGGTGCACTCGCTCTATCTGATGTCCGGCACGTATGACCTGCATGTGGTGGTGGAGGGGAAGAGCATGAAGGAAATCGCCTACTTCGTGGCGGAGAAACTGGCTCCCCTCGAAAGCGTGTTGAGCACCGCTACCCACTTCGTGCTCAAGCGATACAAGGTAGATGGCGACGTGCTGGAGGCCGAGGAGGAGAGCGAGCGGCTCTCCGTTACCCCTTAGCCCGGCCAAGGAGTATTTATGGATTCCCATCACCTGGCCGGCAGGGCCCAGGCCCTGCCGCCCTCGCCAATCCGCCGGTTCTTCGACCTGGTGCAGGCGATCCCCGACGCGATCTCGCTTTCCATCGGGGAGCCCGACTTTGTCACCCCCTGGGCCGCCCGCGAGGCCGCCATCTTCTCCCTGGAACGGGGCGGCACCCACTACACCGCCAACCGGGGCACCCTGGAACTGCGCCGGGAGATCGCCGCCTACCTCGCGCGCCGCTTCGGCCTGCAATATGACCCCGAGACCGAGATCGTGGTTACCGTGGGCGGCAGCGAGGCGCTCGACCTCGCCAATCGCGCCCTGCTTGACCCCGGGGACGAGGTGGTGGTGCCCGAGCCCTGCTTCGTCGCCTACCGTCCCCTCGTCACCCTGGCCGGCGGGGTGCCGGTACCGGTGACCACCAGCGTCAAAGATGCCTTCCAGTTATCCGCCGCCCAGATCACGCCGCACCTGGGGCCAAAAACCAAGGCCATCCTGCTGGGATATCCCAACAACCCCACCGGCGCCACCCTGGGCGTGGAGAGGGCGCGCGAGATCGCCGAAGTGGCCTGCCGGCACGACCTGGTGGTGCTCTCGGACGAGATCTATGCGGAACTCACCTACGGCGGTGAGCACGTCCCCCTGGCCGCCCAGCCCGGCATGAGAGAGCGCACTGTACTGCTCAGTGGCTTCTCCAAGGCCTTTGCCATGACCGGCTGGCGGCTTGGCTACGCAGCCGGCCCCGAGGTCATCATAGACACTATGAACAAGATCCACTCCTACACCATCATGTGTTCCTCAACAATGGCTCAGCGGGCCGCCGTGGAGGCTTTGCGCTCTTGTGACCGGGAGGTGGCAGATATGCGCCGGCAGTACGACTGGCGCCGCCGTGTCGTGCTCAAGCGACTCAATGGCATGGGCCTGGACTGCTTCGAGCCGCGGGGTGCCTTCTACGCCTTCCCCAGTATCGCCAGCACCGGCCTGACCTCCACGGAGTTTGCAGAGCGCCTGCTCGCCGAGGAAAAGGTGGCGGTGGTCCCCGGCAACGCCTTCGGCCAATGCGGCGAGGGGTACGTACGCTGTTCCTACGCCACTTCGCTGGAACTTATCGAGGAGGCGATGCGGCGCATGGCCGCCTTTGTCTCCCGCGTGCGTGGATAGCGCCATGAAGGTCACCCTGGCCAAGCACGCCGGCTTTTGCTTTGGCGTGAAGCGGGCGCTGGAGATGGTGCTCGCCGCCCGGGAGCACGCGGCCGGCCCGCTCTACACCCTGGGCCCGCTCATCCATAACCCCCAGGTGGTGGCCAGGCTCGAGGGGCAAGGCATTACCCCCATTGCCTCGCCGGCGGAGGCGGCTTCCGGCGGCACCCTGGTCATCCCCTCCCACGGCTGCGCGCCGAAAGTGGTTGAGAGCGTGCAGCAACGCGGCCTGGTCCTGCTCGACGCCACCTGCCCCTTTGTGGCCAATGCCCAGGCCTACACCCGCCAACTCGCCGAGGAGGGTTATGAGGTGGTGATATTGGGGGATGAAGGCCACCCCGAGGTGCGGGGATTGCTCGGCTGCGCTGGAGGCAAGGCCCGGCTGTTTGCCGACGACGAGTCGCTCAATGCCCGGCGGGTGGGGCTCGTCTCGCAGACCACGCAGACCCCGGCCCGCCTGGAACAGGCGGCGGGCCGCCTCAGCACTGCGGCGAGGGAGTTGCGGGTCTTCAACACCATCTGCGCTGCTACCAGCCAGCGCCAGGCGGGCGCCCTTGAGTTGGCGGGCCAGGTAGGTATGATGGTGGTGGTCGGGGGGCGCAACAGCGCCAACACCGCGCGCCTGTGCGAAATCTGCAGCGGAGTGGTCACCACGCACCATGTAGAGGTGGCCTCCGAGTTGCGGCCAGAGTGGTTCAGCGGCGTGAGCAGTTGCGGCGTCACCGCAGGCGCCTCCACCCCCGACTGGATTATCGAGGAGGTGATGGCGGCCCTGCGCACCATGCCGGCCGCCTGACGCGCCGTCACATCATGGGTGAATCTCGCACCGCCGGCCACGCCCGCCCCCCGGCCCGGATCGCCGCCGTCGCCCCCGGCAGCCCGGCCGCGCGCGCGGGGTTGCAGCCGGACGAGGCGTTGCTCGCGGTCAACGGCGAAACCCCCCTGGATTGCCTGGAATACCGCTTCCTGTGCGCCGAGGAGAAGGTCAGGTTGACCGTCGCCGACAAGGACGGCCGGCTCCGCGCGCTGACAATCCTCAAGAACGTGGACGAAGACCTGGGGGTCGAGTTCACCGAGGACCTTTTCGACGGCCTGCGCACCTGCCGGAACCGATGCGTCTTCTGCTTCGTCGCCCAACTTCCACGGGGGCTCCGGCGCTCACTTTACCTGCGGGACGACGATTACCGCATGTCGTTCCTCCACGGCAACTTCCTCAGCCTCACCAATTTCACCGCCGACGACCTGGCGCGGGTGACCCGCATGCGCCTGTCGCCGCTGTATGTCTCCGTGCACGCCACCGATCCCGAGATTCGCAACCGGATGCTCGGCCGGGCGGACGCGCCCCCTATTCTGGAGCAGATGCGCCCGCTGCTGGCCGCCGGCGTCGAACTGCACTCCCAGGTAGTGCTGTGCCCCGGACTCAATGATGGTGAGGTACTATCCCAGACCATCGCCGACCTGGTCCGCATCGGCGCGGCCTCCATCGGCATCGTGCCCGTGGGGCTCAGCGATCACCGCCAGGGCCTGCCCGCGCTACGGGCGGTGGGAACCGGGGAGGCCCGCGCCCTGGTGCGCCAGGTGCACCGGCTGCAGCGCGAGTACCGGGCTACGCTCGGGCGGGGATTTGTGTACCTGGCGGACGAGATTTACCTGCTGGCCGGGTGGCGGCTGCCCCCCGCACCTGCCTACGACGGCTTCCCACAACTGGAGAACGGCATCGGCATGGCCCGGCTCTTCCTGAATGAGGTGGGGCGTTTGCGTGCCTCTCCTGGCCGGCAGCCGCAGGTGCGCACGCTTACACTGATAACCGGGCTGGCCGGCGAGCCTCTGGTGCGCGTGCTGGCCGACCGCCTTGGCATGCTTGGGGTGCAGGCTCGCGTGCTGCCGACGGAGAACCGGCTATTCGGCAAGCAGATCACGGTGAGCGGCCTGCTGGCCGGGGCAGACGTCATCCGCGCCCTGGCCGAGGATCCAGAGCGGTCGGAGGCCGTGGCCTTGCCCGCCCAGTGCCTGAACGAGGGCCGCTTCTTGGATGACGTGACCGTGGAGCAGGTGGCGGAGGCGGCCGGGCGGCCGGTCATCCTGGCCGCGAGTCCCCGTGACCTGTGGCGGCGGCTGTGCCTGCCGCCGGAGAGCGACCATGCCTGACCAACCCGTGGTGGCGATTGTGGGCCGGCCCAACGTGGGCAAGTCCACCCTTTTCAACCGCATCTCGGGCCGCCGGCTGGCCGTGGTGGAGGCTACCCCCGGCATCACCCGCGATCGCATCTACGCCGACTGCGAGTGGTACGGCAAGCCGTTCCTGCTGGCCGACACGGGCGGCCTCGATACCGGCAATGAGCCTCTGCTGGCCCAGGTCCGGCGTCAGGTGGAGTTCGCCATCGAGCAGGCGGCGGTGATCTTGATGGTGGTGGATGGCAAGGAGGGGATCAGCGGCCTCGACTACGAAGTGGCCGACCTGCTGCGGCGGAGCGGCAAGCCCGTGATCCTGGTGGTGAACAAGGTCGAGAGCGCCCGCCGTGCGGAGGAGGCCGCCCAGTTCTACGCCCTGGGCATGGGCGACCCGGTTCCCGTCTCCGCCCTGCACGGCATTGACACCGACGTCTTGCTCGACCGCATCGCTGAGCACCTGCCTATGCCCCCGGCCGAGACCGCGGCCGCCGAGGAGCGCATCCACGTGGCCATCGTAGGCCGCCCTAACGTGGGCAAGTCCTCCCTGCTCAACGCCCTCCTGGGCCAGGAGCGGGCCATCGTGCACGGCGAGCCGGGCACCACTCGCGACACCCTCGACACCCCTTTCGACTGGGGAGAGCACCGCTTTGTGCTCATTGACACCGCGGGGATCCGGCGTAAAGCCAAGGTGAAGGAGGCGTTCGAGTACTATAGCGTGCTGCGGGCCTTCGCCGCCATCGAGCGGGCCGACGTCAGCCTGCTGGTGGTGGACGGGACCGAGGGGGTCTCGGACCAGGATAAGCGTATCGCCGGCTATGCCCACGAGCAGGGCAAGGCAGCCGTCATCGTGGTCAACAAGTGGGACCTGATCCGGGAGCGCGCCCAGCGGGAGGCCGAGGAGCAGGAGCAGCCACTCAAGCGCTCGGGTCTCAAGGCGCTAATGGCCGACTACACCCGGGAGGTGCGCCACCAACTGGTCTTCCTGTCCTACGCGCCGGTGGTCTTCGTCTCCGCCAAGCAGGGCACCGGGCTGGAGCCGCTGCTGGATACCATCGTCTCCGTGGCCGACCAGGCCGCCCGCCGGGTGAATACCGGCGAACTCAACCGCATCATCTCCGAGGCGGTGGACCAGCGCCCGGTCTCCATCCGGGGCAAGCCACTACGGGTGTACTACGGCACCCAGGTCAAGGTATCCCCGCCCACCTTCGTGCTCTTCGTGAGCGACCCGGCGCTGGTGCACTTCTCCTACCAGCGTTACCTGGAGAATCGCCTACGCGAGCGCCTGGGCCTGGAGGGCACCCCGCTGCGGCTTTACTTCCGGGAATCCGGCGGCGAGAACGAGCCCCCCAGGAGCCGGCGGAAGAAGAAGGAGTAGGGGCGCCCGTCAGGCTCCCTTGCCCTCCTGCCCGAACCTCCGATGCCCCAGGCCCGCAGGGCCGGCAGCCGGTAGCCCAGTGCGTCAGCACTGGGTAGGCGGCCTCAACGGGAGTGCGCCGGAGCATCCTGGTAAGGTGCGTGGCCTTCGGCGGCATCCGGGGCAAGGAGATAGGATAGCGGGCGGGGACACGCCCGCAAGCGGCAGGTCCCCCATCGCTTGCGGCGAATCCACCGCGAAAGCAATATTTCCATGGGGGTAACCATGGAGACCGCGTCCGAGAGCGGCTGCGTGGGCCTGGGGGAGTGGTTCCGGCGCCATCACCTGCTGGTGCTGGGCCTGTTGCTCGGCGGGATGTACCTCTTCGGTCTGCCCGCGGCCATGCGCCCCGTGTACGGCCCGCTGAACGAAGCCGAGCGCTTCTTAAACGCGCTGCACCACCCCTGGCGTATCCTCATCTTCTGGCACTGCTTCGGCGGCGCCGCGGCGCTGACGCTGGCACTCGGCCTGTGGGATGCCACCCGTGGCGGGGGCCGGTGGGCGGTGCGGGAGGCGGGATTTCCATTCTGGGTAGTGCTCATGCTGCTGGTCCTGGCGCCCAACCTCGTTCCTTTACCCACGTGGGGCTGCCTGCTGGCGGTCTGCGTCTTCATGATAGTCCTGGTGCAAGACACTTGGTGGCAGGGGCTGCGGCGCCGCTGGGGCCTGCAATGGCTACGGCTGGGCGGGTGGGCCGGCGAGTGGTGGGTGGCACGCCATCCCTGGGCAGCCCTGCTTGCCGGCGTCGCGCTCTACCTGCTTCACTACCACCTCTTCACCTCGTCCGCCTGGGTAAGCACCATCGCCCACGGCGCCCTGGGACATCTCCAGGCCGACATGGTGGACGCCGGGCTATCGCTGGTGGGCGTGGCCGGCCTGTGGCTGGTCGTCACGGGCGCTATCGGCGGGGTGGCGCACTGGGCCGAGGCGCACAGCCGGCGCCGGCTGCAGCAGGGGGAGGGGTGAGGGCCAGCCACGCTCCCTCTCCCGGGGGGAGAGGGGCACTCACCTCACCGCGATCGGGTTTCCTGCCGCATCCCCCAGCACCACCTCCGTCAGCCGCGGCTTGGCCTTGCCCCCGGCGGCGATGGTGACCGTCAGCTCGCCATTCGGCGCCGGGGTGAGGTCGCCGCTCCAGGCCACCAGGTGCAATAGCGTCCCGTCGTAGCGGGACTGCACCTGCCACCCCGCCAGGGAATCCGGCAGGGTGACCGCGCTGGGTTCGGGGCAGCGCAGGGTGGCCTGGAGGCCAGCCAGCCCGGGCGCGTTCCTCACCTGCAGCAGCCATACCCCCTTGCCGCCGCCCAGGGAGACGCTCGCGCCGGTGCGGGGCCGGGGCGCCCTGGCGGGGGCGGACTGCGGGGAGGCGATCCCCAGGCTGAGGTTGACCACCTTGAGCACGTCGAGCACGTTGACGGGTGGAGTGTTGTTGACCTCGGCCGCCCATTGCTGGAACTCCACGCGGGGTGGAGTGCTGGGGGTGTACCCCAGCGACTGGTTGACGGTACGCATCACGTCCAGCACGTTTATGGAGCCGTCTCCGTTCACGTCGCCCTTGCCGGCCAGGCGGAAGGAGGTGCTGCTGCCGCCGGCCCCCCACCAGGAGTCGGCCGCGCTCACCTGCAGCGAGGCGGTCGGCGGGCCGGAGACGGTCACCGCGCCTTGCCACACCCCGGCCGCGCAGGTCACGGAGGTGGGCGAGATGGTCCAACCCTCCGGTACCGAGAGTGCCACCGTCCCTGCGTAGCCGGTGGCCAGGTTGCCAAAGGGGTCCCGGCCCTCCACGCGCAGGGTGAAGGCCAGGGGATGGCCAACCTCGCCCCCCTGCACCGTGTCCAGGGTGCCGAAGGCCAGGGTGCAAGCCACCCGCTCGGGCACCATGAAGTCGAAGGGTTTGTAGTCCCAACTGTAATACAGGTCTTTCTGGTCGAAAAAGTGGGTGTCGTACACCCCGGTCTTGCTGATGAAGCCGCTCTGGCCGGGGGGTACGATGTTGACAGCCGGTAGGGTAGGGTCGCTCCCCACTTCCAGCACCTGCATATAGGTGCCCTTGCTATTGATGTTGTAGGGGATGGCCTTCATCTCCGCGAAGGTAACCGAGGGGTCCGGGTTCATGAGATCCATGATTAACTGCACGTGGTCCCACCCCAGCCATTCCCGCTCGTCGCCGTGGTCCCACCAGTACACCGGCTTGTTGTTCCAGTTGGCGAAGTAGCCCTGGGTGGGGTTCAACTTCTGCGGCAGGTCGGCAAAGGGCCAGAAGCCGGTCCACTCCTGATCGCCCTCGCCGCTCATGGGCAGGCGGGGGTCCACCCCGGCCGCGCGCAGCGGGAAGCGTCCCGCATGCCAGTAGCCGATGTTCCCGGTGCGGTCGGCCGCCAGGAAGTTGTGGCTGGTCACGATCTTGGCAACCCCGCTCTGAAACTCGCTCAGGTTGTGCGCCAGGTTGTAGTCCATGAAGGCCTCGATGCTCGACAACTCGCTGTTCCAGAAGGTGGCATGCAGGGCGAAGGCCCGGTTGCCGGCCAGGTCCCACCCCCACACCGGCCCGTGCACGGTGCGATAGACGGTGTAGGAGAGCGGGGAGGCGCCGGCCACCTGGATGGTCTCCGTGCGTTGCTCCATGGTGCGCCAGGCCCCGTTGTACCAGTACTGGTACCGGTTGGCGGGGTTGAGCGTCTCCACCACTGTATCTATGTTATCGGAACAGCCGCTGGTGGTGGTCCAGGCCACGTCGCGGTTGCGGCCGATCAGGATGCAGGGGACGCCGGCGAACTGCATCCCGGCGACATCCAGCCCCGGACAGTGCAGATCGGCCTCGTTGGAGATCTGGGGCTCTTTGTAGCCCATCTGGGGGGCGCCCAAGAGCATGGGCCGCCCGGTGGCCGACTTGCCCGGAGCGACGACGTCAGAGAAACTGCCCAGTTTCGTGCATAGATTCAGCCGCAGCAGGGCGTCCAGGAAATCCTGCTGCTCCTGCCGGCGCTGGGCCCAGATCTCCGGGGGGATGCCGGGGAAGTTATTGAGCGGCAGGCCCTCCGGGCGCAGCGCGGGCAGGCGCGAGAAGGCGGGCGGGGGTGGGGCCTCCGCGTCGGGGATGGTTACCGTGGCGGTGGGATCGTTGAGCGGAAACCAGGCGTTGAAGGCATCCCACCCGTTGGCATCCAGGTAGGCCTGGTTGTTCAGTTCGCTGCCGCCGCCCGCGCCAAAGCGCCGGGTCATCATGTGCATGATGGCGATGGAGTCGGTGACGGTCCACGGCTCGGGAATGTGCCCGTAGTCCCAGAACTCCTTGGGCCCCAGCGTATCGGGCGCGGCCAGCACCTGGGCGATCCGGTCGTTGATGCCGTCCCGGTAGGAGATGAGCATGGTCTTGATGCGTGCGGGGAGAGCGTCATACTGTGCCTGTCGCTCAGCCTCCGAGTAGCCCTCCAGGGCAATCTGCTGATCGTGCCCCACGTAGTCGCTGCCAAATACCGCAGCCAGCGTGCCCTTGGCATCATGGCGGTAACTATCCAACTGCCACAGGCGATCCTCCGCCGTGGTGTACCCGTTGGCATACCACAGTGCAGGCTCGCCCGTAGCGTAAATGTGGGGCACGCCGAAGTTGTCGCGCGCCACCCAGGCAGTCTGTCCGCTGTAGGACAGGGTGTAGGAGCGTTCCCATGCTGCCCCCAGCGCCGTGCCGAGGGCCAGCGCGAGCAGCAGCAGGGCGAACAGGATGGCAAGAGCCGGGAGGGGAAGGTGGGGCCTGGCCATTTCACACCTCCATGCAAAAGGCTGCCCGTATTGTTGGCCGGGCGCCCCGCATACCCCTGTCAAGACCACCAACACGCGGCCCTCCCTCCGGCCGCAGGTATGCGGCGTGCCGGCCCGAAATAGCATCCGCATGCACCTGGAATACAAGCCGGACTGGGAGGAGACCAAAGAGCGCTACCGCGCCTGGTGGGCGCACGAGTACTTCGGGCGCTGCGCCATCTCGGTCACCGCGCCCAAGGCCGATCTCCCCCCGGTCCCTCCCCCTCCCGCGCCCGCGCGGATAGAGGATCGCTGGCTCGACCCGGACTACCTGCGGGCGGCAAACGAGTACCGGCTCAGCCGCACCTTCTTTGGCGGCGAGGCCCTGCCCGTCTGGAACCCCGGCTACCCGGGCTGGGCCTCCCATTCCTGCTGCCTGGGGGCGCGGGTGGAGTTGGACGAGGCCACCGGCTGGGTCTACCCGCTATGGGAAGAGGGCGCTTTGACCGACTATGACTACCGGTCCCTGGTCATCCGCCCTGACAGCCCGTGGTACGTGCGCAGCCAGGAAATCCTGCGCCTGGGCGCCGCCGAGTCCCGAGGCAGGAGCCTGTGCACCATCGGCGCCTTCGGCGCCACCGGGGACACCCTGGCGCAGATTCGGGGCACGGGCAAGTTGCTGCTGGACGTCGCCGACTGCCCGGACTACGTGCGGGAATGCGACCTCTACCTCACCCGCCAGTGGATGGAAATGTATGACGCCTACTACCAGATCATCCAGCCGGTAGACGAGGGCTCCACCTCCTGGTTCCAGGTGTGGTCGCCCGGCAAGACCTACGGGGTGCAGAACGACTTCGCCTACATGATCTCGCCGCGCACTTTCCAGGAAGTCTTCCTGCCCTCCCTGGAGTTGCAGTTGGAGTTCCTGGACCACCCCATCTACCACGTGGATGGCGAAGGGAACTTTCGGCACGTTGACACCCTGTGCCAGTTGGGGCGCCTGCCTGCGTTGCAGATCCTGCCCGGCTCGGGCAAGCCGAGCCCCCTGCATTACCTGGACGTGCTGCGCCGGGTGCAGGCGGCGGGCAAGAACCTGCACATCACCATCCCGCCCGAGGAGGTGGAGCCCGCGCTGGAGTTGCTCTCGGCCCGCGGGCTCTTCATTGACACCTGGTGCCGCACGGAAGAGGAGGCGCGGACACTGCTCAAGAACTGCGAGAGGTGGTCCCGGGAGAGTAACGGCCCCGGTTGATGTTAGCCGGAGCAGGGGTGCTGGTCCCCGGGCGCGAGATTTCGCGGCCTTGACATGCGGCCAGCACGCTTGTACCATGCCCGTGAGGGCGAGTGGCGGAACGGTAGACGCGCATGATTTAGGATCATGTGGGAGAACCCCGTGAGAGTTCAAATCTCTCCTCGCCCACCAGTCCGCACCCGCCCCCGGCGGGGCAGCCGCCGGGAACAGCCAAAGAGGGCAGTGACAGCCTCGCTGTTGCCCATGGGCACGGCGATTTTTTGTTGCCACGGCCCTGCTGCCGACTGTATAGAATAGGGCGCGGGGCACGGCGGCCGAGAGGAAAGCGCAGGCATGCAGGTAACCACAAGCAAGGTTGAGGGTGGCAAGACGGAGTTGACCATCACCCTGGAGCGGGAGGCACTGGAGCGCGCGACCAGGCGCGTCTATCGGGAAGTCGGCCAGCGCGCGAAGGTGCCCGGCTTTCGGCCCGGCAAAGTGCCCCAGGCGATCCTGGAGCGCCTGATCGAGCCCGAGGCCGCCCGCGAGCAAGCCATCGAGGACCTGCTCGACGAATATTACCCCAAGGCTCTCGAGCAGGCCGGGATTCACCCCCTGGAGCCTGGCGAGTTTTCTTCCCACGAGGTGCAGGAGGACGGCTCAGTAGTGCTCAAGGCCACCGTCACCGCCCGACCGGAAGTGCGCCTGGGTCAATACAAGGGCCTGCAGTTGGTGCGCCGGCGCATTCCCGTTACCGACGAGCAGGTGGAGGCCGAGATCGCGCGCATGGGCCTGCGCTATGGCACATATCGCCCTGTTGCCGACCGTCCCATCCGCCCGGGTGACCTGGTGGTGGTCGACTATGACATGTACCTGGGTGACCAGAAACTGGAGGGGCGCAGCGTGCAGGGCTATCCCCTCGAGGTGGGGGCCGACCGCATCTTTCCCGAACTGAATGAGGCCCTGGAGGGCGCGGGGTCCGGGCAGGAAGTGCGCTTTGAGGTTACCTACCCGGCCGACCTGTCGGACCCCGAACTGGCGGGCAAGACGGTAGAGGTGCGTGCCACCCCGAAAAACATCCAGGAGCGGGTAAGCCTCAGCCCCGAGGAGGTGGCCAGCCGCATGGGTGTGGCCGACGCCGAGGCCCTGCGCACGGCGGTCCGGGAGGCGCTGGAGAGCATGGCCGAGGAGGCCGCCCACCGTGACCTGGACGAGGAGGCGGTGCGCAAGGCGATGGAGGGCTCGTATGTGGACCCGCCGGAGGTGATGGTACAGCAGGAGTTCGAGCGCCGGATCCAGGAAGCCGAGCAGGAGGCCACCCGCCAGGGCGGCCAGCTGGATGATATCCTGCGCCGACAGGGCGCCGACCCCGAGGAGTGGCGACGGGAGCAGATGATCGCCGCCAGCAACGAGGTCAAGCGGGCGCTGATCCTGGATGCCATCGGCCGGGCAGAGAACGTGCAGGTCTCCGAGGAGGAGATCGAGGCCCAGGTGGCAGCGCTCGCCGAGAGCGAGGGGCAGCCGGTGGCCCAGGTGCGGCGGCGGCTGCAGTCGAGCGGTGGCTTGCGCCGGTTGGCCAACCGCCTGTATAACCATAAGATAATGCACGTGATAGTGGACAACGCCCAGGTCACGGACGAGCCCGTGCCCGCGGCGGAGCAGGAAATCCCGGGGGAGGAGCCAAAGGCCCAGGAGGAGCAGCCCCGGGCCGAGTAGCCCCTCGGGAAGAGGAGGACGCAATTGGTAGTGCCCATGGTAGTGCAGCAATCCCCGCGGGGAGAGCGCGCCTTCGACATATACTCCCGGCTCTTGCAGAACCGGATCGTCTTCATCACCGGCGGCATTGACGACAACGTCGCCAACCTGGTGATCGCCCAACTGCTGTTCCTGCAAAGCGAGGACCCGGAGAAGAACATAGACCTCTACATCAACTCCCCGGGCGGGGTGGTGCAGGCCGGGCTGGCCATTTACGACACCATCCAGTTCCTGTCCACCCCGGTCTCCACCTGGTGCATCGGGCTGGCCGCGAGCATGGGGGCGGTGCTCCTGTGCGCGGGCACTGCCGGCCGGCGCTTTGCCCTGCCCAATTGCCGGGTGCTCATCCACCAGCCGCACGTCGAGCGCCTGGGCGGACAGGCCACCGACATCGACATCCAGGCCCGGGAGATGCTGCACACCCGGGACGTGATTAACCGCATCCTGGCCAAGCATACCGGCCAGCCGCTGGAGAAGGTCGAGAAGGATACCGACCGCGACTTCTACATGTCCGCCGAAGAGGCCAAGGCGTACGGCCTGGTGGACGAGGTCGTCCAGCACCAGTCGCCGCAGACGCCCTGAACGGCACGGCCAGGAGCAAAGTAGCAGACGGGACAGGCGCCTGATCGGGCGCCTGTCCCTTCCCTGTTCCTCCCTGATCCGGGAAATGGGGGACTGCCAGCGTTTCCAGGCCTGGGAAATGGTCCCCCCATTTCCCAGCAGTCTGGGCCTGGAATCCGGAATCGGGGATGAGGGCCGGCCGCCCTGCGGGCAACCCCCGCCGGCGTGCGGCCGGGGCCTCCGGGACGGGGGGCTCGCTACTTGCCGCAAGGTTGTCATGGTATAATATGTGCACACTGCAGCACCACCCGGCCGGGGTATCGGTCGGATTTCACGGATGGGGGTACCTACCGTATGCACCGCTCAGGCAGCGGCAGGGAGGAATATCGCTGTTCCTTCTGCGGCAAGAGCCAGACTGAGGCGGGGCGGCTGATCGGGCACGACCGGGTGTTCATCTGCCCGGAGTGCGTGGCCGCTTGCCATGAGATGATAGAGGAGGAGGCGCTGGAGGAGTTCCAGGAGGCGGAGCCCTACCGCGAGCGCATCCCCAAGCCCAAGGAAATCTACGAGATCCTGAACCAGTACGTGATCGGGCAGGAGCGGGCCAAGCGCACGCTTTCGGTGGCCGTCTACAACCACTACAAGCGCATCAGCATGGCCAAGCAGGGTGACGACGTCGAGTTGCAGAAGAGCAACATCCTGCTTATCGGCCCCACTGGGTGCGGCAAGACGCTGCTCGCCGAGACCCTGGCCAAGATCCTGGATGTGCCCTTCACCATCGCCGACGCCACCACTCTCACCGAGGCCGGGTACGTGGGCGAGGACGTGGAGAACATCCTGCTCAAACTCTTCCAGGCCGCCGACGGCAACACCGAGCGCGCGGAGAAGGGGATCGTCTATATAGACGAGATCGACAAGATCTCCCGCAAATCCGACAACCCCTCCATCACCCGGGACGTCAGCGGGGAGGGCGTGCAGCAGGCGCTGCTCAAGATCCTGGAGGGGACCACCGCTAACATCCCCCCCCAGGGCGGGCGCAAGCACCCCCAGCAGGAGTACATCCAGATCAACTCCAGCAACATCCTGTTCATCTGCGGCGGCGCGTTCGAGGGGCTGGACAAGATCATCGAGTCGCGCACCAGCGAGCATCCGCTGGGCTTCGGCAAGGAACCGGCGCCCAAGAAGAACGAGCGCGACCTGAGCACGCTGCTGGCCCAGGTGATGCCCGAGGACCTGCTCAAGTTCGGGTTCATCCCCGAGTTCATCGGGCGGCTGCCGGTGGTGGCCACCCTGGGGCACCTGGACAAGCAGGCGCTCATGCGTATCCTGGTGGAGCCGCGCAACTCCCTGGTCCGCCAGTACCAGAAGTGCCTGGAGTGGGACGGGGTGGAGTTGCAGTTCACCCCCGAGGCACTGGAGGCCATCGCCGACGAGGCCCTGAAGCGCAGCACCGGGGCCCGCGCCCTGCGCACCATTATCGAAGAGGTGATGCTCAACATCATGTACGACATCCCCTCCCTGAAGGGCGTACGGCGCTGTGTGGTGACCGCCGAAACCGTGCGGGACCGCACCGATCCCGTGCTGCTCACCGCTGCCCAGGTGGAAGCGATGGAGCGCGAGAGCGCATAGCAGGAAAAGGGTAGGCAGTACCCGTCGGGAAATATGGGAGGGGCAGCACTACCCCGCATGCGGGTGACGCTGCCGCTCCCATTTTCGCTGTAAGAGGATGCTCGCGGTCTGCCTGAGGGCAGGCCGTTTGTCCGGGCTCGGGTGCCGGTCGGAAGGGTCCTTGCCCTCCGCAAACCGGAAAACCCAGATCCGAGACCCGAGGAGGTTTTTTGTGTCTGAGACCGAGGAAACCACCCGGCAGGAGCAGGTCCAGGTGCAGTCCCCCAGCATCTTGCCGGTGCTGCCGATCCGCGGCCAGGTGATCTACCCCTCGATGATGATCCCGCTCTTTGTGGGCCGGGAGAAGTCAGTGCGGGCGCTGAAGGAGGCCTGGGACAAGGACCGGCAGATTTTGCTCGTTAGCCAACGCAGCGTGGACGTGGACGAGCCCCAGCCCGACGACCTCTACCAGGTGGGCACGCTATGCCAGGCCATGCATATGCTCAACCTCCCCGACGGCACCATCCGGGTGGTGGTGCAGGGCCTGGAGCGCATGCATGTCCAAGAGTACCTGCAGACCGACCCCTTCTACCTGGTGCGGGCGTTCATGCTGCCCGAGGTCGAACAGCACTCGGCCGAAATCGAAGGGCTGATGCGCATCGCGCTCACGCACTTCGAGAAGTGTATTGACCTGGGCAAGAATATCCCCCCCGAGGCCCTGGAAACCGCCAAGGCGGTGGATACCCCGGGCCGCCTGGCTGATCTCATCGCCTCCTACCTCAGCCTGCGCACCGAGGTCAAGCAGCAGGTGTTGGAGATCGTTGACGTCAAGGCCCGCCTGGAACGCATGCTGCTGGAGTTGAGCCGCGAAATCGAGATCCTGGAGATCGAGAAGACCATCAACGCCAAGGTCAAGAAGAAACTCGAGGACACCCAGAAAGAGTTCTACCTGCGCGAGCGCATGAATGCCATCCAGGAGCAACTCGGCGAGGGTGACGAGCGCACCATGGAGTTCGAGGAGTTGCGCCGGGCCATCTCCGAGGCCGGCATGCCCGAGGTGGTGCAGGAGAAGGCGCTCAAGGAACTTGACCGCCTGGGAAAGATGCCCGCCGCCTCCCCCGAGGTGGTGGTGGTGCGCACCTACCTGGACTGGCTGCTGGCCATGCCCTGGAACAAGCGCTCCGAGGAGCGTCTGGATATCGGTGCCGCCGAAAAGGTGCTCAACTCTGACCACTATGGCCTCAAGCAGGTAAAGGAGCGCATCCTCGAGTACCTGGCCGTGCGCAAACTGAACCCGGAGATGAAGGGCCCCATCCTCTGCTTCGTGGGCCCTCCCGGCGTGGGCAAGACCTCCATGGGCAAGTCCATCGCCCGCGCCATCGGGCGCAAGTTCGTGCGCATTTCCCTGGGAGGCGTGCGCGACGAGGGCGAGATCCGCGGCCACCGTCGCACCTATGTCGGCGCCCTCCCGGGGCGCATCGTGCAAGGTCTGAAGACCGCGGGCACCCGCAACCCCGTCTTCATGATGGATGAGGTGGACAAGATCGGCATTGATTTCCGCGGCGACCCCTCGGCCGCCCTGCTCGAGGTGCTCGACCCCGAGCAGAACTACTCTTTCAGCGACCATTACCTGGAGGTGCCCCTGGACCTGTCGGAGGTGATGTTCATCACCACCGGCAACCTGCTCGATCCCATCCCCCCGGCCCTCAAGGACCGCATGGAGGTGATCGAGTTCCCGGGCTACATCGAGGAGGAGAAACTCAAGATCGCCCAGTTGTTCCTGGTCCCGAAACAACTGAAGGAGCACGGGCTAACCGCGAAGGCCGTGGTCTTTACCGAAGACGGCCTGCGTTCGCTGATTCGCTGCTACACCCGCGAGGCGGGTGTGCGCAACCTGGAGCGGGAGATCGGCACCATCTGCCGTAAGGTCGCCAAGTCGGTAGCCCAGGGCACGCATAGGCGCACCCGCATTACCGCCGGCACCCTGCCCCGGTACCTGGGCGGGCAGAAGTTCCGCTACGGGGTGGCCGAAAAAGAGGACGAGGTGGGCGTGGCCACCGGCCTGGGCTGGACCCAGACCGGCGGCGACATTCTGCAGGTCGAGGTCACCCTGATGAAGGGCCGCGGCAACCTCACCCTCACCGGCCACCTGGGCGACGTGATGCAGGAGTCGGCCAAGGCCGCCTTCTCCTTCGCCCGCAGCCGGGGCGCCGAGTTTGGCATCGACGAGGACTTCTACCGGCGCACCGACGTGCACGTGCACGTCCCCGCCGGCCAGATCCCCAAGGACGGTCCCTCGGCCGGCATCACCATCGGCACTGCGCTCATCAGCGCCCTTGCCCGCCGCCCCGTCCGCAAGGACGTGGCCATGACCGGCGAGATCACCCTGCGCGGGCGCGTGCTCCCCGTGGGCGGGATCAAGGAGAAGGTGCTTGCCGCCCACCGCGCCGGCATCAAGGAAGTGCTCCTGCCCCGGGATAACGAGAAGGACCTGGAGGAGATCCCCGCCCACGTGCGGGAGGAACTCACCTTCCACCTGGTCGAGCGCATGCCCGAGGTGATCGCGCGGGCCCTGGTCAAGGACCAGTGCCCCGCCCCTTCTCCCAAGCGCAAGAAAGTAGGGTAGCCCCCCGCCCTCTCCCGGGAGAGGGCGGGGGTGAGGGGCCCCGGCTGCAAACGCAGCCTACACCAGGGGGTAGGCGCCTCCTCCTGCGGGGGGAGCCCCGGAGCCTGCCCTGAGCACACCCGAGACCACGCCCCCTGTCCTCCTGCCCCTCTGCTGTTCGCCTATTTGCCCATGCGCCTGTGCGCCCGCCTTACCCCTTCACCGCCCCGAGTTGGATGCCCCGCACGATGAACTTCTGGGCCACCACGAACAGGATAACCAGGGGGATGATGTTCATCACGCTGGCGGCCATGATCAGGTTGGTCTGGCGGCCGTAGATGGTGTCGAAGTAGAGCATGCCGATGGGCAGGGTGCGCAGGTGCTCGCTCTTGATCAGGACCAGGGGCCAGAAGAACGAGCCGTAGTTGCCCAGGAAGGTGAAGATGGCCAGAGTCACCAGCCCCGCCCGTGACAGGGGCATGATCACGTCCCAGAAGATCTGCCAGGGGGTGGCGCCGTCCATGGCCGCCGCCTCGTCCAGGGAGGGGGGGATGGTGAGCATGAACTGCCGCAAGAGGAAGGTGCCGAAGGCGCTGAAAGCGGCGGGGACAATCAGCCCCAGGTAGGAATCGAGCAGGTGTAACTTCACCATGAGCGTGTAGTTGGGGATCATGGTGACCACCCCCGGGATCATCAGGGTGGCCAGGTAAAGCCGGAAGACGTGGTCGCGGAAGCGCCAGCGTAGTCGGGCGAAAGCGTAGGCGGCCATGGCGCTGGTCAGGCACTGCAGAGCGGTAACCCATGCCGCGATGAAAAGGCTGTTGAAGTAATACCGGGCAAAGGGGATCTGCTGGAAGACGCGCAGGTAGTTCTCCGGGTGCCAGGCGCTGGGGAGGGGGTTGAGCGCCTCCACCTCGGCCAGCGGCTTGAAGGAGGCGAGCACCATCCACAGGAACGGGATGAGGGTGGTTACCGCGAGCACGGTAAGCACGGCATAACTGGCGGCAAAGCGCCCCCGGCGGAACCACCAGGCCGCAAACCCGCCCCTTTTCACCTTTGCCTCAGGCGCGCTCAATAACTCAACTCCCGGTGCCCCACTCGCCAGTTGATCAGGGTGACCACGAAGATCACCGAGAACAGGATCCAGGAGAGGGCGGAGGCATAGCCGATCTGGAACTCCTCGAAGGCCTTGGTGTAGATGTAGTAGGCCAGGGTGGTGGTGGTGCCCGCGGGCCCGCCCATGGTCATCACCCGGGCCTGCTCGAAGCCACCCTGCAGGCCGCCGATGAAGGACATCACCACGATAAAGAAGGTGGTCGGCGCCAGTTGCGGCCAGGTGACATGGCGGAAGATGGACCAGTTGCCGGCGCCGTCCAGTTGGGCGGCCTCCACCAGTTCGGTGGGGATGTTGCTGATGCCCGCGAGATAGAGCAGCATGTTGCTGCCGCCAATGCCGATCCAGATGCCCATGATGATCAGGGCGTCGCGGGCGCCCACTCCCCACTGGGAGGCGGTCAGGCGCACCTGCTCGACGTCCAGTCCCAGCAGGTTATGGGTCGAGAGCAACCAGGTGGGGGCAGTGATGGCCACCCGCAGGGTGTCTGCCAGCCAGCCCAGGGCGGCATTGATGGGCCCGAACTCGGGGTTGTAAAGCGCCTTCCACAGGATCATGATGGCCACACCGCTGGTGAAGGTGGGCAGGTAGAACAGGGTGCGGTAGGCCACAATGCCCCGTAGGCGCTGGCTGAGCAGGATGGCCAGGAAGAGCGAGCCGGCGATGGAGAGCGGGATGCCCAGCATCAGGTAGCCGGTGTTGACCAGGTAAAGCCAGAAGTTGGGGTCGTGCAAGAGGTCGGCGAAGTTGCCCAGGCGGACCCACTGGAAGGGGATGGTGCGCTGCAGGTTCCAGTTAGTGAAGGAGACCGCGAGCGAGAAGAGCACCGGCCCCGCGGTGAAAACCACGAATCCCAGGAAATTGGGGGCCAGGAAGGCCAGCGCGGCCCAGGTTTCCTCGCGGCGGCCCCTCATGGCCGCTCCCTCCCGGTGAGCGCCCGATAGCGGGCCCGCAGGGCGGGGTCGCGTTCCAGGGTCCGGGCAATCTCCTCGTTCACTTGGCGGGTGGCATCGCGCAGGGCGGCAGGGACCGGCTTGGCGTCATTCTTGATGAGGTCCAATTGCTTGTTCAGGATGCGAGAGGCAGCCTGGCCGTTGACAAAGGGGCTGATCTGCTCGGGCTGCCCGTAATCCATCACCTCCCGCCATTGCGCGTTGTAGTCCTCCCGGGGAAACTCGGGGTCGTGCAGATAGGTGGGCCCCTGGCAATAGCGGATCACGGGGGCCAGGGCATCGGCCTGGTGGTTGACCAAGTCATTGTACTCCCGGCTGGCCTCGTATTTCAGGAATTCCAGTGCCTGCTCCCGGCGGGGGCTGTTGCGGTTGATGAGGGTGGCCCGGCCATAGCCCCGGAAGACACGCACCGGCCCGTGGGGGCACTCCACCACTCCCATCCGCAGCCCCTGGTAACTGCGCATGTTGCACAGCCACCAGCGGGCGCCCAGGGCCATGGCCCCCTTCTTGCCGGCGAAGAAGGTGATGGTGCCCGAGCCCCAGCCGCCAGCGGTGGCCATGGCCGCCTCTTCCACCGGGCTGGGCATCACCCGATACTTGTAGATGAGGTCGTGCAGGAACTGCACCCCCGCGATGGCCTGGGGGCTGTCCAGGGTGCAGCGGGTGCCGTCGGGCGAGTACACGCTACCGCCCCACTGGATGACGAACTGGGGCCAGTTCCACCAGTCGGCAAGCAGGCCAAACTGGCGCACCCTCCCGCGCTGGTCGCGGACGGTCAGCCGCTTGGCAGTCTGCAGGAACTGCTGCCAGGTCCACGGCCCTCGCGGGTAGGGCACGCCCGCCCGGTCAAACAGGTCCTTGTGAAACCAGATGGCGTTTACCGCGGCGTTGGTGGGGAAGCCGTAGGTGCGCCCGTCCTTGACGATGATGGGCAGCAGGAAGGGCCAGACCTCCCGCTCCACCGCAATCCCCATCTCTTGCAGGCGGTCGGTAATATCCCAGGCCACCCCCGAGCGCACGTAAGCGGCAAGTTGATAGGCGTCGTAGCAATCGAAGAGATCCGGCCCTACCCCGGCCAGGGACTGCACGATCACCTTCTCCATGCCGGTGTTGCCGGGATCCAGGCGCAGCGCCAAATCGGGGTGAAGGCGGTTGAAGAGCGCGATCTGCTCACGGCGGGTGGGGTTATCGTCGCTCACCCAGACGAGCGGCGTCTTGCCGGCCATATCCGCCCGGGGCTGCAGTCTCCAGGCCACAGCCGACAGGAGAAGCAAGACCAGGAAGGTGCCGGCAAAGAAGGCTCTCAACACAGGTCCCTCGCCAAGAGAAGATTTTCGTATGCGCGGGGTGTGTTCCTGCGCTGACGAGCATGGTTGCCGGCTGCCGCCTTCGGCGGGAGCCGGCGGGTAGAATCGCGATGAGCCCAAGAGGAGGTCACATGTGATGGCGATGAGTGTGAGGGACTACTTCCGTGCCAGCATTTCCAACATGCTGGCGATGGAGACTGACGTTAAGCAGATGAACCAGGACTTGCGGGGGGAGGTGCACGACCACCGGCTGATGGACGTGCTGCTGCACCACGCCCCGCGCAACGACACGCAGATCAACAACCTGCACCAGATCCGGGACCGCATCGGCGGCCAGGCGCCGGAGGAAGAGAGCACCTGGAGCCGGTGGGCCAAGCAGTTGGGGATGGGCGGGCGCGAGTCGGGGTTTGCGGTAACCCAGGCCCTGATGGGCATTCACAAGGACCTGGTGGACAAGGAGCCGCCGGCGAACCTGGTGGACCTGCACGACGCCTTCTTGACCCGGGATATGGAGCACCTGGCCGTCTCTCATTACCGCAGCCTGGTCAGCCTGGCGGCGGCGCTGGGAGATGACTTCAGCCGGAACCTGCTACAGCAGAATCTGGACCTGGCCCAGCAGACGCTCGACGAGCTCGAATATGCCATGCCCAGCCTGGTGGGCGACCTGGCGCGCGAGCCGGTGCCGGCCGGCGCGCACTGACCCGTGGGGATAGGCAGGACGCGGCGCAGCCCGCCCTCGTGCGGGCTGCGCGCGCGTGAGGGGGAAAGGGTCAGCAGACCGCCAGGATTCCCTGCCGCTCGCAGAGCATGCTCGCGGTGGGAGTCCGGGGGCATGCGCCGCTCGCATTGCCCGCATTTCCCTCACGAGCCGCATCTTGCCCGCTTGACCTGTAAACATATGTTTGCTATGCTCGGGCGGCTATAGGCACTGGAAAGGGAACAGGCGAGGTACCCTTGCCCCATATTCCCCGGAGCGAGATTCCTCCGCCCGCCGGATGAAGCGTGGGCAGGGCTACGGCAGGGAATGCCTCCGGCGAACGTCGGAATGATACGGAGGCAGGCCGGCTACCGATGCGGAGGCATCCTCACCCCCGCCCTCTCCCGGGGGGAGAGGGTGAGGGAGGCCGGGGACGGCCTCCCCCTACGGAGGTAAGGTGGGCAACGGAGTGCCCGCCCTACAGAATGCGGCGGAATGGCATGGCTCCCCCCTTCGTGCACCTGCACGTGCACTCCAACTTCTCCATGCTGGACGGGGCGGCCCGCATCCCGGAACTGGTGCAGGCAGCCAAAGACGAGGGCATGGGCGCGCTGGCGCTCACCGACCACCACGGGCTCTACGGCGCGCTGCGCTTTTACCAGGCGGCGCGGGAGGCGGGGATCAAGCCCATCATCGGCACCGAAATCGAGGTCGAGGGGGGCTACCACCTGGTGCTCCTGGCCCAGGATCGCCGGGGCTACTCCAACCTGTGCCGGCTGATCACCCGCTACCACCTGATGCGGCCGCGGGGGGAGCCGCAGGCGACTTTTGCGGACCTCCGCCGCTATCGCCGGCACCTGGTGGCGCTCTCGGGCTGCCGGCGCGGGGAGGTGCCGGCGCGCCTGGCCGCGGGCGACCGCCCCGGGGCGCTGGCCGCCGCTCGTCGGTATGCCGAGATCTACCCCGGCAGTTTCTACGTGGAACTGACCCGGGAGCACCCGGGCGAGCGAGGAGAGGCGGTCTTCATCTCCCGCCTGGCGGCGCTGGCCCGGGAGGCGGGCCTGCCCACGGTGGCCACCAACAACGTGCACTACCCCACCCCTGACCGGGCGGGGCTGCAGGACCTGCTGGTATGCGTGCAGACCCTGACCACGGTGCACGACCGCCACCCGCTGCGCCGCACCAGCAGCGAGGCCTGGTTCAAGCCCCCCCGGGAGATGGCCGCGCTCTTTGCCGGGTATCCGGAGGCGCTGGCCAACACCGCGGCCATTGCCGCGCGCTGCAATCTGGACCTGGGGCTGGGCGCGCTGCACTTCCCCTACTTCCCGGTGCCGGAAGGGGAGACCACCGCGGGGTTTCTGGAACGCCTGTGCCGGGAGGCGATCGCGCGCAAGTACCCGCCGGCGGGGCGGGCGGCGGCCATGGCCCGCCTGGAGCACGAACTGGACGTAATCCGCCACCTGCGCTTCGAGGAGTACTTCCTGGTGGTGTGGGACATCGTGCGCTATGCCCGGTCGCAGGGCATCCGCTGCTCGGGCCGGGGGTCGGCCGCCGACTCCATCGTCTCCTACCTGCTGGATATCACGGGGGTGGATCCCATCGCCGCGGACCTGCTTTTCGAGCGCTTCATGCACAAGGAGCGCCGGAGCATGCCCGACATTGACCTCGACTTCGACTCCCGGCGCCGCGATGAGGTGATGGAGTATGTTTATCGCACCTACGGCGCCAACCACACCGCCATGGTGGCCACCGTCAACACCTACAACGCGCGCTCGGCCATCCGCGAGTTCGGCAAGGCTCTGGGGCTGCCCCTGGAGGTGATCGGGCGGGTGAGCAAGTCATTCCCGCACATCCGGGCGGCGGCGATCCGGCCCGCCCTGGAAACCCTGCCCGAGTTGCGGGGACGAGGGCTGGACGACCCGCAATTGAGCGCGCTCTACGACTTCTGCCAGGCTGCCGACGGCTTCCCCCGGCACCTGAGCGTGCACCTGGGAGGGATGATCATCTCCCGCGACCCCATCACCGACCTGGTGCCCCTGGAGCGCTCGGCCAAGGGGATGGTGGTGGCGCAGTACGACAAGGACGACGTGGAGGCGCTGGGGCTGGTGAAGATGGACCTCTTGGGCCTGCGCAACCTGTCGGCGATGGAGGAAACCTGTCGCCTGCTGCGGGAGGGGCGGGGGCTGGACCTGGACCTGGACGCCATCCCTCTGGACGACGAGCCCACCTATCGCCTGCTGCGGAGCACGCAGACCATCGGTGTCTTCCAACTCGAGAGCCCGGGCATGCGCGGCCTGTTGCGGGGCCTGCAGCCCACGCATTTTGAGGACGTGATCGCCAACATCTCGCTCTTCCGCCCCGGGCCGATGCAGGCGGACATGATCGGGCCCTTCCTGGCGCGCCGGCACGGTCGGGAGCCGGTGACCTACCCCCACCCGGCGATGGCGCCGCCCTTGCGGACCACTTACGGGGTGATCCTGTACCAGGAGCAGGTGCTGGAGGTGGCAGCGGCGGTGGCGGGTTTCACCCTGGGGCAGGCGGACCTGCTGCGGCGGGCGATGACCAAGCAGCGCACGCCGGAGGAGATGGAGCGCATCCGGGAGACCTTCATGCAGGGGGCGCGGGCGCGGGGGGTGGCGGAGGAGGCGGCGGAGGAGATCTTCCGTCGGCTTTCGGCCTTCGCTGCCTACGGCTTTTGCAAGGCGCACGCGGCGTGTTTTGGGTACCTGGCCTACCAGACCGCCTGGCTGAAGGCGCACTACCCGGCGGAGTTCCTGGCGGCCATCCTCAGCAACCAGCCGATGGGCTTCTACCCCGCCGAGGTGATCATGCAGGAGGCCAAGCACCTGGGGCTGGCGGTGCTGCCGGTAGACGTGAATCACAGTCGCGACCGCTATACGGTGGAGTACCCGGGGGGCAAGCCGGCCATCCGCCAGGGGCTGATGCAGGTAGCGGGGATGAGCGCCGCCGCCTTGGAGGCCATCCTGCACGCTCGGGATGAAGGGGGACCCTTCACCTGTCTGGAGGACTTCCACCGCCGGGTGCAGGGCGTCCCCCTGCCCCTGGTGGAGACGATGGTGAAGTGCGGGGCAATGGACGCCCTGGGGGCCAAGCGGGAGTTGCTGTGGCAATTGCGGTGCCTGGGCCGCTCCCGGCAGCAAGCCCCGCCCAGCCAACTGCACCTGTTCCCGGCGGCGGAGGCGCCCAACCCCGCCCCCACCCTACCCGCGCCCACCATGGTGGAGGAGGTGGCCCTGCAGTTGGGCTTGCTGGGGATGAGCACGCGTTGCCACCCGCTGTACTTCTGCCGGAGGGAACTGGCGCGGCGCCGGGTGACCCCCGGGCGGGCGCTGGAGGACCTGCCCCACGGGCGATGGGTGCGGGTGGCAGGGATCGTGATCGCCCGCCAGCGCCCCCCCACCCGCTCCGGGCAGACGGTGGTCTTCGTGACCCTGGAGGACGAATCGGCGTTGATCGAGGTCACCGTCTTCCCTCGCATCTATGAGCAGTTCGGACCGGTGATCTTCGCCCACAACGCGCTGGTGGTGGAGGGGCGCCTGCAAAAGGAGGACCGCTACGGGGTGGCGGTGGTGGCGAGCCGGGTGGAGGGGCTGGAAGTAGGGCGGCCCGAGGCCAGCCGCGAAAGGCGATTGTAGAAAGGGGGAAAGGTCACCAGGGGGAGACGGCGGAGATAGATCCCCTCACCCCAACCCTCTCCCGAGGGGAGAGGGGGCGGGGACGGCCTGTGTGCATACGCGCGCACATACGACCCCGCGGCCGGCCTATACTGGGCGGCAGCCCAAGACAGGATGGTGCCGCATGTCCCGGATGACCGTGCTCACACCTGCCCAGTTAGTGGACGCTGCGCTCGACCGCGCCATCCGCGAGCAGGCGCATGCGGTAGACATCACCTACTCGCCAGCCGGGTCCGAGGTATCGCTGGAATGCGACGGGCGGCGGGAGCCACTTTTCAGTTTCCCACAGGCGCAATGGGAGGCGCTTCGCCGATTGATCGGGGAGCGCTCGGGACTCCCCCGCGGCGAGGACCCTTACCAGCGTGCGCTCTCCTTCACGCACGCGCACGGCGGGCAGGTCTATTTCGTGGCGGCAATCGTGGGCCCGACCGCAGTGCGCCTGATACCTTCCCCGGCGCCGCCGTCCGGATGAACCTTGCGGTTGCCCCCTGGCGGTGCTAATATGCAGGCGCCAGGGCCGCGATGCCCGCTGCCCGGTTAGGCCTGGCCCCCGCCGGGTATGATTTCCCGGTCCGCGGCTTGCGGGCGGAGATACACCGTGCCGGCCTTCGACCAGGTACCCGAAACCAACGCTGCCAAAGCGCCAGACGCGCATAGCCACCGGTTGATGTTGCTGGGGCTAATCGTGGGCATGGCGCTGGCGGCCGCGCTTTTTGCCGGAATCATCCGCACCTCACTGCACCCTCTGGTGTTGGTGGTCACCTCCTCCCTGCTGGTGCCTGCGCTGGGCGGCTTTGTGGCGGGGGTGATCGGGCGCAGCCTGGCCTCCTCGTTGGGGGTGGTGCTGCTTGGCATCTTTGGCATCAGCAATCTCGCCAACAGCCCGCTGTGGGTGGTCTTCCTGGCGCTGTTTGCCTGCTGCGCCGTCACCGTGGGCTCAGCGGCGCTGGGCATCCTCACCGCCCGGCGCAGCCGCTGGGCGCTGGTTTTCCCGGTAGTCTTCCTGGCGGTGGTGGGCTGGCAGGCCGGACTGGTGCGCGCCGACCAAGAGCGCTTTGCCGACTTTCGCACCCGGGGCATTGACCGCATAGTGCGAGAGGTGAACTCGGCAGTGGTGGAGATGCCTGCCCACCTGCCCTGGCGCTTCCATTCGGATAACGACTTGAAATCCCCTTCGTTCGTTGCCGAGTCGGCCTTGCGCGGCCGTCGCTACCGGCTGTGGGCGCGGCGCGATGACTTGCGGCTGCGCTGCTTCGAGTTGCACATCGGCCCGCACGGCCTGGGCGAACTCTTCATCCCTCCCTCGGGGCCCGACCGGGCGCGAGCGGCACGGGCTTACCTGATGGTGCTCGGCTTCCACCCACAGGTGGCAGACGCGTTGCAGCCGATGGAGGAGGGATTCTACCTGCAGACGTCCATCGCCCGGCGCACCTGCCGGGGCCAACTCGACACCTCGGGGGCGGTCTCCTTGGCCTGGGGCACGCTCGGGCGTGGCCACTAAAGCGTCCTTCCCACCGCCCGCGCCACCTGTCGCAACTCCGCCACCAGGCTACCCAGGGTGCGCGTGCCCACTGACTGCTGGCCATCGCACAGGGCCCGCGCGGGCTCCGGGTGGGCCTCGATAAGCAGCCCGTCCGCGCCCGCCGCCACCGCCGCCCGGCACATCGCGGGCACCAGGCGGGCGTTGCCCGTAGCATGACTGGGATCCACCACCACCGGCAGGTGAGTGAGTTCCTTGAGCACCGGGATGCAGGAGAGGTCGAGGGTGTTGCGGGTGTAGGTGCGGTCGAGGGGATGCACCCCCCGCTCGCAGAGTATGACCCGGCTCTCGCCCGCACTGAGAACGTACTCCGCGGCCAGCAGCCACTCGTCCAGTGAGGCGCTCATGCCCCGCTTGAGCAACACCGGACGCCCACTCTTGCCGGCCGCCACGAGCAGGGGGTAGTTCTGCATATTGCGGGCGCCGATCTGCAGGATATCCACATGCTCTGCCACCAGGCCCACGTCATGGGGGTCCATCACCTCAGTGACGGTGAGCAGGCCGAACTTCCTGCCAGCCTCCTGCAGCAACCGCAGCCCCTCGCTCTCCAGGCCCTGAAAAGCATAGGGTGAGGTGCGAGGCTTGTAGGCGCCCCCGCGCAGGATGAGACCGCCGGCCTCCTTCACCGCCGCGGCCGCCTGGTGCATCTGCTCCCGGCTCTCCACCGCGCAGGGGCCCGCCATCACCACCACCTGGGGCCCGCCGATCCGCACCTCCCCCAGGGCGATCACGGTGTCGGCGGGATGAAACTCCCGTGAGGCCAGCTTGAAGGCGCGGCTGACCTGGGTTACCGAGGCCACTCCTTCCAGGGCCTGCAGTTGGTCGGTGAGCGGGCCGCGCAGATCGGCTGGAATCGCGCTGGCCACGCCGATCGCGGTACGCTCCCCTCCCGGCATCTCGACCGGGCTCAGTCCCGCCTGCCGAATCTTCTCCACCACCCGGCGAATATGCTCAGGCGTGGCGTCTTTGCGCATGGCCACGATCATCGCTGCACCTCACCCGCCGCTCCCGGGTAGGAGCGGCGGCGGCCAAGATTGTAGCACAACGGCGGGTTTCCCGCCTGGCAGCCTCGGGTGGAGGGTGACCCGGCTGGCGGTTCTCAACATGGTAACCCACATCCCGCCTACAGGAACAGCAGGAGAGTACGGGGAATCACCTATCCCGGGAGGGAACAGCACCCATGCGCACGCTTGCCTGCTGCCTACTGTTATTGCTCCTGCTTGCCTTTCCCTGTGCTGCGCTTACCACCAAGGTGCTGGTGGTGGGGGCGGAGCCGGAGGGGTGGCGGCTGCCCTGCAGTCGGCCCGCCTGGGGGCAGCCACCGTGCTGACCGAAGAAACCACCTGGCTGGGGGGGATGTACACCGCGGCGGGGGTCTCCTGGTTTGACGGCAATCCCTTCTTGGGGCACAGCCAGGTGCTGGAGACCGGCATTTACGGGGAAATCTGCCAGGCCCTGCGCGACTACTACCTGGTGCGGGGTACCCCCATGCTCCCCGGCCGGGTGTGCTTCGCCCCCTCGGTAGCCGATGCCATCCTCAAGGTAAAGTGCGGGGCCGAGCCGGCGCTGACCGTGCACCACGGCTGGCGGCCGATAGCCGTGCTGGGGGAGGGCGACCGGGTGCTGGGCGTGACCTTCGCCACGCCGGCGGGACAGCAGACCGTGCAGGCGGCGGTGGCCATAGACTGCACGGAAACCGGCGACCTGCTGCAGATGCTCGGGACCGATTGTCGGGTGGGGAGGGAGACCTCCGTGGCCACGGGCGAGCCCCATGCCCTGGGTGGGCCGCAGAACTCGGAAACGGGCGAAAACCCCGAGGTTCCACCGGACACTCTGGCCCAGGCCCCGACCGCGGTGCTGATCCTGGAGCGGCGGGCCGGCGACAATCCATCCGTGCCGCTGCCGGAGGGGATTGACGAGAGTCTCTTCTATGATTTCGCCAACCCCATGGTCAAGACGCGCACGGACGGCGCCTCCTACCCGCTCGACCTGCAGTACTTCCTGAAGTACTGCCGGCTGGTAGGGGGCAGCCCGGACCCCGACTCCCATGACCCCCGCACCTGGCCGGAAATGCTCTTCATCAACTGGCCGATTTATGGCAATGCCTGCGCCGGGGTCAACTACTACCTGGCCGACGCTACCGGGCGGGCGGAAATCATGCAGCGGGCTTACCGGCAGTCGCTGGGCTTTGTGCACCACTTCCAGGAGGAACTGCGGGCCATGCTGGGGTACAATCCGCTGGCCCTTTCCACCGAGTTGGGGCCTGACGGCCTGCCTCCTCTGCTTTACATTCGGGAATCTGCCCGACTGCAAGGCTGCACCCTGCTCACAGAGAACCACCTAGCGCGGGCACGGCGACACTGCCTGCACCTGCCACCCGACGCCCCGCTCATTCAGCAGGCCCAGGAGCGAGCCTCCCGCGGGTGCCATTTCTCCGATGGCATTGCCCTGGGTGACTACAGCATGGACCTGTTCCCATGCCGGGAATGGACCTGGCCCTACAACCCTGACTATACGCTCTATTGCCAGCGCGCAGCCACCTGTGGCAGCCCGGGTGGCTCGACCGTCCCCTTCCAGGTGCCCTACCGGGCCCTGGTGCCGGCCACCCTGGACGGCCTGCTGGTAGGCGAGAAAAACATCTCCGCCACGCACATTGCCGCAGGCGCCACCCGCCTGCAGCCGGTGGTGACCCTGATCGGGCAGGCGGCGGGGGCAGCAGTGGCACTGTGCGCGCAGGGCGGGTTGCAGCCACGGCAACTGTCGGCGCGAGACCTGCAACTGGCGCTGCTGGTCTCTGGCGACGCCCTCTACTATTGGAGCGATATCTACCCCGACCACCCGCAATTCCTGCCCATCCAGCAACTTTCACTGGCCGGAGTCTTTGCCACCCGCTGGCCCAATCCGATCTTCCCCCGCAAGAGCCTGCCCGGCGCTTACGACGTGGTCGCCGACCATTCATTTCGGCCCGACGCCAGTGTGAGCCGCGCCGACCTGGCGGTCTTTTTGTGCCGGGCCATGGGCCTGATGCCATCACCCAATCCCACGCCCACCTACACCGACGTGTATGTGACCGACTGGACGTATCCCTATGTGGAGGCGCTGGCCGCCGCCGGGGTGTGGGAGGGACTGGTCCGCGCTGGGGGCGCCTTCAGCCCGACAGCGCTGGTGACCAGGGCGCAGATGGCCATGGTGCTCTGCTATAGCCGGCACCTGCTCCCCCTCCGGCCGAGCGACCCCACGTTCATCGACGTGGGGCCGGGCAATAAGTACTACGGTTGGGTGGAGGCGGCCCTCGCTGCCGGATTGTGCAGGGGCATCCCCACCTCGAGCTACTTCCTGCCCGACCGGATTGTGACCCGCGCGGAATGCGCCCGCTGGCTATACAATACCTGGTGGCCGATGCCGCCTGCCAACCAGCCCCCCGAACTGGTCTACGACGGGCTGGCGGACCTGCGCTATCGCCTGGCGGTTCCTGTGGGCGTGACCACCCGCACCCGGGTGCCGGCCATAGACCCTGAGGACGACCCGATCTCCTATGCCGCGGTGGGGCTGCCGGAGGGCGCTGCCTACGACCAGCAGGGATGGCTGACGCTGACCCCGGACGAGGGCCTGCGGGGGCAGACCATCCCCATCACCCTCAGCGCGTGCGATGGCCTGAGTACCGACTACTGCGACCTCAACCTGCTGTGCATTGGCGCCTCGCTGGTGATCAACGACGGCGCGGCCCTCACCAACAGCCGGCATGTCAACCTGACCCTGCAGGTAGACGGGGCGAAAACAGTGCGCATTGCCAACGAACAGGGGGTGTTCAGTGAGAGCAGGTCCTACGCCCAGCGGATTCCCTGGACGCTTAGCGAGGGAGACGGGCCCAAGGAGGTGAGCGTGCGGGTGAACGATGACCAGGGTGTGCTGATCACCCTGCGGCAGCGTATCGTGCTCGATACCACCCCGCCCGAGGTGACGAGCCTCTCACCCTCGGACGGTTCCCGGGTGTCAGGCACGGTCACCGTTACCGCCGCCGCCCGCGACGACCATCCAGGCAACGCCTGGGGCACGTTTGGCGGCCACCCGCTCGCGGTCAAGAGCATTTCCCCCTATACCTGGGTAGTAGACACCAACGCCTGGCGAATAAGCGACGGACCAGTCGCGCTGGAGGTGAGTGTAAGCGACGCTGCTGGCAACAGCACTTACATCAGTCGGACGCTGGTACTGGACAACGCCACTTTTGATGACGTGCCGCGCTGGGATAGCAGCTGGCCCTACGTGGAGGCCATTTACCGGGAGGGGATCACCACCGGATGCTCGGCCAATCCCCCCCTCTACTGCCCCAACAACCCGGTGACACGCGGGCAGATGGCGGTCTTCCTCTGCCGGGCAGCGGGGATTGCGCCCTACGATACGCCTGCCGCCACTTTCGGCGACGTGCCCAAGGGCAGCGCGCTCTATGGATACGTGGAGGCGCTGGTGCAGGCCGGAGTGACTTCAGGCTGCTCCGCCAACCCGCCGCTCTTCTGCCCCAATGCTTCGGTCACCCGCGGCCAGATGGCGGTCTTCCTTTGCCGGGCGGCGGGGATTGCACCCTACAACAAGGCCACGCCCACGTTCGGCGACGTACCCAAGACGAACTCCCAGTACGCCTACATCGAGGCGCTGGTGCAGGCCGGAGTGACCTCAGGCTGCTCCGCCAACCCGCCGCTCTTCTGCCCCAACGCTTCGGTCACTCGCGGGCAGATGGCGGTGTTCCTGTGCCTGCCGTTCGGTTTGCCGACCGGCAGGTGAGACTGGACCACTGTTGGACGCGGGGGATACCAACTCGCCGAGATGGTGCTGGCCCGGCGTACAAAGTGGCACGTGGTAGCCCGGACCCCTATCCCTTGACGGGAGGCGCTTCTGTGTTCGGCATCCGCGTGGTGCCATTGCAGCAGGCAGGGGGGCTCCCTGGGAACAGGGACGTGCCCAAGACCAACCCCCAGTACGCCCAATCGAGGCCCTGGTGCGGTCAGCGGTGAGCGCGGGGTGCACAGCCACCTGCTTCTGCCCCGAGCGTGCCGTGACCCGGGGGGAGATGGCCATCCTGGTGGTGCGCGCCTTCGGGATGGCGACGCCTTAGGGCAGGGCGGACGCGGCCGGCGGCGAAGTGGGCGGCTGTGCGCGCGCTGATCGTCAATGCGGATGATTTCGGGCTCTCCCCGGGGGTCAACCAGGGCATTCTGGAGGCCCACGAGCGGGGACCAGTCACCTCGACCACAGTGATGGCCAACGCCCCCTGGGCGGGGGAGGCCGCGGCCGCCGCCGAGCAGTTCCCCGGCCTGGCCTTTGGGGTGCACCTCACGCTCACCCACGGCCGGCCGCTACTACCCGACCTGCTCGCGCCGCTGCTCGACGAGCACGGCCTGCTGCGGCGCCCCCGACGCCGGCCCGGCGAGCCCTACGCGCGGGCACTGGCGCGGCACTTCGCCCGGGTGCCCCGGTGGGCGGTGGTGGCCGAGATGCGCGCCCAGGTGGAGCAGGCGCTGGCCCTGGGCATCCCGGTGGCGCACCTGGATACCCACCACCAGCTGGAGATCGTCCCCCGCCTGGCCTGGGCGGTGGCGCTGGTGGCCGCGCGTTACGGCCTGCCGGCTCGCTGCTCGCGACCGGGACCGCGCCGGGTCTTCTGCCGGCTGGGCGTGCCCATCCCCGACCACTTCCTGGCAGGGTTCTACGGCGACGGGGCCACCATGCGCTGGTTCCACCGCCGCCTCTTCCAGCCATGGGAGGGCACGGCTGAGATGAACTGCCACCCCGCCTATGCCGACCCCGCGCTCTACGAGCGGTCGTCGTACACGGAAGGGCGGGAGTGGGAACTGGCGATACTGGTCTCCGGGGAGCCGGCAAGGCTGCTGGCCGAGGCGGGGGTGCGACTGGCGCGGTTTGGCGACCTGGGCTGAGGGAGGTTGCCACCAGCCGGTGTCGAAGTCCGCGCTGGCCGCTTCGGATAGGGGATTCCCATGCTGCCGCTCTTCGTGCCCCTGGGCATCGTGCGCCGGCAACGGCGATGGCCATATGTGACCTGGTCGCTGGTGGCCATCAACACCTTGCTCTACCTGTACGCCCTGGGCCTGGGGGAGGACGGCTACACCAACTTTGTCCTTTACTACGGCTTCGTCCCCCAGCACCCCAGCGTGCTCGCGGTGTTCACCTCGCAGTTCCTGCATGGGGGCTTCCTGCACCTCTTCGGCAACATGCTCTTCCTGATCGTCTTCGGGCCGGCAGCGGAGGACGCGCTGGGACCGGCGCTGTACCTTGGGTTCTACCTTGCGGGTGGGGTAGCGGCAGCCTTCCTGCACGCTATGCTGGGAGCGGCCTCGGGGGCCAACCCGGCGGAGCCGATGATCGGGGCCTCCGGGGCCATTGCCGCGCTCATGGGCCTGGCGGTGCTGCGCTTCCACCGGTACCCGGTGAAAGTCTGGTACTTCTTCCTGCTCTGGGTCATGATCGTTCCCCGCATCTTCACGGGTGTCGTCCGCCTACCCTGCGCGTTGGCCGCGGGGGCCTGGGGAGCGATGGAATTGCTGCCCGCGGTGGGCGGGCTGGTTTGGCCGCAGACCGCGGACCCGGTGGCCCACTGGGCGCACATCGGAGGCTTTGGGCTGGGCATGCTGGTCTGCCTGGCCTTTGGCCTGGCCCACGAGGGGAGCGAGGAGTATACCCTGGAGGAGGCGGAGAAGGCGCCGCTGACCAACTTCCCCCAGATCGCGGCCCTGGTGGAGCGGCAGCCCAAAAACGCGGGGGCCTGGACGCTCTACGCGCGCTCCCGCTGGAAGTCGGGGCATGCGGAGGACAGCCGCGAGGCCTTCCTGCGCGCCATCCCGCTCTACCTGGAGCAGGGCAAGCCCGCGGAGGCGGTGGCCGCCTACCGGGAATGCGTTAGCCACTTCCGGGCCACCAGCCTGCCGGCCGATTTGCTCAACCCCCTGGCGCCGGCCGCCGAGCAACTGGGGGCGTGGGACGTGGCCTACCAGGCCTACGCCTTGCTGGCCCGGCTGGTACCCGAGGGCGAGCCCAATGCCCTGGCCCTGCTCAGGGCCGGCCGGATTGCCCTGGAACGCCGGCAAGACCCCCACGCGGCCGTGCAGTGGCTATCGGCGCTCTTGCGGCGGCACCCCGGATCGGACCTGGCCCAGGTGGCTGCCGCTTTGCTGAAACGGGCCGAGCAGGAGGCCGCCCTGGCCCCTCCCCCCGCCCCACCCCCGGGGCAGGTACCGCGGGTGATGGTGCCCCCACCGCCCCCACCACCGCCGCCACCCGGATAGGAGTGATCTATGTACTGCAAGCATTGCGGCATGGAAAGCGACAACGACCGGGTCTGCTCGTGGTGCAAGCGGCCGATAGCCGCCCCGCAGTCGGCGGCGCCCCCGGCCCCGGCACAGCCGACCGCGGGCCCTCCCCCACCCCCTCCGCCACCTCCCCTGGCCACAGCCCCTCCCCCCCCGCCACCACCCTCCCCCGGCGGCATGGCGCGCCTGGGTGACGATGAGCCGGTCGCCGATCTGCTCTCCGCCGAGGCCCCCGCCCCCGCGCCCACCCCCTGGCAGGCTCCTGCCCCTCCCCCCTCCCGGACGCCAATGCCACCGCCCCAAGACGACTTGCCGGCCGTGCCGGAGTTGGACTTGGCTGCTGTCCCCGCGTCCGGGCGTGGCGCCCCAGGGGTGGAGGTATCCGGCCCCGCGGCACGGCGCCTGCCGCTGGTGGCCATCTTCGCCATTCCTGTCCTGCTGGCGCTGGCGGTGGCGGCGCTGTTCATGGGGAAGGGCTCGTACACTCCGATGAAGCCGGTGAGCGACTACAAGAGTTACACCGACCCTCACCAGTTCTTGACGGTAGAGGTGCCCGCCCGCTGGCGAGCGCAGGCCAGCGGGAGCAGCAACCGTAACGTGCTTTGGGTCTTTGCCGAGTCCAGCCTGATCGAGGCGGCCCTGCGCCGGGACGACTACTTCTACGTACAGACCGACAGCCTGCGCGCCAAGGCGAGCATGATGGGAGTGGACGTGGTGCAGTTGGCCCACCGCCTCCGGGTCACGCGCATGCGCGAGCGCTACCCCGGCCTGAAACCGGGCGCCGAAGGCGAAGCCCAGGTGGACGGGCATACGGCCTACTACACGGAGTTCAGCGCGAATAAGCGCTCTCTGCTGAAGAAGATTCCGCTGCGCGGCATGGCCTTCACCTGGATGGAAGGGGACGTGGGCCTGACGGCCGACTTCACCTGCCCGGCGCGGGACTTTGCCACCTTCAAGCCCATCGTCGAGCACATGATGTCGACCCTGGATATCAACCTGTAGTGCGGGGAGGGGCGAGCAGGATGGCGTCCAGCCCGAAGTAGTAGCCCTGCGAGCGGGGGTCGCGGCCGATGCAGTCAAGACGCAGCCGGTGCTCCCCCGCGCTCAGGTGCACCATGCCCAGGCTGTGGTCGCGCACGATCACGTCGGGGTTGTAGAGGCGCAGGGTGCGCCCCAGGTGCTCCCCGTCCAGGGCGGCCTCAAAGTCGCCATAGTCCCACGAGCGGGTGACCAGGAGTACCAGTTGATACTCTCCCGCCTCCTTGACCGTGAAAGGGATCTCGATCCGGGCCGGCTCTTTCGGGGTGAAGAACAACTGCGCCCCGCCGGACCACCCACCCCCCTGCTGCACCTGATGCGGCGTCTCGCCCACCGGGGTCAGGGTCTCGGCCTCGATCAGCGCGCTCTCGTCGTAGTAGAGCCGCTCCTTGCCCGGCGGGACGGCGGCAAAGCGGCGGTGGGGCTCGACCTGGTACCAGAAGGCCACGCTGGAGAAGTCGTCCGCCCGCTCCGCGAATCCGTTCCACGAGCCATCGGCCTGCTTGCGGGCGCCCTTATGCTCGATCGTCACGCGCAAGGATTGCCTGAAGGGCACCGGGTCGGGAATGTGCCAGCGGTAGGCGGTCACCAGGTCGCCCGCCTGGTAGCCCTCCATCACCGGCACTCCGTAGTAGGGCCCTTCCAGGGGCCGCAGCCCCCACGCGTCGCAGAAGTAATCCTCCGACCCCGTCCCCCGCAGCGAGGGCTCGGCCTCGCCGTCCACGAAGAAGCGGTCGTCCCCCTCGCCAAACCAGCCCTCCTCCGCCAGCCGGACCGAGAGCACCGTGCCCACGTAGTGCCCCCGCCCCACCGCGTCGAGCAGCAGGTAGTCACGGCCGGAGCGGGCGGGGAACTCCTGCCGGTACTGGGCGTGGAAGTAGGCCGCACCCTTGGCCACCGGCCCGCGCTGCCAATCCACGTACCAGTACAGCGCGCCCACGGGGCGGGTGCCATCGTTGGTGACCTCGATGCGGGCGGACTTGCGGAAGGGCATGGGCCAGTAGCAGTTGCGGGCCCGCCCTTCGGAGGTGACCCGCACCGGTAGCGAGTTGACGTAGCGGTCGAGGCCGTGCCCGACCGCGAAGAAGTCGCCGATGGGGGCCTCCACACTGGGCTCGGTCTCGCCATCCCAATACATGCGCAGGGTAAGAAGGCGGGGGTAGGCGCGGTCCTCGGCGGCGATGGTGAACCAGATGTGGGTGATGGTGCCCGGGCCCTTCAGGTCGGCCACGGTGACGGTCTGCCCCGGGGGGATGGGGCGGGCGTCGCCATTGCCGTTGCGCCAGTCGGGGTCGCTGCTGGACGAACGCTGGGCACTGAAGGCCTTGAGGGTGGGCAGGTCGGCCAGCACCCCCGGCGCGGCCAGGGCGGGCAGCAGCAGCACGGCAATGAGGGCGGCAACCAGGGCCAGGCGCATGGCGTCACCTCGCAAGCGGTCTTTGGGAGCGGCCTCCACTTCCCCCGGCGGCAGGGCAAGTCCTGCCGGGAGGTAAAGAAGGTCCCCATGATCGACATCCACACCCACCTGGGGCGGGGGGTGACGCAAGAGCCGCCGGTCACCACGGACGTGCTGCTGGCGCGCATGGACGAACTCGGCATCGCCCAGGCGGTGGTACTGCCGCGGGGGGTGAGCCCGGAGTGTTCGTTCTTCCACTTCACCACGGAAATGGTGCTGGAGGCCTGCCGCCGCCATCCCGACCGGCTGATCCCCTTCTACAAGGCGGACCCGCGCAACGGCCGTAACTCCCCCGACACCGACTTCTCCTGGGTGCTGGCCGAGTACCGGGAGGCGGGCTGCCGGGGGGTGGGCGAGGTCACCGCCAACATTCCGATTGACGACCCCCGCTATCTCAATCTCTTCCGCCAGTGCGGGGAGGCGGGGCTGCCGGTGATCATCCATCTGGCGGCGCGGGTGAGTTGCGGCCTCTACGGACCAGCCGACGACCTGGGGCTGCCACGGCTGGAGCGGGTGCTCGGGGAGTGCCCGCAAACGATTATCGTGGGCCACGCCATGGCCTTCTGGGCGGAGATCGCGGCCAGCGCCAACGAGGCCACCCGCGGCGGCTACCCCACGGAGCCGGTGGGAGGGCCGGGGCGGCTATGGGAATTGCTTGACCGCTACCCCAATCTCTATGGCGACCTCTCGGCCGGCAGCGGGTTCAATGCCATCAGTCGGGATCCGGAGTTTGGGTACCAGTTCCTCGAGCGCTACCAGGACCGGCTGCTTTTCGGCACCGATATCTGCCACGTGACCCAGGAGGTGCCCATCGTGCCCTGGCTGCGACAGGCGCGGGCGGCGGGGAAGATCAGCGAGGCAGCCTGGGCCAAGATCACGCGGGGGAATGCCCAGAGGGTGCTGGGTCTAGGGTCCGGGGGATAGGGTCCAGGGGGACAGGCTCCTGCCAGTGCCTGCATCGCGAGAGCCATCGCCGGTACCGAGCAGGTGCCTGTCCCGGTCGGTCTGGGGTTCCTGGATACTGTGGGTACTGGATGCTGGAGAGAAGCATCCCAGCGGCGGGGAGGCTTGGCCTCAAAGGAGGGAGAGGGGAGCGGGATTCCTCCGCTGCGGCGCGGCCTCGCAGGCTCGGCCGGCCTGCGGTCGGAATGACACGAGGGGGGAGAGGGTGAAGGCGCCCGGCAGGTAACTCTCTCGGCCGCGGCGCAACCTCTCTGCGGGCCGCCCGGGAGGGGCCTTGCCATGCAGGTCAGCCGCCAGGTGCTCATCCCCGCCGACCCGGGGACCGCGGTGATGCAGGTGAATACCTGCTACACCGGGGCGACGGGGCTGCGGCTGCTGCAGCAGTACACGGAACTGGTGCACTCCGACACCTTCGGCCGGGTCTTTGCCCGCACCAGCGAGGACAACGGGCGCACCTGGTCGGCGCCCGAGCCGGTCTTCACCCCCGAACAGACCCCGGAAGGGGTGATCCGCTGGGGTGAGGGCGCGCTCTTCCTGGACGAGAGCCGGGGGGTGATCCTGCACTTCTTCAACTACGACCTCTACCCGGCCGGCAACTACTCGGGGGCGGTGCGCCTGCGCACGCGCCTGATGATCCGCCGCTCCACCGATGGCGGCAAGACCTTCTCCCCGCCCACGCAACTCATCCAGCAAGGCTATGACGCCGAGCACTGGGCGGAGGGGGTGATCTATGGACAGAACTCCATCGCCACCTCGTTTTGCGCGCCCATCCGCACCCGCGCCGGGCATATCCTCTTGCCGGTGCAGCGCTGCCCGCTGGGGTCGGATTTCGAGCACCCCTTCACCATCCCCTGGCAGGCCGCATGCTTTCGCGGCACCTGGTATGGCAGCCGCCTGGAATGGGAGGTAAGCCAGTTCCTACGCATCAGCCCGGCGCTGTCGGGGCGCGGCCTGGGCGAGCCCACGGTTGCCGAGTTAGCGGACGGCTCGCTGCTCATGGTCTGCCGGGGCAGCAATCACAATACCCGGGGCGCGCTCGGGCGCAAGTGGCGCGCCCACTCCCGCGACGGTGGCCTCTCCTGGAGCGACCCGGAGCCCTTCCGCTATAACGACGGGGAACCTTTCTTTTCCCCGGCCGCGGGGAGCCGCCTGATCCGCAGCAGCCGCAATGGCCGGCTGTACTGGGTGGGGAACATCACCCCCGAAAACCCGCAGGGGAACATGCCGCGCTACCCGCTGGTGATCGCCGAGGTGGATGAGGGGCGGCTGGCCCTGCGCCGGGAGACGGTGGCGGTGGTGGCCGACCGGGCACCCGGTCAGCCGGAGAGCATCCAGTTCTCCAACTTCCGCATGTACGAGGACCGGGAGACAGGGGAGTTCGTGCTGATCATGGCGCACATCGGGGAGCGGGGGGGCAGCGACCTGGCCTCGCCGGCGTACGAGTATCGGATAAGCCCTGGGGCGTAGAGTGGTCATTCCGAGCGACCGCGAGGAGTCTCGGCAGCCCCTCACCCCAGCCCTCCCTCGGCTACGCTCGGGACAGGTCTCCCGGGGGGAGAGGGGGTGGCAGGGCGCATCCTACTGCTCCTTCTCTCGCCGCTTCCGCTCCTGCAGCACGTCGTCCAGGGCCAGCATGAGCCCCGCGTGTCCGCTGGGATTTGCCTCCATCTGGGGGTGGAAGGTCGCCAGGATCTGATGTGCTCGCTCAAAGCGGGTGATGTCGCCACTTAGCCGGGACAGCGCCGTCAGATTGCTCACGGCCACCGCGTTGGGGGCCGGGGTGGGGCCGTCCTCGTGCTCCTTGCGGCGCAGGATGCGGTCGGGCGCTTCGGCCTCCTCCCAGTAGGCGCCGCCCCCCACATCCCAGAGTGGCTCGGCCTGGTTCATGATGCGCACGGCCTGCTCGGCCCAGCCTCCATCGGGGTCAGCCCGGTGCAACTCGAGCAGCCCCCGGCCCAGGTACGCGAAATCCTCCAGCAGCCCGGGCACCGCACTCCTACTCGCACGGTAGGCATGCCGCAACTCGCCGCCTGGCATGGCCTCCGTGAGCAGCAGCCGGGCGGTCCGCCGCGCGGCCTCCAGGTAAGGGTGTACGTCCAGGTAACGGTAGCCCAGGGCCAGCGCCTCTATGGCCAGGCCGTTCCAGGAGGTGACCACCAGATCGTCGCGGGCAGGCACCATGCGCCCATTGCGAACGGCAAGCAGCCGCTCCCGCGCCCGTGCCAACAGAGCCTGGGCGCGCGCAGGGACGATTCGCAGTTCCGCCGCCACTTCGGGCACCGTGGTTTCCCGGTGCAGCACGGTGCGCCCCTCGAAATTGCCGCCTTCGCTCACTCCGTAGCGCAGCATCACCGCCCGCGCCTCGTCGGGCGAAAGCGCGGCAGCCACCTCCTCCGGGGTCCAGGTGTAGTAGTAGCCCTCCCCCTGCGGGGTGTCGGCATCCAGCGCCGCCGCGAACCCGCCCTCCGGGGTGGTCAGGTCGCGCAGCAGGAAGTCGAGCGTCTCCCGGGCAGTCTCCCCGTACTCGTGCCGGCCGAAGGCAGAATGTGCCTCCAGGTAGGCGCTGGCAAGCAGGGCATTGTCATACAGCATCTTCTCGAAATGCGGCACCAGCCACGCCCGGTCCACGGCATAGCGATGGAAGCCCCCGCCCACCTGGTCGTGGATGCCGCCGGCCGCCATCTCCTGCAAAGTACGCTCGGCCATGTGGGCGGCGAACTCATCGCCGGTGCGCTGGTGGTAGCGGATAAGAAAGCGAATGGCCTCTGCTGCCGGGAACTTGGGGGCCCGACCGAAGCCGCCGTGCTCACGATCAAAACGGTTGGTATAAGAGCGGTAGGCGCGGCCCAGCATGCCCTCCGTGGGGATACCCTCCCGTGCCGGCAGGCGATACTCGGCCTGCAAGCGCGCCACGACCTCGTCGGCGAACTCCTCCAGTTCCTCCCGCCGGGTCCGCCATGCCTCCGCCACCTGGTTGAGCACGGTGCGAAAGCCGGGAAGGTTCTCGGCGTCCTGTGGCGGGAAGTAGGTGCCGGCATAGAAGGGCTTCAGGTCGGGGGTGAGAAACACGGCGAGCGGCCACCCGCCGTGCCCCGCGATATGCAGCGCCGCCTGCAGGTAGATGGCATCCAGGTCAGGGCGCTCCTCCCGGTCCACCTTGACGGAGACGAAATGCTCGTTCAGCAGGCGGGCGGTGTCGAGGTTCTGGAACGACTCCTGCGCCATCACGTGGCACCAGTGGCAGGAGGCATAGCCGATGGAGAGGAAGATCGGCCTCTGTTCCGCCCGGGCGCGGGCGAAGGCCTCCTCCCCCCAGGGATACCAGTCCACCGGGTCCTCGGCGTGCTGCAACAGGTACGGGCTAATGGCATCCGCCAGGCGGCTGGCAGTGGCGCGCTCGGGCATCGGTTCCTCCATGGGCAGTCTGCTCTCACATTGTAAGGCAAAGCGCCCGACTGCGGCGCGCGAAGCGGCACCAGGCGTGATTGGAACCCGCGGCCCGGCGGGGCGGGTCTTACAGGGTGTTTGGCAAGCATTCTGCCGGCATGAGGCATAGGAGGCAGGTAATGAAGGCAATCGTCCGCCCCCGGGTCCCGGCCCTGTTGGCTGCTCTGGGACTGCTGGTGGTGGTCGCCGCCCTGGGGCAGGGGGGCACCGTCACCGCCGCCATCAATCCCGTGGAAATGCAGATCCTGGGCCAGGATACCTGGCTGGCCGACAGCCGCGTGGGAGTGCGCGTGGTGCTGCGCCACCACGAGACCGGGGAGCCCCTCCCCGGGAGGATTATCCTCTCCGCCGCCCCCAGGGATGACCCCGAGGCCGCGGTCACCCTCTACCAGGGCCGCACCGATGCGGGTGGCAGCACCCAGGCCGAGTTCGCGACAGACCGACTGCGGCCCGGTGAGTACATCCTCACCGCCCGCGCCCATACCCCCGAGGGGTGGGACCGCGTGGAACAGCCGGTGCGGGTACAGCGCATGATCCGCATCCTGCTCACCACCGATAAGCCGCTCTACCAACCCGGCCAGACCATCCACATGCGGGCGCTGGCGTTGCTGGTGCCCTCGCTCAAGCCGGCCTCCCCGGCCACCCTGGGTGAGGCCGGAGCCATCCTCACCCTGGAGGTGGAGGACGCCAAGGGCAACAAGGTTTTCAAGTACAAGGGGGCTTGCTCCAAGTTTGGGGTAGCGCACGCAGACTTCACGCTGGCGCACGAACTTAACATGGGCCGCTTTACCATCCGCGCCCTGATCGGTGGCGCCCGTGAGGAGAAGACGGTCACGGTCGAGCGCTATGTGCTGCCCAAGTTCAAGGTGAAACTCGCCACCGACCGCAAGTACTACCGGCCGGGCGAGCGGGTGACGGGCCGGGTGCAGGCCGACTACTTCTTCGGCAAGCCGGTGGACGGGGGCAAGGTGGAGATCACCGGCGAAGCCTTCGAAACCGGCTGGCGCACGGTGGCCGAGATCACCGGCAAGACCGATGCCCAGGGTTCCTATCGATATGAACTGGAGTTACCCGACTACCTGGTGGGACAGCCCTCCGAGGGCGGGGGGACGGCGATCAAGTTGACGGCCGCGGTCACCGACCGGGCGGACCACACGCAGCAGATCAGCCAATCGGTGCCGGTTTCTCAGAACAGCCTTTCCGTGCGCCTGGTGCCGGAGGGCGGCGCGCTCAAGCCTGACGTGCCCAACACCATCTACGTGCTCACCTCCACTCCCGACGGCCAGGCCGCCCCGGCGCAGGTGACCCTACGACCGCAAGTGACCGGCAGCATCGCCGCCGACAGACCGACCTTCGACACCGACGAGAACGGGCTGGCGGCTTACCACCTTGGCCTCAGGGGTGCTCGGGAATCCCTCGATATCGCCGTGGAGGCACACGGCAAGGCGGGGGACTTCTCGGGCACGGTCACCCTGCCCTGTGCTCGCTACGGCCAATATGACCAGCCGGTGGCGCTGGCCCTCGACCGAGGCGTGGCCAAGGTGGGGGATGAGGTGACGGCCACTGCCTACACCGTCGGCAAGGCCGGCTTCGTCTTCCTGGACGTGGTGAAGGATGGGCAGACCATGCTCACCCGCACCATGCCGGTGAAAGACGGCCGCGCCCGCACCAGCCTCACGCTGGGACCGGCGCTGGCGGGCATGGTCACCTTCACCGCCTACCGCCTGAGCCCCAGCGAGAACATCATCCGCGACAGCCGCCGGCTGTGGGTGGAGGCCGCCGATGATCTGAGGATCGAGGTCAAGCCGGGCAAGCAGTCATATCGCCCGGGCGAGGAAGCCTCGGTCGCCTTCCGGGTGACCGACCGTGGGAAGCACCCCGTGCTGGCGGCCCTGGGGATCGCGGTAGTGGATGAGAGCGTTTTTGCGCTGGCGGAAAGCCAACCTGGGCTGGAGCAACTCTACTTCCGCCTGGAGCGCGAGTTGATGGCCCCCCGCTACGAGGTGCACGGGCTCGAGTTGCCGAGCGTCTTGCGGGAGCCGCCGATGCCCAGGCCGGTGGTGGTGCAGGAGCGCGACCTGGCGGCCCGCGTGCTCTTCGCCTCGGCGCCGGAGCCGGGCAACTTCTCGCTCGCCGTGAACTCCTTCACCCGGCGCATGGAGCGCCTGCGCAAGCAGATGGAGGAGCGCCTGGAGGCCGACAGCCAGCGCATCAGCACGGCCTTGCGCGCCTATTACCAGAGGCACGGGGAGTACCTGCAGGGCAACGACCTGCAGGAACTGGTGCGGGAGGGCCTGCTGCCGGCCCGCGCCCTGAAAGACCAGTTCGGCTCCCCCTACCGCGCCGAGTGCTACGGCGAAATGTGCGTACTGCACTCAGCCGGGCCCGACCGCAAGTTCGATACCCCGGACGACGTGGATGGCCGCCAGATAATGGTGAAGCGCCGGATGGTGAAGGGAGCCAGGTTCGAGGCGGCGATGGTGGAGGATATGGCGGTTGGCGGCCGGCTGGCCGAGGCCCGGCCCATGGCTGCAGCCGGGCCGCCCGGACCGGCCGGCCCCGTGGGGAGCCCGGGCAAGCCGGCGGAGCCTGCGGTGCGGGTACGGGAGTACTTCCCCGAGACCATGTTCTGGCAGCCGGCACTGATCACCGATGACCAGGGCCGGGCGACGCTCAAGGTGCCCATGGCCGACTCCATCACCACCTGGCGGCTGACCGCGCTGGGGTCCTCCCTGGCGGGGCGGCTGGGGTCAGTGGATGCCCCGCTACGCTGCTTCCAGGACTTCTTCGTGGACCTGGACCTGCCGGTGGCGCTCACCCAGGGCGACCAGGTGAGCGTGCCGGTAGCCGTGTACAACTACCTGCCCGCGGCGCAGACGGTCACCCTCACCCTGGAGCAGGGCGACTGGTTTGACCTGCAGGGCGAGCCCGTGCAGCGGGTGCGCATGGAGAAGAACGGCGTGGACGTGGTGCACTACACCCTGACCGCCAAGGGCATCGGCCTGCACAAACTCACCGTGCGGGCGCAGGGCTCGGCCATGTCCGACGCCATCCGCCGGGAGATCGAGGTGCTGCCCGACGGCAAGGAAATCCGCACCGTGCAGAACGGCCGCCTGGAGGCCGGCAAGCCCATCAAGACCCGGGTGGAACTGCCTGCCGCCGGCATTGACGGCGCCGGCACCATCTTCGTGAAACTCTACCCTGGCACGTTCAGCCAGGTGGTAGAGGGGCTCGATAAGATCCTGCGCATGCCCAACGGCTGTTTCGAGCAGACTTCCTCGGTGACCTATCCCAACGTGCTGGTGCTCGACTACCTGAACCGCACCAGGCAGGCCAAGCCCGAACTGGCGATGAAGGCGGGGCAGTACATCAACGTGGGCTACCAGCGGCTGGTCTCCTACGAGGTGCAGGGCGGCGGCTTCTCCTGGTTCGGCGACGCCCCCGCACACCAGGTGCTCACGGCCTACGGGCTGCTGGAGTTCAAGGACATGAGCCGGGTGCACGAGGTGGACCCGGCGGTGATTGCCCGCACCCAGCAGTGGCTGGCCGGCCGCCAGCAGGGCGACGGCACCTGGAAGCGGGATGAGGGCGGCATCGCCGAGGGCATCATCAACCGCCAGACCGACACCCTGCGCGTGACCGGTTACATCACCTGGGCGCTGGCCGAGACCGGCTACCAGGGCGCGCAACTGGGCAAGGCGCTGGACTGGCTGCGGGCGCACTATGCCGAGGCCAAGGACCCCTACGCCCTGGCGGTGATCCTGAATGCCTTCACCGCCGCCGGGGAGAGGGGGGCGGCCGCGGCCAAGGTGGCGGAGATGCTGGCTGCCCAGGCCGTGGTCGAGGGCGACACCGCCTATTGGAAGAGCGGCGACGCCACCTTCACCGGGGCCGGCGGGCAGTCGGCCGACCTGGAGACCACCGCCCTGGCGGCCTATGCGCTGCTTCAAAGCGGCCAGCAGGGCGGCGTCACCAACAAGGCGCTGCTCTACCTCACCAAGCAGAAGGACTCCTACGGCACCTGGTCCACCACCCAGGCCACGGTATGGGCGATGAAGGCCCTGCTGCTGGCCATGGAGCGGGGGACCGAGGACACCGAGGCGACGATCACAGTGCTGGCCAACGGGAAGCGCGCCGGGGAGTTCCGCATCACCCCGGAGGACGCCGACGTGATGCGCCAACTTGACCTGGGTGACTTGGTGCATGAGGGGGACAACGACATCATCCTGGAGGCCAAGGGCAAGGGGAGCGTGCTCTACCAGGTGGTGAGCAAGTTCTACCTGCCCTGGGACATGATCCGCCCCGGTCCCCAGGACATCCTGAAGATTGACGTCTCCTACGACCGCACCGACCTGCAGGCCAATGACCTGCTGGGCTGCCGGGTCGAGGTGAAGAACCTGACCGACCGCCTGGCCAAGATGGTAGTGGTGGATCTGGGCCTGCCCCCCGGCTTCGACCTGGTCCCCGACGGGCTGGAGGCGGCACTGAAGGCCAAGACCATCACCAAGTACACCCCGGCCGCCCGCCAGATCATCGTGTACACCGAGGGTATCGCGCCCCGGGCCACGCTGACGCTCAACTACCAGTTGCGGGCGAAGTATCCGCTCAAGGCCCGCACCGGGCTGGCCAAGGCTTACCCCTACTACAACCCGGAGCAGGAGGCCCTGGCCGCGCCGAAGCAGGTGGTGGTCAGATAGGGTCTCGGGGCTCGGGTTTCGGGGGTTCGGGTTTGGGGGTGGCACTGTAGGGCGGGGTGCCACCCCCCGCCGCGTGTCCTTCCCCGTAGGGCGGGGGCTTGCCCCCTGCCCGTGACGAACAGGGGCAAAAATAGGGACAGTCACCTATTTCTTGACACTGGGAAATAGGTGACTGTCCCTATCCTGGCCGCCCCACCGATTGTGCGAAGAGCACGCGCTGACTCTCCGTCAGCCCGAAGGCGCGGTGCGCGCCCTCCCGGTCGCAGTTGTGGAACCATGCCGCCAGCCCCTGGGAGGCGGCAAAGAGAGCGACGTTCTGGGCGATCAAGCCGGTGTCCACGTAGTAGTACGACTTCTGCACCTCGGGATCGCCGATGTGCGGGTCGGGCTGGCCCGGCCCCTGCCAGAAGCGGGTGAGATCGACCACGTAGAAGAGGTGCACCGGCGCCGTCGGGGAGCCGTTGCGCACCGCCAGGGCTCGTAAATCACCCTCCACCACGGGCGCCAGCCGGTGCGCCTCCGGCTGGTAGCGAAAGACCCCCTGCGGCGCAGCGACGTACAGGTCGATCCCCTGGGAGTTGCTGGCCGAGCCGGCGGTGCGGCCCACCCGGTCGAAAGAGCCCCGCTCCCGGTTGATGCCCGCCGCGGCCCACAGCAGGTTGGAGAGCGTCTGCAGCGGCAGCGGCTCGGGGCTGATCTCCCGCACCGTCCTCCGTGCCCACAGTGCGGCCAGCGCCGACCTGCCGCCTGCCCGCTCGGGTTCGGGAAGCGCAATGGGCTCGAGGTTCATGACGGTACCCCCTCCTCGGCTTGCGCTACCCCAGGTGCGGCTTGCACAGGATCTCGTGGATGCGCACTTCCTTGAGGCGGTTGCTCGTCGCGGCGGTGGCCAGGATAGCCGTGTCGGCACCCTTGCCGCTGCCGGCGGCCACTATCACCTGCTCGCCGATATCCACCTGCCCCCCGTTGGCGGCCATGAGCAGGATCTCCAGGCACACCTTCATGCCCTGGCCGAAGGTGCGCAGGATGTTGGCCAGCGCGGTGCCGGCGCTATTGCCGTATAGTTCCTCGGTGTGGAAGAGCATGGTGCTCCAGTAGACGCGGTGCCCGGCCCGCTCCAGGTCGGGTATCAGTGAGCGGTCGAACTGGCGCTCCTCCCGCCATCGCCACTGGTGGGGGACGATCACGAGTCTGACCTCCGTATCGGCAAAGGCGGCCGCCGCGGCGCGGGCGGTAGCGCCGGTGGTGGAGGCGATCACCACGTGCTTGACGCCGGTCTCCCGGGCCCGTCGTTTGATGATCTCGAGCACGGCCGCGGTATTGGCCGGCCCGGTCTCCTCAAAGTAGGTGATGCTGGCGTCCATCCTCCCACCTCCCGCTTGCAGATTGGCTGCTCCAAGATTCGGCCTGGCCTACGGCCGCTCCCCCTCTACTTTGTCGCAGGGAAGGCCTCCCGGCGTGGGGAAAAGCGCTGGGCGGCGATATCTACCCGGGGGTGCAGCGGTGCGAAGACGATCGGTAGCGCTGGTGGCAATGGTGATGCTGCTGTGGGTGGCCCGGCTGGGCGGGGCGCAATCGCTGGCCCGCGGCACCGTCTTCCTGGATGCCAACCGCAACGGCATCCGCGACCGGACGGAGCCCGGCTTGGCCGGGGTCTGCGTCTCCAACGGCCGGGAGGTGGTACGGACGGACCGCGACGGTGGCTGGTCGCTGCCGGCGGGCGAGGACACGGCGGTGTTTGTGATCAAGCCCGCCGGATATGGGGTGGCGGTCAACGCCCAGCAGGTGCCCCAGTCTTACCTCCTCCATGCCGGCCGCCGGTCGGGGCCCGTGCTCTTCCCCCTGCACCGGCAGCGGGAGCCGGAGCGCTTTACCGTGATCTTCTTCGGCGACACCCAGTGCCGGGGGCTGCGGGAGGTTAACTACCTGAGCCACGACGTCGTGGAAGAGTGCCTGGGCACAGACGCCGCCTTCGGGGTCTCCCTGGGCGACATCGCGGCTGACGGGCCGGAACTCTTCCCCCAGATCGCCCAGAGCATCGCCCAGATCGGCATCCCCTGGTACAACGTCTTTGGCAATCACGACCACGACCGGGAGGGCCCGACCAACGCCCGCCGCGACGAGGGCTACCAGCGGCTGTTCGGGCCCAGCACCTATGCCTTTGAGTATGGGCGGGTGGCCTTCATCGCGCTCTGACATCTGCTTCGAGCCGGACGGGCGCTCGAGCACCCGTTTCCGTGACGATCAGCTGGCCTTCGTGAAAGCGTACCTGGCTACCGTCCCCTCGGACCGGCTGGTGGTGCTGATGATGCATGCGCCGATCGTGGTTGCGGGCAACCGTGAGAAGATGTTCCGCCTGCTCGCGGGCCGGCCCCACACCTTCTCCATCTCCAGCCACTTGCACGAGACGCTGCATGTGTTCATCAATAAGGATTTGGGCTGGCCGGGCAAGGAGCCCCACCACCACTTCATCAACCCGGCGGTATCGGGGTCCTGGTGGGTGGGCACCCCCGATGAGACGGGCATTCCCCATGCCACCATGAACGACGGCACCCCCAACGGCTATTCCCTGATCACCTTTGAGGGCAACCGTTACCGGATTCGCTTCAAAGCCGCCCGTCGCCCCGCCGACTACCAGATGAACCTCTACCTGCCCGACGAGGTAGAGCAGGCCCAGGTCGGCCAGACCGAAATCCTGGCAAACGTCTTTGGTGGCTCCGAGCGCTCGCAGGTGGAGATGCAGGTGGACGGCACCGGGCCCTGGCTGCCGCTTGAGCAGACCCTGACCAGCGACCCCGCCTGCCTGCGCATGTACGAACTTGGTCCCTACCTGGACCAGACCGTGCTGGGAAAGCCGCTGGAGGAGGTTTTCGGCTGGAAGATGGACTACCCGAGCAAGTGCCGCCACATGTGGAAGGGCGTGCTGCCCGCCGGCCTCGCGCCCGGCACGCACACAATCTGCGTGCGCACGGTGGACATGTTCGGGCAGACCTGGAACGGGCACCGGATTCTGCGGGTGCGGTAGGCCGACCGGCCGGGCACCCGGCATCCCCACGAGAGCGCCATCCGGGAGCCGCGGTAGAAGGGGAGCCCGGCCTGACGGCCGGGCTCCCGGTGTTGCTGCCTGATGAGGCTAGGTCAGGCTCAATACTGGCCGGACTGGCGTGGCTGGAACCAGTCGCTAACCATCTGCCAGAAAGTGCCTCGCCAGTATTTCACGTGGCCGTCCGCATAACCGACGGGGATGGCCGCGGTCATATCGCCCTTGGCCCCATCGGTCAGGCCGGGGATCTCGGGCAGGAAGTGCTGTTCGACGTACTCGTTGCTGTAGCCCTCGTGTACGCCGTACTGGTCGCAGGCGATCATCATGATCCGGCCTGCGTTATCGAAGTCCGCCAGCGGGGCGCCGCAGGGCGCGAACTCATAGCCCTTGATGGTGCCGGTGCCGCCCAGCAGCAGCCCGTTGGGGGTGGTGTCGTCGTCAGAGTCGTCGCCACCGAACAGGTAAAGCAGGATGGTCATGGGGCTGACCGCGGCCGAGCCGTCTGCCAGGCTCAGGTCCTGGTGACCGCCGCAGTACCAGAAGTAGGAGCCGTCATCCTGTACCTTGTTGGGGATCGGGGCGTTGGCAACCCGGGTTACCTTGTCCTGCAGGGTCGGGCAGAAGTAGAGGTCGTCGTTCTTGATGTAGTTGGTCAGCGCGTCGGCCAGCATGATGTTGCCCTTGCCGGTGCCGCTATTCCAGGCGCTGTCCTCCTCGAAGAGGGCGGTGCCGGGCAGGGGGTGGTTGCCCGCATCGTCGTCGTCGAAGTCAGCCCTGGGCAGGGTCTCGTCGTAGTCCTGGGCGTACACCAGAACCGCCAGGGATAACTGGCGCACGTTGGAGATGCAGGTGGTCCGGCGAGCCGCTTCACGCGCCTTGGCGAATGCAGGGAAGAGAATCGCGGCCAGAATCGCGATAATCGCGATCACGACCAGAAGTTCAATCAGGGTGAAACCAATGCTTCATGTAACAGGATATCCTCCGAGTCTCTGGGTAACCATTCGACCGTGCGCCTTTCTTGCCCATCACCTCCCGCGGCGCTCAGGCTACAAAGCAAAGGGGGCATCAAACAATGCCATGCTTGCCCGCATGATAAGCAAGCAAGCGGCCGCAACAGGTCAGCGCAACACTTTCGCAACAGGCAGGGAACCGACCTGGTGAGCCTTGGATAGAGGGCTGCCGGTGTCCGGGGCCGCTGCCGGCTTACCCAGCGGGGTGATACCCCGTAACCGCTGTGCGGTAAACCTGTCGGCCGGTTGCAGGGGATACCAGCCCGGCCCCGCTCGGTACCGGCGTGAACCTCGGCCAGCGCTAATGGGAGGCGGGGGACCCCGGAGGTGGATAGCCCCGGGAAGCATCGTCGAGCACCAGTACCCAGTCGGACCCGGGGTCCGGGGCTCGAAACCGCAGCCGGCCACCCACCGGGAAGTCGCCCTTCAGCGGGGTGGCCTTGCCCGTACGCGGGTCATACCACCAGGCCTTCAGCCGCTTTCCCGACAACCTTTCGGTGTTGACCACCACGGCCTGGCGCGCGCTCGGTACGTAGACCATGGCATATGAGCCGTCTGCGTCCCTTGACGCCTGCACGTGCGGCTCCTCCCGCTGCCCGGCGCTCAAGCCGGGCAGCCCGTTCTCCGAGGTTGCGCTCGTGCGCAGCCGCACCTCGTACGCTCCCCGCACCCACGAGAACGCCGGGCCTCATCGCTCAGTACCCCGCCGCGCAGCCGTCCAGGCGCACTTCGCTGGCGCCAACCATCACCCCCTCGGGTAGGAACTGGATGCCCTGGTAGCCCCCGAAAAAGCCGCCGGTACGCAGCACATGGCCCATGGCTGCCAGCGCGGGCCCCAGGTCCGGGCCCCAGCCCGATTCCAGGCTGACCTTGCCGATGCCCTCCGTAGTCTTGGAGTCGGCATCCGCCTCGCCGTCGTGGCGGAGGCGGCAAGCGTCTCCGGCCTGCTGGGGGTCCATGCCAAAGTCAATCATGTTGATCAGCACCTGGGCGTGCCCCTGGGGCTGCATCTCGCCACCCATCACCCCGAAGCAGAACCAGGGCTTGCCGTCCTTGAGCACGAAGGCAGGGATGATGGTGTGGAAGGGGCGCTTGTGTGGCTGTAGCGCCGAGGGGCGGGCGGGATCGAGGGAGAAAGCCGATCCCCGGTTCTGGAGCACGAAGCCCAGGCGGTCGGGCACTTCCATGGAGCCCCAGCCGCCAGCATTGGATTGGATCAGCGAGATCGCGTTGCCCCAGCGGTCAGCCGCGCACAGGTACACGGTGTCGTCCAGGTGTTCGGCCCAGGGGTCGCCAGGCTCCACCACCGGCGCCGCCTTGTGCTCGTCAATGCGGGCGCGTTGCTTGGCGGCGTAGGCGTCGGAGAGCAGCCCGCGGATGGGAATCTTGGCAAAGTCAGGGTCGGCGTAGTAGCGGGCACGGTCGGCCCAGGCCAATTTCTTCGCTTCGATGTAGAGATGGGCGAAGAGCGGGTTGTCCCGCCCGATGGACTTCAGGTCATAGCCCTTGAGGATGTTCAGAATCTCCAGGGCGGCCATGCCCTGCCCGTTGGGGGGCAGTTCATAGACGTCGTACCCCCGGTAGTTGATGGAGACCGGCTCCACCCAGGTCGAGGTGTGGTCGGCAAAGTCGCGCATGGAGAAGAGGCCGCCCACCCGCTTGGAGTAGTCCACGATGCGGCGGGCAATCTCGCCCTTGTAGAAAACCTGCCGCCCACCCTTGGCCACGATACGGTAACTCGCCGCGAGGTCGGGGTTGCGGAAAACCTGCCCCACCCCCACCGGCTTGCCGCCGGGGGTGTAGCAGGCGCAGGAGGGATGCTGGCCGAGTTCCTTGGCGGCGTCGGCGAAATCGGTGCCCACGATCTCGGGTAGGGGCACCCCTTCCTCAGCATACTGGATGGCCGGCTGCAACAACTCCGCCAGCGGCCTGGTGCCAAAGCGCTTGGTGAGTTCCACCCAGCCGTCCACGCAGCCCGGCACCGACCAGGAGAGCGGGCCGCGGCCCGGCATGGAGGCCATGCCCTTGGATTTGTAGAGGTCGATGGAGGTGGCATAGGGCGAGCGCCCACTGGCATTGAGACCGTAGAGGCGCTGGGTCTTGGCATCCCACACGATGGCGAACAGGTCGCCACCCATGCCGCAGTTCATGGGCTCAATCAAGCCCAACACCGCGTTAGCAGCGATCGCGGCATCAACGGCGTTACCTCCCCGGCGCAGCACCTCCAGCCCGGCCTGAGTGGCCAGCGGCTGGCTGGTGCATACCATGCCGTTGCGGGCCATCACCGCCGAACGGCTGGTATGGGGGTAGGCGGTTTCCCGATCATAGCCCCCCGATTGCGTCACGGCCATGGCACCACCTCCCAACAGCAGAACGAGCAACAGACAGCGCATGAGCACGGCATGTGCCCTCCTGTTCCTACTCTTCCCTTCCACCTCGCGGGGACCTTCCCGCAGGCATCCCCATTGCCCGCGGGCCGGGCGCTCACTACAATCAGAACATGCGCATGGATGAGTGGCGGAACTGGCTGGCGCAAGCAGAGTGGGACCTGAAGGCGGCCCGAGACAGCGCGGTAGCCGGCAACTTCGAGTGGGCCTGTTTCCAATGCCAGCAAGCCGCAGCGAAGGCACTCAAGGCCTACCTCTATCGCGCGGGAGGGGAGCCGTTGGGGCTGCATTCCGTGCGCAAGTTGCTGGCGGCATGGGAGGAGGCGGCGCCCGAGTTTGGCGCCCTGCGCCCGGCTGCTCTGCTTGACCGTTACTACATCCCGACCAGGTATCCGAATGGGCTCCCGGGCGATGTGCCGCATGAATACTTCACCGCCGAGGCGGCGCAGGAATGCCTGTCCCAAGCGTCATCCGTGATCGAGTTCGTCGTGAGATCGAGCGCGACCTGAACGAATGGATACCCCGCATTGTGGCGGCCATGCAGCCGGAGCGGGTCATCCTCTTCGGCAGTGCGGCTCGCGGTGAGGCGGGTGAGGGCAGCGACATCGACCTGGCGGTTATCGCCCCCTCGGAGGCCGATTTTTTCGCCCGCATCGGCCAGGTGATGGACCTGTACCAGGGCAACCGCGAGATCAACGTGCTGGTGTACACCCCCGAGGAGTGGCAGCGCCTTCTCGATAGCGGACGCCGCTTCATCCAGCGCATCGCCAACGAAGGGGTGGTGGTCTACCAACGCGGGCAGGGGTAGGCTGCTTCCCCTACCCAACTCCATTCTCGCCGACGCGTTCCACGTTGGCTCTCTGGGCATGCCCGCCTCGGGCCTGCCCTTCGGCTTCGCTTAGGGCAAGGCAGGCAAGGCGTGCCGGGGCAACCTTGTGCCCGCCCGCCGGGAAGTCATCGAGGCGCTGCCGGTTTGCCAGCCATATTCCACCCGGCAGGGAATCCCCCATGTCCCCCGGAAAACAAGTCTCCCGGATTCCAGGAGGGCCTACATGCGCTGTCTCCACCTCGCCGCGGTTGCGGCATTGCTGCTGGGCGTGAGCGCGCCCGGGAAGGGGGCGACCGTGACCGCACTACCACTCGCCAACATGCTGGTCATCGGCTGCTACCAGGCGCCCAAGGGGGAGACCTTGCAGGCGCTGCGCGAGGCTGGCTTCAACCTGGTGCGCCTGCCAGCCGACCCCAGGGCGCTGGACGAGGCCCAGGCCGCCGGACTACGGGCCTGCGTCTACGTCGGCGGGAACATGGACCTCTCTGACAAGGCGGACGAGCGCCAGGCCGGGCTCAAGGCCACCGTGGACGCAGTCAAGGGGCATCCCGCCCTGCTCTGCTACGACGGGCCCGACGAGCCGCTCTACCAGATCTGGGGGCCGGGGTTCTTTGACCTCGCCCTGCCCCTGGATTCGCCCGCGCGCCTGGAGACCGCAGCCAGGTGCCGGGAGCAGGCGGCCAGACTGGCCGCCGGATTGACCGGCGGGCACGACTACGTGCGCACGCTCGACCCTGCGCACCCCATCTGGATCAACCACGCCCCCCGTCACCCCGAGGCCATGCTCGCCCCGCTGGCGGGCGTCGCCGACATCCACTCTTTCGACTTCTACCCGGTGCCGGAGGGCGAGGGCCATTCCGACCTGCCCAACGAAAACCTGTCGGCGGTGGGCGGCTACGTGGACCGGCTCGCTCGGGCCATGGGGGGCAGGCCCGTGTGGGCGGTGCTACAGGGCTTCTCCTGGACCGAGATCGGCATCCGCGACGTGCGGCGCACGGTGGACTACCCCTCCTTCGCCCAGTCCCGCTTCCTGGCGTACGATGCCATTGCCCACGGCGCGACCGGGGTGCTCTACTGGGGCACCCACACCCTGCGCGCCGATAACCCGTGCTGGATCTCGCTCAAGGCGCTGGCGGCGGAACTGAACGCCCTGGCGCCCGTGCTGGTGGCTCCCGCGGCCGGCAGTCCCCAGGTCGAGGTGCTCTCGGGCTGGCACTCGGCCGCGCTGGGCGCCCGCGCCCTGCTCAAGCAGGTCAACGGCGAGACTTACCTGGTGCTGGTAAACGAGGAGCGCTATCCTCTGGATGTCCAGATCTCGGGCCTTCCCGCAGGCCAGAACCTCGATCTGCTCTACACCCCGCGCACCCAGGCGGTGGCGGCCGACGGCTCCTTCACGACGACCTTGGAGCCCTACGGCGTGCACGTCTATGCCCCCAACCGGCGACTGGAGGCAGTGCGGCCGGGAAGGGACTTTGGGGGGCCGATTGTCTGGTAGTCCCGCAGGGGCGCACAATAGGTGAGGATGCTGCCCTCTCCCTGGGAGCCGCTGCCTGAGGCCGGGACGCGCTAACCCTTCTCCAGCCTTTCGCACCCCATGTACGGCCGTAGCACCTCCGGGATGAGCACCGAGCCGTCGGCCTGCTGGTAGTTCTCGATCACCGCGATCACCACCCGGGGCAAGGCCAGGCCGCTGCCGTTCATAGTGTGCGCGAAGACGGGCTTGGCGCCGGGCGCGGGACGATAGCGCAGGTTCATGCGCCTGGCCTGGAACTCTCCGAAGAGGCTGCAGGAAGAGACCTCCAGCCACTCCCCCACCCCCGGCCCCCAGGCCTCCAGGTCGAACTTGATGGCCGCGCTGAAGGAAAGGTCGCCGGTGCACATCTGCACCACCCGGTAAGGCAGCCCCAGCCCGCGCAGCACATCCTCGGCGTCGTTGATCAGCCCGTGCAGTTCCTGCATCGAGGTCTCGGGGGTGGTCACCTTGACTAACTCCACCTTGTCGAACTGGTGCCCACGCTTGATGCCCCGGGTGTCCTTGCCCGCGGCCATCTTCTCCCGGCGGAAGCAGGCGGTGTAGGCGACGTAGCGCTTCGGCAGGTCGGCCGCCTCCAGAATCTCCTCCCGATGGAAGTTGGTCACCGGCACCTCGGCAGTGGGGATCAGCCAGAGGTCGTCCTCGGCATCGAAGTAGAGATTGTCGGCGAACTTGGGCAGGTTGCCTGTGCCCACCATGCACTCCCGCTTCACCAGGTAGGGCGGATAGGCCTCCAGGTAGCCGTGGTGGCTCGTGTGCAGGTCGAGCATGTAGGTGATGAGCGCCCGCTGCAGGCGCGCCCCTGCGCCCAGCAGCACGTAGAAGCGGGTGCCCGAGATCTTGACCCCGCGCTCGAAATCTATGATCCCCAGGTCCTGCATGATCTCCCAGTGCGGCCGAGGGGTGAAGTCGAACTCGGGGGGCGTGCCCTCGGTGCGCACCACCACGTTGGCGGACTCGTCGGGCCCCACTGGCACCGAGGGGTCGGGCATATTGGGCACCAGGAGCAGCAGGTAATTCAGGCTCTCTTCCACCTGCCGCACCTCTTCGTCCATCTCCTTGATGCGGTCGCCCAGGGCGCGCATCTCGGCGATCAGCGTGGGCCGGCGCTCGGCATCCGCCCTGGGGATCTCCTTGGAGGTGGCGTTGAGGGTGGCCTTTAGTTCCTCCACCTCCACCAGCAGGCTGCGGCGCTTGGCGTCGGCCTCCAGGATTTCGTCAATGGGGGCGGTAGTGTTGAGCGCCGCCACGGCGGCCTTCACCTCGGCCGGGTGCTCGCGAATGTACTTCAGGTCGATCATGGCTATTCCTCGTTAGCCGCCGCCCAGGACCCGTCGGCCTGGCGCGCCTCCTGCTGGTAGGCATACACGCTGTGGTTGTGGATGGATTCGATGCTCTCCACCTCCACCTGGTACCAGGTCAGGCGGGGGTCGTGGCGCAGGGCCGCCACCACGTCGCGCAGCATGTCCTCCACGAACTTGGGGTTCTCGTAGGCCCGTTCGGTGACCCACTTCTCATCCTGCCGCTTGAGCAGGGGGAAAATGGGCGCACTGCCCTGGCGCTCCACCTGGGCGATCAGGTCCTCGAGCCAAAGGATGCCCTTGTCCCCATAGCGCACGTCCACCCGGATCATCGCCCGCTGGTTGTGGGCGCCGTACTTGGAGATTTCGCGGCTGCAGGGGCAGAGGCAGGTCACCGGCACCTCCACGCCCAGGGTAAAGACATAGTCGCCCTCGCGCACCAGCCCGTGGAAACGGCAGTCGTAGTCCAGGGGGCTGGGAATGCGGCTGACGGGGGCGCGCTTTTCAACGAAGTACTTGAAGGCCAACTCCATCTCCGCCGTGCGCGCCTTGAGCCGGCGCCGCGCCTCCTCCAGGATACCCAGCAGGTCGCTGGAGGCAATGGGCTGCTGGCTCCAGTGGAAAAGCAGATCGAGCAACCGGCTCATGTGGGTCCCGCGGTGGAGATGCGGCAACTCCACGCTCAGGTTCACCCGCCCCAGGACGGGTGTGAAGCCACCCTCCTTGCGCCGCACCTGCACGGGCAGGTGCACGTCTTTCACGCCCACCCGCTGAATGGTAATGCCACGCTCGTCCCGGCGCGCGGCCACATCTTCCATCGCTTGCTCCCGGGAGGCCCCCCCTTGGCCTGGCGGTATGGTAGCACCGGCAGGGGCGGGAGTAAAGAAGGCGGTGCCTGTCCGACACCCCGCCATCCCTGTCCCCTTATCGCCACACCACGCCCCTGCCAGGCCTGCAACCGGCTTGGCACCCACTGGGAGGACTGGGCCATGGCACTGCAGGGGAAGGTATTCCTGATCACGGGCGCCACCCGGGGCATCGGTTTCACCCTGGCCGAGGAGGTGGTGCGGCTGCGGGGGACGGTCTGCATCTGCTGCCGCCACCAGGACCATGTGGATCAGGCGGTCGAGCACTTGCAGGCGATCGGCGCGGGGCCGGCCTGGGGCATGGCCTGCGACACCTCGCACCCGGAGCAGGTCGAGTGTTTGATCCGCCAGGCGATCTCGCATTTCGGGCGGCTGGACGTGGTAGTGAACAATGCTGCCATCGGCTTTAACGCCCCCTTTGCCGAAACCACCCCCGACATCTGGGACCAGATGATCGCCACCAATCTCAGCGGCTATTACTACACCGCCTGGTATGCCCTCGAGCATCTGCGCCACAGCCGAGGCACACTGGTGAACATCGGCAGTCTCTCGGGCAAGTCGGCGAGCATGGGCGAGTCGGCCTATGCCGCGAGCAAGTTCGCCATCACCGGCCTTTCGGAGGCGCTGCTGGAGGACCTGGCAAGGCAGGGCATCCGCCTGGTGCACGTGATGCCGGGCACGGTCAACACCACCTTCGGAGGCAACGCGATCCAGCCCCGCGAGGACCAGAGCCGGCTACAGCCTGAGCACGTGGCCCGGGCCGTGCTCTCCGCCCTGGCCGAGCCCCATCCCGCCCTGGAGACCCGCATCGAAATCCAACCCCTGGCCCGGGCCGGCCGATAGGAGGCTGTCATGCGCATGCATACCTGGCTGCTTTCCGCCCTGGTGATGGTGGCGTTCTTCACCATGCTCGCCGGCTGTGACAGCGACGACGAGGAGACGGCTGGCCCCGCCTTCCGCATCTCGCTCGTGGCCTCCCCCACCACCGTGGCCGCCGGCAGCAATCAGCCGGTAACCCTCACCGCGACCGTGTTGGACCAGGAGGGAAGGCGAGTGCGTTCATACCAGCAGCCCATCGCCTTCATCCTGGATAACCAGGCGCTGGGCAACCTGTCGGGCATCAGCCCCACCACCAACGGGGTGGCCACCGCCACCTTCACCCCGGGGAATACCGTTGGGACGGTGGTCGTGACCGCCTCCTCAGATGCGCTGGTGCCGGGCACCGTACAAGTTGACATCGGCCCGCCGCAGGTGCCCGTGCGCATCTTGCTCACTGCGGAGCCGGACAGCGTGCCCGCGAGCAGCGCAGTGCCAGTGGTGCTGACAGCCATGGTGGTGGATGACCAGGACCGGGTGGTGGGTGCCTACACGGTCCCTATCACCTTCTCCCTGAGCAACCCCGCGGCCGGCACCCTCAGCCAGGTGAGCAACACCGTGGCCGGGGTAGCGACCGCCCTCTTCCTGCCCGCGGCGATCCCCGGGGCCGTGACCATCACCGCCCGCTCGGGGCTGCTCACCCCCGGCACTGTACAGGTAACAATCACCTCGGCGCCGCCCAACCAGGCGGTGCGGCTGGTGGTGCTACCCGCCTCTACCGTGCTACCTGCCAACGGCTTCTCTCCGGTGACCATCACCGCCACCGCGGTGGACCCCTTCGGGGGGAGGGCGATCGGCTTCACGCAAACCATCACCTTCACCGTTAACGATCCCACGCTGGGGACGCTTAGCAACGCCACCCCCACCACTCAGGGGCAGGCGAGCGTGATCTTCACCGCTTCCACCGTGCCTGGGGTGGCGGTCATCACTGCCAGCGCCGACCAGGTGGCGCCCAGCCAGGCCATTGTTGACACCCGGGGCATCACTGGCGGTCCGCTCTTCCTGATGCAGGGGACGGCCTTCATCCCCCAGTTCGCCAACGTGTCGGCCGGCCAGCCGGTCACCTGGCTGAATGCCGACCCGGTGCTCATCCACCGCGTGGTGTCCGACACCGGGCTCTTTGATTCGGGACCGTTGGACCCCGGGCAGTCCTTCACCTACCCCATTGCGAGCACGACTGCCGGGGGCACGCGCCTGTTCTTCCACGACCCCGCCTTCGGCAGCCCCGGCAACGGGGTCACGGTGGGCGCGGGGATGGCGGGAGGGCTGACAGTGCTGACGCCGGTGCCCTGAGGGGATTCCAGATCCCAGTTCCAGGTTGCAGATGAGGGACAAGGCCCCTCACCCTGCCCTCTCCCACCGGGAGAGGGGATACGGAGGGACCAGCGAGAGGGACTGTTACCCGCGGGGCGAGGGCACGGGACAGATCCCAGACGGCGGACTCCAGTTCCCAGATGAGGGACAGGCCCCTCACCCTGCCCTCTCCCATCGGGAGAGGGGATACGGAGGGACCAGCGAGAGGGACAGTTACCTACGACTGCCGGGTACCGATGGGTCAGAGACTGGGACTGACAGGTAATTGTCCCGGGGTAGGCGCGAAAGTGGGTGCGGGGCGCTAAGGTGGAAGCGGCTATTGGGCCCACATGGTGGGCAAACCGCGCGGCGGGTCTTCCATCCACTCGGCCCGCTCTTTGGTCGAGCGTCACCCGCACCCAGGGTGAGTATAGAGAGCGCCCCTCCAAAAAACAAGCGCGGGAAATCAGACAAAGAGGCGAAGGTGCGTCCGTAGGCTAACCTCACCCTACCCCTTTGCGCCAACGGGGAGGGGCACGCCCTACTCAGAACCCGGCGCCTTGACCTGGAGCCACCAGAGGGGATTAGTCGCGACCCCCTGCACGTAGACTCCCCAATGCAGGTGGGGGCCAGTGGCCACCCCGGTGGCGCCCACCAGGCCCAGCGTATCCCCCGCCTGCACCTGCTGACCGGGCTGCACCAGGACCTGAGAGAGGTGGAGGTAGAGGGTGCACAGGCCGAGCCCGTGGTCCACGATCACCGTCTGTCCGTGCAAGCGAAAGTCAGACCGGGCCAGGGCCACCGTGCCCGCGGCCGCGGCAAGGACGGGCGTGCCCTTGGCCGCCGCCAGATCCACGCCCTTGTGCCGGTAGGGGTCGGCGCCGTTGACGTACCGTTTGAGCCCGTACTCGGTGCTCACCCGCCCTGCCACCGGTCGTCCCAGTGGCAGCACCCAGGATTGCACCGGGGTCATCCGCCGCAGCGCCTGCCCGATGGCCCGGTACTCGTCCTCTACTCCGGGGTAGGTATAGAGCGAGGCGGAAGACTTGGAAAGCCGCAGATATTGCACGGTGAAGTGGGTAGGCTTGACGATGACCGCCGCCTCGACCCAGAAGCGGCTGCCGTCGGCCATCTCGCCGGTAACGGCCACCTTGCCCGCACCCCGGGGCACGTCATAGTTGACCGGCAGCACGCAGCGGTACTGACCATCCACCTCCGCCTGAGGCCAGGCCCGGTTCTGCCAACGGAAGGCCACCTCACTCACCTCGACGGCCGGCTGAAAGGTGGCAAAGATCGCTCCTCCCTGCTTGACCTGCGACGGCCACAGGTGGAGCGTGCCGGCCTCGGCGGCGCGGGCGGGCGCCTGCTCTGCAAGCAGCACCGCCGCCAGGAGGGCGGCGGTGACTGCACAGCGCAGAAGCGAGTGACCGGGGGCCTTCATACGCCCGCCTCCCGGCCGAGTTGGAAGGCCTTGCGGTTGACCTCCAGGAAGCGCCCCGGAATCTTGGCGGCGAAGGCTACCTCCCAGGCCTCATCTGGCACGGGCAGCAGCGGTGCAAATGCACCCAGCAGGGCAATGCCGGCAGTGCGCACGTTCCCTGCCTTGGCCGCGAGACCGGGGGCATCCACCATCACCACCCGCTTTGCGCGCTTGCCCAGGCGCTCCTTGACGTCGGCCGGGTAGCCGGCACCGCCGACAACCGTGGTGGGCACGATCACCTGGGTGCTGACGAAAGCGGTGCCCCCCTCTCGCAGGTAGGGCAGATAGCGCAGGCTCTCCAACTGCTCGAAGGCAACCAGGAGGTCGGCACCGCCCGGGGAGATCAGCGGCGACCACACCTTGGGCCCGAAGCGTACGTCGGTGCGCACGCTCCCGCCCCGCTGGGCCATGCCGTGTACCTCGCTCTTCTTCACGTCCAGCCCGGCCGCCATCAGCGCCTCAGCCAGCACTTCGCTCGCCAGGATGATGCCCTGGCCGCCCACCCCACCCATCATTACGTTGGTGGTGTTACTCACGGCCGGCCTCCTTGATCGCATGGCGGCTGCACACGTAGGCGCACAGGCCGCAGCCCACGCACAACTCCTCCGAGACCACGGGCCGCAGTTCGCGCTTGCGGCCCTGCTCGGCCATCAGTCCGGGGCAGCCCAGTTGCAGGCAAAGTCCGCACTCTACGCACTGCTCCTCGGCGATGGTCACCGGTTTCCCCCGCTCCCGGGTGAGCAGCAGGCAGGGGCTGCGGGCGATCACCACCGAGGGCTCCTGGTGGGAGACGGCGGAGGCCATTGCCTTTTCAAACGCGGCGAAGTCACAGGGGTTTACCACCTGCACGTCCTTGACCCCGACCGCCCGGCAGAGGGCTTCCAGGTCCAGGCGAACGGTCGGCTCGCCGCGCACGGTCTTCCCGGTGGCGGGGTGCTCCTGGCGCCCGGTCATGGCGGTGGTGCCGTTGTCCAGGATGACCACGGTGGCCGTCCCCCGGTTGTAGACCATGTCCACCAGGGGGGTGATGCCGGAGTGGACGAAGGTGGAGTCGCCCAGCACCCCGATCACCTTGGCCTCGGGGCCCAAAGCCTTGCTCATCCCATGCGCGCCGCCGATGGAGGCGCCCATGCACACGCACGAGTCAATGGCATTCAGCGGCGGCAGCACGCTCAGCGTATAGCAGCCGATGTCCCCCATGGCAATCAATTTGAGTTTCTTGAAGGCGGCGAAGGAGGCCCGGTGCGGGCAGCCGGGGCAGAGCACCGGCGGGCGGCCGGGCAGGTCGGCCTCCGGGGCCGCGGAGGGGGCCGGCGTGCCGGAGAGACCGGCGGCCACCAGGCCCGGGTTGAGTTCGTCCACGATGGGGAAAAGCGACTTGCCCTCTACCTTGAAGCCGAGCGCGGCCACCTGTTCCTCCAGGTAGGGATCCAACTCCTCCACCACCACCACCCGGTTCACCTGGCTGGCGAAAGTGCGGATGAGTTCCGCCGGGACGGGCCAGGTGAAGCCCAACTTGAGCACGGAAGCATTGGGGGCCACTTCCTTCACGTACTGGTAGGAGACGCCCGAGGTGATGATGCCCAGGCCCTTGTCACCCCATTCGATGCGGTTGAGGGGGGTGGTCTCGCTGTAGCCACGCAGGGCCTGTGCCCGCTCCTCCACCACCACGTGGCGGCGCCGGGCATTGTTGGGGACCATCACGTACTTGGGCGGGTTGCGGGTGAAACCGGTCTGGCGGGCGGGCAGGGGCTCGCCCGGGGTGACGATGGACTTGCCGTGGTTGACCCGGGTGGTGGTGCGTACCAGCACCGGGGTATCGAAGTGCTCGGAAAGGTCGAAGGCCAGGCGCATGAAATCCAGACATTCCTGGCTGTCGGCCGGCTCGAGCATGGGGATCTTGGCCAACCGCGCATAGTGGCGGTTGTCCTGTTCGTTCTGGGATGAGTGCATGCCGGGGTCGTCGGCACTGACCACCACCAACCCACCTGCCGCGCCGGTGTAAGCGGCGGTCATGAGGGGATCGGCGGCAACATTGACGCCCACGTGCTTCATGGAGCACAGGGCGCGGGCGCCGCCCATCGCGGCGCCCAGGGCCACCTCCAGGGCGACTTTCTCATTGGGCGCCCATTCGGCGAAAACCTCGGGATAGGAGATGATGGCTTCCGTGATCTCGGTGCTCGGCGTGCCCGGGTAGGCAGTAGCCAGCCGCACCCCTGCCTCGTAGGCACCGCGCGCCAGCGCCTCATTGCCGGAGAGAAGACATTTCATGGTCACCTGCCTGCCGGAAGGGAGGGGCGGCTCCCTTCCTCGCATCGCTCAGAACAGCGTCTTGCCCGTCTCTTTGACACCGCTCCACCAGTCGGTGTACACCAGGCCAAAGGCGCTGTCCCCACCCAGGTTGGCGTACTTGACGCGGAAGTGCGGTGTTACATTGTACCCAATGGCAGCAGTGAAGCCGCTGGCCTTGGGCAGGCGGATGCCCTCGGGGTCATACTCCACCGCGATCTGGGCAAAGGGGCTGATCGGGATGATTGCCCCGCCCCAGATGCCCTGGAGCGACTCCACCCCGGCACCCAGGGTGAAGCGCACCGGCCGCTTGATCACCCCGCCCGGGATCTGCACGCCCTTGGCGGCGGCCACCCAGTAGCCGCGGGGGCGGTGTCCGGTGCTGGCAAGAGCCATCGCGTCGGTGTTGACGTTCCACACGCCGACCGACACGTTCGGCTTGGTCTTGGTCTCGTTCATCACCAGGTACTGGACGGAAACGTCGGTCGCCAGGTTCGGCTGCTTCTCCGAATCCTTCACCTGCACGTATACCTCGAAGTTTCCGGGCAGGCGCGCATCCAGTTTGTAGCCGCTGAACCAATCGGGATTGACCGTTTCCTCGTTGAGCACGAAGCCGTACTCGGCCTTGACCATCCCCGGGGCCAGCAGGTCCGCAGTCGGGATGAGCACCACCCGGTAGGCATTGCCCTGCAGGCAGACAGTTGCCACCAGCAGCAGCGCAAACAGCATTACAAAACGCACTTTCATCGGGTTGACTCCCCTTCAGTTAGTAGTTCAGGAAGGAAACCGGAGCCACCAGTGGGCGGCATCACCTCCTTTCACCTGCCCTTTGCTCTCCCCTCGACCGGGGGGTGGGCATCAGATCGTACGACGGTCGACCACCCGGTTGCTGCGCTCGCCCCGCTCCAGGGTGCGGGCTTCGACCAGCCGCACCTTGGGCGTCAGCCCCAGCGCGGCATGCAACCGGGTGGTTATCTCTCGCTGCAGCGAGAGCAAGGCGGCAGCGGTGTCCACCATGGCCTGCGGCGACACCTCCACCAGCACCTCCATCTGGTCGAGCGCTCCCTCGCGCTCCAGTATTATCTGGTACTGCGGTTGGACTCCTTCCACCTCTGCCAGAACCGCTTCCACCTGGGAGGGAAAGATGTTGACCCCGCGCACGATAATCATGTCGTCACAACGATTCATAATGCGTGCCAGGCGGGCGGTGGTGCGGCCGCAAGGGCAGGGCTCGTAAGAAATACTGGTGAGGTCCCGCGTGCGGTAGCGCAGCAGGGGCAGCGCCTCCTTGGTCAGGGTGGTGAGCACCAGCTCGCCGGTTTCGCCCGGTTCCCGGGGGGCCCCGGTCTCCGGGTCCACAATCTCGGCCAGGAAGTGGTCCTCGTTCAGGTGCAGGCCCTGCTTATGCTCGCACTCAAAGGCCACCCCCGGCCCGATCACCTCGCTGATGCCGTAGTTGTCAAAAGCGGTCAGGTGCAGCCGGCTCTCGATCTCGCTGCGCATACGCTCGGACCACGGCTCGCCCCCGAAGATCCCCGTGCGCAGGGCCAGCGAGGCGGGCCCCACCCCCATCTCCTCCATCACCTCCGCCAGGTGCAGGGCATACGAGGGGTTGCCCACCAGCACGGTGGTGCGAAAGTCCTGCATCAGCACCACCTGGCGCCTGGTAGCGCCCGAGGACGCGGGAATAACGCTGGCGCCGATCTGCTCGGCTCCGTAGTGCACCCCAAAAGCACCCGTGAAGAGCCCGTAGTTGAAGAAAATCTGCACCACGTCGTCTTTGGTCACCCCGCCGCCCGCCAGCATGCGCGCCACCAGTTCGCTCCAGTTGCGCAGGTCGGTGTGGGTGTACCCGCACACCGTGGGCTTGCCCGTGGTGCCCGTGGAGGCATGCAGGCGCACCACCTCCCGCAGAGGCACCCCAAACATCCCATAGGGGTAAGCGTCACGGAGGTCGGTCTTGGTGGTGAAGGGGATGGACTGCAGGTCCTCCCGCGCCTGGATATCCTCCGGGGCCAGGCCTGTAGTCTGGAAGAGGCGGTGGTAGAAGGCCACGTTCTTGTAGCCGCGGTTCACGGCGGCCTGCAGCCGCTCGAGTTGTAACTGCGCCAACTCGGGCCGCGGCATGCACTCGTAAACCGGTGACCAGATAGCCATGCGCTCTCCCTTCCGGTGAAGTTTACTCCCAAACTTCCTTGTATCCTTTGCCCAGGTACGCGCGCTGCACTTCCCGGTTGCGCTCCAGTTGCTCTGGCGTGCCCTCCAGCACCACCCGCCCGGTCTCCAACACGTAACCGCGGTCGCACAAGCGCAGCGCAGCCCGTGCATTCTGCTCGACCAAGAGGATGGTGAGCCCCTGCTTGCATAGGCCGCGGATGGTGTCGAAGATCTGCCGCGCCACCATCGGGGCCAAGCCCATGGAGGGCTCGTCCAGCAGCAGCACCCGCGGCCGGGCCATGAGGGCGCGCCCGATAGCCACCATCTGCTGCTCCCCGCCAGACAGCGTCCCGGCTGCTTGCCGGGCCCGCTCGCCCAGGATAGGGAACATCGCCAGCACCCGATCCAGTTCCTCCCGCAGCGCCCGCCGTTTCTGCGCCTGCGGCCAGCGGTAACTGCCCAGCAGCAGGTTGTCGCGCACCGACATGTCGGGGAAGAGTTGCCGCCCCTCCGGCACCTGTACCACGCCTTGCTGCACGATGCGGTGGGGGGCCGAGCGGGAGATCGAGCGGCCCTCGAGTAGGATATCGCCGCGGCGTACCGGCAGTAAGCCCGAGATCGCGTTCAGGATGGTGGTCTTGCCCGCCCCGTTGGCGCCAATCAGTGCCACCAACTCTCCCTTGCTCACGTGCAGGGAGACCCCCCGCAGCGCCTGCACCTTGCCGTAGCCCGTGACCAGACTGGTGACGGTGAGCATCAGTCCTCCCCCAGGTAGGCGGCAAGTACCCGCGGGTCGCTCTGCACCTCCCGGGGCGGGCCCTGGGCGATCTTCTCCCCCCGATCGAGCACCACCACCTCGTCGGAGATATCCATCACCAACTCCATGTCATGGTCCACCAGCAGCAGCGCCACCCCCTGCGCCCGGATCTTACGCAGCAACTCGCCCAACTGCACCGTCTCTTTGGTATTCAGGCCCGCCGCCGGCTCGTCCAGCAAAATCACCCGGGGCCGGGTGGCCAACGCCCGGGCGATCTCCAGCAGTCGCTGGCTACCGAAGGGCAGGCTGCCGGCCTCTTCGTGGGCATGGTCGGCCAGGCCCACGGTGGCTAACGCCTGCACGGCCTGCTCGCGCAGCCGGGCCTCCTCCCGCCGCATGCCCAGAGTGCGGAGGGCCGCCGCCAGCATGCCCTGGCGCCCGTGCAGGTGGCAGCCCACCATCACGTTCTCGAGCACGCTCATGTGGGTGAAAACCTGCAAGTTCTGGAAGGTGCGCGCGATCCCACGGCGGGCGATGACGTGCGGCGGGCGGCCGTCCAGCCGGTAGTCACCGCTGGTGATCGTGCCCGAGGTGGCGGGGAAGATGCCGGTAATCAGGTTGAAGACAGTGGTCTTGCCCGCGCCGTTCGGGCCGATCAGGGCCTTGATCTCATTTTCGGCGACGCCGAAAGAGACCCCGGCGACCGCCTCCAGGCCGCCGAAAGACTTGCGCACCTCGCTCAGGGTCAGCACCTCAGCCATGGCTGCCCTCCCCGGGTGGTGCCCCCTTCCCCGCGCGCACGTGCGCCTTGGCCGGGGCAGCCACCCCCTCGCCCTTGGGCTTGCGACGCAGGCTGAGGCGGGCCAGGGCCCCGCTCATTCCCTGCGGCAGGAAGATGATGGCAAGCATCAGGATCAGCCCAAACGCGGCCACATCGTAGTCGCCAAAGCGGCGCAGAAACTCGCCCAGGGCGGTGATGGTGCCCGATCCCAGCAGGCTGCCCCAGATGTTCCCCAGCCCCCCCAGCACTACCATCACTACCGCCTCGATGGAGAAGGGAAAGCCGAAGCGGCGCTCCGGACTGATAAAGTTTACATAATGGGCATAAAGGCTGCCCGCCAGCGCAGCATAGCCCGCACTGAGCACGAAAACCTGGAGTTTGAGCCGGGCCACGTCCACCCCACACGTGCTCGCAGCCACCTCCGAGAGGTGGATAGCCCGCAGCGCCCGCCCCTTGCGGCTGTCCATGACGTTGGCCGACAATGCCATCAACACCAGGCAGCAGCCCCAGGCCAGGTAGTAGAAGCGCAAGTCGGTATTGAAGGCGAAGCCTGCAATCTGGAGTTTGGGGATGTCGCGCAGGCCGCTGGTCCCGCCGGTAAGGGCAGCCCATTGCTCGAGCACGATGCTGATGATCATGCCGAAGCCCAGGGTGGCGATGGCCAGGTAATGTCCCGAGAGTTTCAGCGTGGGCACGCCAATAACGAGCGCCACCAGGCAGGCGCCCGCAATGCTGCAGGCCATGGCCAGCCAGGGATCCATGCCCAGCATGGTGGTCAAGATGCCAGAGCCATACGCCCCGAGCGCATGGAAGGCGGCGTGGCCCAGCGAAATCTGCCCGGCATAGCCCATGAGCAGGTTGAGCCCCAGCGCGACGATGGCGTTGATGGCGATGAAGGTCAGCACCGACTGGTGATAGGGGCTCCTGAGCACCAGCGGCATCAGCGCGGCCGCGGCGCCCGCGGCCAGGTATGAGAGCAGACGGCGCGCACCCATTACAGCCCCCCCGTCTTGCGGGCGCCAAAGAGCCCAGCGGGACGCAGGAAGAGCACCAGCAGCAGTATCACGAAGGCGACCGCATCCTTATACCCCGAGGAGATGAAGCCCGCCGCAAACGACTCCAATACCCCCAGCAGCAGCCCACCCACGATGGCCCCCGGGCTGGAGCCCAGGCCCCCCAGGATAGCGGCGGCAAAACCCTTCAGCCCGAGCATGGTGCCCATGCCGTAAGAAGCGGTGATGATGGGGGCAACCAGCACTCCCGCGAGCGCCCCCAGGCCGGCGCTGAGGCCGAAGGAGAGCATTACGATGCGCCCGGGGTTGATGCCCACCAGCAGGGCACCTTGCCGGTTGACGGCGTTGGCACGCATGGCTCGCCCGGTCTGGGTGCGGGTAAAGAAGAGGCGCAACGCCACCATGGCCAGCAGCCCACAGCCCAGGATCCACAGGCTCTGCCCTTGCAGCACCGCGCCGCCGACTACAATGGTGGGCGGCCCCGGCAGTGGCGCCAGGGGAAGTGCGTCCTTGCCCCAGAGCAGGGCGGCAACCCCATGCATGAAGATGCTCGCGCCGATGGTGACGATGATGGGAGTGAGCACCGGGCGGCCGGCCAGAGGCCGGATGAAAAGCCGCTCGAGCAGGCAGCCAATCAGGGGCACCACGATGACTGAGAGCACCAGGCACAGTGCCAGGGGCACGCCGGCCGTGGCCAGCGACACGGCCAGCAATGCCCCCAGCATGACAAACTCGCCTTGCGCAAAGTTCACGATCCCGGAGGCGTTGAAGATGATCGTGAAACCCAGCGCTACCAGCGCATAGATGCTGCCGACAGTCAGCCCCGCAAAGAAAAACTGCAGGCTGATTTCCCAGAGCCCCAAACGCAATCACCAGCGACCGCGCTACCGCAGCAGCGTCCAGTCTCCCTTGCTGATCTTGACCATCACGAACGAATCTTTGGTCAGCCCGTTATGGTCCTTGGCACTCATGTTGAAAAAGCCCGCCGTGCCCACGAAGTTCTTCGTCTGCTCCAGGGCAGTGCGGATCTTGGCGCGATCGGGTCCCGCCTTCTTGATCGCCTCGATCACCATGAACAGCGCATCCCAGGCATGCCCGCCAAAGGTATCGGGGGCGCGGTTGTAACGGGCGCGGAAGGCCTGGTCATACTTCGCCAACACCGCGTAGCGGGGATCCGTCTTGGACAGCGACTCCATCACCAGCAGGCGGCCGGCAGGAAAGATGATGCCATTGGCGGCTGGGCCGGCCAGTTCGATGAACTTGCGGTTGGCCACCCCGTGACTCATGAACAAGGGCTGCTTCATCCCGAGTTGGCGCATGTTCTTCGCCAGCATGGCGGGGCCCGGGTTGGTGCCCCAGCACACCACCGCCTGCGGGTTGGCCATGCGGATGCGGGTGAGTTGGGTGGTCATATCGGTATCCGTGGGGGCGAACTCCTCCTTCGCCACAATCTGGATGCCGGCCTTGGGGAACAACTTCTGCGCCTGCTCCAGACCGCTCTTGCCAAAGGCGTTGGACACGTTCACAAAGGCGATCCGCTTGATGCCGCACGTCTTGAAATAGTCGATCAGCTTGGCCACCGCATAGTTGTCGCTCTGGGGTGTCTTGAACACCCAGGGCTTGACCGGGTCCACGATGGGGATGGCCGCGGCACAAGAGACCAGGGGCACCTTCGCCCGCGTCACGGTGTCCACCACCGCCAGCGTGGTGCCGGTCTGGCTGGGGCCGACGATCGCCAGCACCTTGTCCCGCTCGATCAGCCGCTTCACCGCCATCACGCACTTGGTCTCCTCTGAAGCGTTGTCATAGATGACTAACTTCAGCGGATGCCCATTGATGCCGCCCGCGCGGTTGACCATGTCCTCGATCATCAGCGCGGTGTCACGCTCGGGGGTGCCCAGCGGAGAAGCCGGTCCGCTGATGTCAAAGACCGCGCCCACCACGTACGGGGTGGCCGCCTGAGCGGGGACGAGAGCCAGGGCCAGCAGCACCGCTGCCGCCCCGGCCAACAGAAGCCTTCCAGTCATGGGAGTCTCCTCTCTGGCTGTAGTCTGAGACCCGGGCGGGGGTCGTGAGCCCACTCTCACACACGCAGGCGCCTATTTCACGAGCGCCCATTCTCCGTTGACCACTCTGATCAGGACGAAGGCCTCCTTGCTCATCCCGTTGTGGTCACCGGTCGAGAAGTTGTATATCCCCCCGGCCCCCACGAAGCCGCGCGTCCCCTCCAGTTCCTCGCGCAGGAGGGCGGGGTCGGGCCCCACTTTGGCCAGGGCCCCGCTGAGCAACTGGATGGCATCCCAGGCATGCGCCCCGAAGTGGATGGGGGCTCGCCCGTACTCCTTGCGGAAAAGCCCGTCGAACTCCTTTAGCACCGCATACTGCGGGTCGCTCTTGGGTAACTGGGCGAGCACGTTCATGCGCCCTGCCGGAAAAACTACCCCCTCCGCCGCCTTCCCCGCCAACTTGATGAACTCCGGGTCCGCCACCCCATGGCTCTGCAGCATCTCCGCCCTCAGCCCCAGCGCGCGGGCGTTGCGGGTGACGATAGCCGGCCCCGGGTTGGTGCCCCAGCAGATCAACGCCTCCGGGTGCTTCGCCTTGATCCGGGTGACCTGGCTGGTCATGTCCGTGTCCGTGTTCTTGAAGCCCTCGCTGGCCACGATCTTGATCCCTGCCGGCGGCAACTGCTTCTCCAACTGCTCCCGCCCGCTGCTCCCGTAGGCGTTCGTGTCACAAATCAACGCGGCCGTCTTGATGCCCCGCGCCTTCATGTAGTCCACCAGTTTGGCAACGGCCATGATGTCGCTCTGGGCGGTCTTGAATACCCAGGGGTCCACCGGCGTCGTGATCTTGTTGCCCGCAGCACAAGAGATGATGGGAATCTTGGCCTCCTTCACCGTGCCCAGGCAGGCGAGGGTGGGCCCGGAAAGGCTCGGACCGATGATCGCCAACACCCTCTCCTGTTGAATCAGGCGCTTGGCATTCATCACCGCGGTGGTGTCCGAGGAGGCGTCGTCCAGGCAGATGATCTCCAGCGGGTGGCCGTTGATCCCGCCCTTGGCGTTGATCACCTTCTCCAGCATCAGCGCAGTGTCGCGCTCCGGAGTGCCGATGGGGGCTCCCGGCCCACTTACCGAGAAGATGGCCCCGATGCGGTAGGGGGCTGCCTTGGCAGCCTTGCCGCCGCCAGACTGGCAGCCGGCAACGAGGACAACCAATAGCAGGCCGAGCGCAAATGCGAACCAGAACCGGTGCATGTTCTCTCCTGTCCCGGGCGGGGGACCTCTTGCCCGCAAAGAGATTATCTATTCTCCTGGCGCCCCTGCATCCCTCCAGCGCCAGTCTGCCTGCCCCCACAAGGCAAAGGCCGGGACTTATGCCCGGCCTTTGCTCACCCCGCCTCAGAGGCTGTACACTTCCTCACTGGAGAGCAATCGGATACCCTTGGCCTGCAGCGCCTTGATGGCCTCCGCTACCTGCTCCAGTCGGAATACCACAAACGCATTCTGCCCCGAGCGGGCCACAAAGGCGTAAACGTACTCGATGTTGATGCCCTCCCCCGCCAGCACCCCGATCACCTCCGCCAGCCCACCCGGCCGATCCGGCATCTCCACCACCAGCACCTCGGTGCTGGTGACCGTGAAGCCTGCCCCATTCAGGGCCCGGCGCGCGGCCTCCGGATCGTTCACGATCAGCCGCAGCACGCCGTAGTCAATCGTCTCCGCAATGCACAGCGCCCGTATGTTGATCTTGTTGTCCGCCAGGGTGCGGGTCAACTCCGCCAGGCGGCCGGACTTATTCTCCAGGAAAACGGATATCTGCTGCACCTTCATCCCAGTTCCCTCCTGTCCACCACCCGCTTGGCCTTCCCCTCGCTGCGGGCTATGGTCTTGGGCTCTACCAGTTTCACCCGCACCGAGAGCCCGAGCACACTCTCGATCTCGTCCACCACCTTGCGGGTGAGGCTCTCCAGCCGCCGCATCTCATCCGAGAACACGTCCTGTGAAACCTCCACCCACACCTCCAACTCGTCCATCTTGCCCTGCTGGCGATCCACCACCAGGAGATAATTGGGAGTCGCCTCCTCGATGCCCAGCAAGACGGTCTCGATCTGGCTGGGGAATACGTTCACCCCCCGGATGATAAGCATGTCGTCGCTGCGCCCGGTCACTCGCACCATCCGCCGGAACGAGCGCCCGCAGGGACAAGGCTCCGGGTTCAGCCGCGTCAGGTCCCGGGTGCGGTAGCGCAACATGGGGATGGCTTCCTTGGTGAGCGTGGTGAAAACTAACTCGCCCATCTCCCCATCCGGCACCGCCTCGCCCGTCTCCGGATTGATGATCTCGACCAGGAAGTTGTCCTCGTTGACGTGCAGGCCACTCTTCTCCAGACACTCAAAACTGACCCCGGGAC